>Ga0268360_1002040_pt1 | contig 17375 bp, 10 predicted proteins | sample BioMet11_FD_192465 | JGI IMG/M metagenome (GOLD analysis project Ga0268360, IMG submission 192465) | Sewage microbial communities from Oakland, California, United States - Biofuel 11 (Illumina Assembly) | ecosystem: Engineered > Wastewater > Sewage > Unclassified | place: USA: California... | reverse complement strand
TCGACGGCACGGTATCGTCCACGGACAGGAGAAATTCGAGATTTTTTTCCTCGGCCGCCAAGCTGTTGATGTCGATCACATTGCCAAGCACCGTGTCCAGGTTGAAGGGCGCGCTTTCGATGCTGAGCTTGCCGGCCTCGATCTTGGAATAATCCAGGATATCGTTGATGATCCCGAGCAAGGAATTGGAAGCGACCTGAATTTTATGCAGGTAATCCTTCTGCTTGGGCGTAAGGTCGGTTTTGCGGGCCAGATAGCTCATGCCGATGACCGCATTGAGGGGCGTGCGGATTTCATGGCTCATGCGGGCTAGGAATTCGCTTTTGGCCTGGTCGGCGGCCTGGGCCAGATCAGCCAGACGCACGGAGTTGTCGGGCGACTCCTGGAGGCGTTCGTTGGCCTCGCGCAGCCGCTCGCTTTGCTGCTTCAGCGACGCCAGCAAGGCGGTCATCTGGGCCACGGACGGCCGGAACACGAACAGAAATTCGAGAAAGAGCACGAGCAGGCCGGCGCACAAAATCACGTTGTCCAGGGATTGCAAGGCGGTGTTGCGCTCCTTGGCCTCCTGATCGAACTGGAAGGTGATCTTGTCCATGAGCGCCAGATAATGCGGCTCGTTGTCAAGCAGGGTACGCGAAACGGCCGCGAGCACGTCCTTGTCCACGCCGCCGTCCCGCGCATGGGCCAGCAACGAGTCTATCCCCCGGGACATCGCCAGGAAGTACGGTTCGATGGAGGCAAAAAGGACCGTCACGGCCCGGGAATTTTCCCGGTCGGGCAGGCCGAGTGCGGCAGCCCCGTGCTGCAGACCGGCCTCGGCCGCGGTCCAATCCGCGTAGGACTGGCGGATTTCCGCAAGGCGCCCGGCCCGTTCCTGGTCTGAAAGCGGGAGTGCCAAGGCCAGGGTCGCCTTGGTCAGACGCTGGCTCAGCATGCGCTGCCGGCCGGAAAGGTTGATCACCCTGGAATCCCCGCTGTTTCTCCGTATGGAATAGAGCATCAAAAACGAGGAGGCGAGGATCGTCAAGGCGATCAGCGACAAGGCCAAGGCATAAATGCGCTTGAGGTGATGCAGTTTTTCTTCGTCAAATAGCTTCATATATTCTAAATAATTGTCGCGAAAAAAGACGCAGGGAATTGTGTATCGGGATCTCGGTTAGCACTATCCAAAAAACAAATAGGGAAGTCAATGCGGCTTTGAAAATTTCTCTACGTCCCCCCCAAGGCCCAGCCGGTTCAGGACTTGACAAGATTCGATATAAACCTATTAAATACCTCATTACAAGATAGGCATAACAATGAATACGGACCCTCGCGAATGGCTCGGCATCCATCTGGGCCGGGCCGCCCGGCTCATGCGCACCAAGCTGGACGAGCGCCTGGCCCCGTTGGGCTTGACCCAGGCCAAGTGGCTCATTCTCCTGTATCTGTTCCGCAATGGCGGCACCATGCCCCAGAAGGAACTCACCGAGACCATCGGCGTGGAAGGCCCGACCGTGGTGCGCGTCCTGGACGGCCTGGAACGCCTGGGGCTCATCGCGCGTCAGGACCGCAAGGATGACCGGCGCACCAAGGACGTGTGCCTGACCGACCAGGCCACGCCCCTGCTCGGGGAGATCCGCGCCATCACCGAGGCCTTTCGCCAGGAGCTCTGGGCCGGTGTCGACGACGCGGACCTCGCGGTCTGCGAGCGTGTCCTCACCCGGCTGCTCGGCAACCTGGGCGCGCTGTAACGCGGTTTGGCCCGTCCCCATCCCACCGCCCGACAAGGAGTATTCCCCATGGCCAACGACCCGACGGTCGCGTCCGGGGCCGCCCGGCGTTTTGTCCCGCACGGTCCGCGCCTCAAAAAACGGCTCGCCCTGGCCACCAGCCTCGGCCTGGTCGCGGGTCTTGGCGTCTGGATCGCCCTGCGCTGGCACCACATCACCGAAAACGACGCCAAGGTCATGGCGGACATGATCACCATCAGCAGCCGGGTGGACGGCTGGGTGTCCGCCCGCCCCGTCACCGACGGCGATGCCGTGGCCCAGGGCGCGGCCCTGGTGACCATCGACCAGCGCGAAGCCAAACTCGCCGTGGAGGAACTGCGGGCCAAGGAACGTTCCCTGCGCCTGGATGCCGAACGCCTGCAAGCCCAGCTCGCCGTGACCCAAGGGGCCTCGACCAGCGAAGTGGAAGCGGCCAGGGCCCGCTTTGCCACGGCCGAGGCCGATCTTCACGCCCAGGAGGCGGAACTCGAACGGGTCAAGCTCGATTACGACCGCAACAAGCGGCTGGTGGCCGGCGAGGTGATTTCCCGCCAGGCCTGGGACGTCTCGCGCACCACCACCAGACAGCTCGAAGACAAGCTGGCCGCGGCCAAGGGACAGGTGGACGCGGCCAAGGCCAATCTGGCCAATGCCCAGGCCAAGCTCGGAGATGTGGCCGTGCTGCGCAAGCAGATCGAGCAGTGCGCGGCCGACACGGCCCAGGTCCAGGCCCAGATCCGACGCAAGGAAGTGGAACTCGACGACCGGGTGGTGCGCAGCCCCATAAACGGCGTGGTGGACCAGAAATTCGTGGAGCCCGGCGAATACGTCATTCCGGGCCAGCGCCTGGTGCTGCTCCACGATCCCAAGGCCGTGTGGATCGAGGTGCATCTCAAGGAGACCAAGCTCGCCGCCCTGCGCCCGGGACAGCCCGTGGCCATCAGCGTGGACGCCTATCCGGACCGGCTTTTCACCGGCCGGGTGGAGCGCATCGGCAGCGCCACCACCAGCCAGTTCGCCCTGCTGCCAAGCCCCAATCCCTCGGGTAATTTCACCAAGATCACCCAGCGCGTGCCCGTGCGCATCCAGGTCGATCAGCCCACGGACAACCCCCTGCGCCCCGGCATGATGGTGGAGGTGGACATTGACCCCGCGCACGGCTGAGGCCTTGCAGCGCCGCTACGGCGCCACCTACAAATGGCTGGCCTCGGGCGCGGTCATGGTGGGCTGCATCGCCACGGTCCTTTCCGCCACCATCGTCAACGTGGCCCTGCCCGACATCATGGGCGAATTCGGCCTGGGCCAGGACCAGGCCCAGTGGCTGTCCACGGCCTTCCTGGCGGCCATGACCGCCTCCATGCTGACCACGGCCTGGGGGCTGGCCACGTTCGGGACGAAAAAGGCCTATGTGTATTCCCTGGCCGTGTTCGTGGTCGGCTCGATCCTGGGCGGCGTGAGCCCCAACGAACACGTGCTCATCGTGGCCCGGGTGCTCCAGGGCGCGGCCGCCGGGCTCGTCCAGCCCGTGGCCATGGTCGTGCTGTTCACGTCCTTTCACCCCTCGGAGCGCGGCCTGGCCATGGGCCTCTACAGCCTCGGCGTGGTGCTGGCCCCGGCCCTGGGCCCGACCATGGGCGGCATGCTCGTGGACAACTACACCTGGCGCTACGTGTTTTTCCTGGGCATTCCCCTGTGTCTGGCCGGCGCCGGACTGGCCATGGCCTATCTGCCCGACCATGTCCGCAGGGACCGGATGCCGTTTGACCTGCCCGGGTTCGTGCTCCTGTGCGTCCTGGTGTTCGCCTTCCTGACGGCGCTGTCCAACGGCCAGCGCGAAGGCTGGGATTCGCTGTTCGTCCGGGGATTTTTCGGGCTGAGCGCCCTGGCCACCGTGGGCTTCATCCTCCGGGAGCGGACCTGCGCCACGCCGCTGCTGGCCCTTGGCGTCTACGCCAACCCGCGTTTTCTGGCCGCGTCCCTGGTGGCCTTCATCCTTGGCCTGGGGCTGTTCGGCTCCACCTATCTCATTCCCCTGTTCGTCCAGACCATCCAAGGCGCTTCGCCCACGGAATCGGGGCTGCTGCTCATGCCCGGCGGCATCGTGCTGGGACTGGTTTCGCCCGTGGCGGGACGGCTGGCCGACCGGGTACCGCCGTACGTGCTCATCATGCTGGGGCTGGCCCTTTTCGGCTGGTCGAGCTGGCTTATGACCGCGGCCGACACGTCCACGGCCTTCTGGTCCTTTGCCGGCTGGGTGGTGCTTGGGCGGGTGGGACTCGGCTGCATCCTGCCGTCCCTCAACAGCGGCGCCTTGCGGGTGCTCAGCCATGAGCAGGTGGGCCAGGGCTCGGGCAACATCAACTTCATGCGCCAGCTCGGCGGGGCCGTGGGCGTGAGCCTGCTCTCGGTCTACCTGGAGCGCCAGACCACGCTTTACGGCCAGGCCCTGAACGCCCTGCAAACCGGCACCCACATCGCCTCCGACACCCTGGTCCGCATCGGGGCCCGGCTCATGCAGGCCGGCTTTCTCGACGATTTTTCCCAGTCCCTGCGCCAGCCCGAGGCCTACCAGTTCTTTTCCAACATGCTGGCGGCCAAGGCGCGGATGCTGGGATTTCGGGAGAGTTTCCTGCTGGCGGCGCTGCTGTTCGCCCTGGGGATCGTACCGGCCTGGTTCATGCGTCTGGGTCGGCCCCGGACACCGAACCGTCCCCGGTGACAAGCTGGCGCAAGATCCGGGCGGTCCGGGCCGCGCCGTCCAAGACGATGTCCCCCGGCGGCGGAGGCGGCGCGTCCAGAGCGACGCACAGTCTGGCAGCCAGGGGGGCGGGGGCGAGTTCGTCCGGCCCGAGCAGGCCCAGGCGGCCCAGGGACCCCAAGCGCGTGGCGCGAAGCCGCTGCTCCCGGTTCTGATCGAACGGCAAAACCAACGCCCGGCAGCCGGCAGCCAGCACGCCCATGACCGTATTGTAGCCGGCCAGGCTCACGGACAGATCGGCCGCGGCCAGGATGTCGACAAAGCCCGGCGCGAACCGCTCCACCCGGGCATCGGGCAGGTTCGCCGCCAGGTCGCACATGGCGGCAAAAGCGTCATCCGGGGCGTACGGTCCGGCAAAAACCCGGATGGCGGCCCGGCCCAGTCGGGGATGCTCCCGGCAGGCGGCCAAAACACCCAGGGGCAGTTCGCTTCCGACCCTGCCCCCGCCGGCGCTGACCACAAGAAGTTCCCGGCCGGGGTCCACGGCCAGTTCCCGGCGCACGGCCGCCCGCGCGCGCGTCGCCCGGGGCACGGGCGCCACGTAGCCCGTGTAGTACACCGGCACCGGAATAGCGGCGGCCCGGGAAAAGGTCGCGTTCAGCGGGAAAAGCGCCGGATCGGCATGGACGCAGACCGCGTCGAAAAACCGTTGCAGCCGGTCGAGCACCCGGGCCTCGTAGGCGGCCTGGTCCTTTTTCTCGACCAGGATGTCGCGCACCCCGCACACCACCCGGCATGGCGACAGGCGGCCGTCGCGAATGGCCCCAAGCACCGGCACGAGTTCGAACTCGAAGGCCTTGCGGCCAAAAGGATAGAGCTCGACGAAAAAGACGTCCGGGGCGACCTCGGCCAGCACGTCCCACAAGGCCTTGGCCCGGACCTGCTTCACGGCATCCAGGGCCTCCCCGGTCAGGCTCAGGCGGCCGAAGTCCTCGTCCATGGCCAGCTCCGGCAGCCGGGTCACGGTCACGCCTTCCGGGGCCGCGACCGGAGACCCCGGGCCGCCGAGCACAAGATGTCGCCGGCCCGGCAAGGCGGCCACGATCTCCAGGGTACGAAACAGATGGCCCATGCCCAGCACATGCTGGCAGTAGAGGACGGTCCTCACGGGGTGGGTGGTTCGAGGTCCAGTCCGCCGATGGACAACACCCCGTCCTGGCAGACGAGCTGTTGGAGGCGGTTGGGGTCGAAGGCCGGCGGCTCATGGGGCAGGAAATCCCGGCCGAGCAGATGGTAGATGACGGATTTGAGCACGCCCTGGTGGCTCACGACCAGGACATTGCGTCCGGACAGTCCCCGGGCGGCATCGAGCAGGGCGTGTTCGGCCCGCTGGCGCACATCCTCGCGGCTTTCGCCGCCGGGTGGCCGAAATTCCCAACCCGCCGCCTCGGCCGTCTTGAGGGTCTCGGCCGGGATGTCCCGCCAGTATTTGCCCGTCCATTGGCCATACTGCTGTTCGCGCAGCCTCTTTTCCAGGGTCATGGGCAGGCGTAGGGTCAAATTGAGAATGCCGGCCGTGGATTTGGCCCGGCCCAGGTCGCTGCACAGGATGCGCGACAGGTTAAGGCCGGCCAGGCGCGGGGCCAGCGCCTTGGCTTCGGCCGTGCCCTCGGGGGACAACTCGCAATCCCAGTGTCCCTGGATGCGTTTCTCCAGGTTCCACAGCGTGGTAGCGTGCCGAATGAGATAGTAAACCGTACGCGACATGGAACGCTTCCTCGGATCAAAGTCAAAGCAGCATAACGAAAAAAACGCCAAAAGACACGTCTCGCCTAGCCTCCCAACCTGGAGAGGAATGTTTCCATGTTTTCGGTCACCAGCCGACAGGCCGCGACCAGGGGATCGCGCAAGCCCTGGACGGCCGCGATATCGCCGACGGCGGCCGCCGCCTCGGCCTGAGCGGCCAGGGCACGCATGTCCCCGGCGCCGAACATGGCCGCATTGCCTTTGAGCGTATGGGCCACACGCTCGCACACGGCCAGATCGGTGGTGTCGAGGGCCTTGTCCAAGGCCGTGATCTGCCGGGGGATGGAGGCCAGGAATTCCCGTCCCACCCGGACCAGCAACTCGCGCTTGTCGCGGTAGCGCAAGGCCAGCCCGCCCAGATCGAGCCCGCAGGCGGCGCTGGCCGGCTCGGCCGGTGCGGCCTTGCGGACCAGCGGTCGGCCATGGCGGGCCAACACGCGCCGCATGACCGCAAAAAATGTCTCTTCGCCAAATGGCTTGATGATGTAGTCGTCCAGCCCGGCGGCCAGGAAACGCTCGCGTTCCTGATCCATGGCATACGCCGAAAGGCCCACCACCGGCAGGTGTGGATCGATGCCCAACTGCCCGGCCCGGATGGCTCGGGTGGCGGTCAACCCGTCCATGACCGGCATCTGGATATCCATGAGCACGACATCCGCATCCGATTTGGCCAAATATTCCAGGGCGGCCCGGCCGTTTTCGGCCAGGACCACCGCATGCCCCCGGCTGGTGAGCAAATCGGCGGCATAAATCCGATTGATCCGATTGTCCTCGACCAGCAGGATGCGCAGGGGCGGCAACTCGCCGGTTCCGGTTTCGAGCGACAACCCGGGAGCCGGTGTGGCCTCGGCCCGGGACACGGGAAAGGGGCAGGCGAGCCAAAAGACGCTGCCCTGGCCGGGTTGGCTCTCCATACCCACCAGCCCGCCCATGAGCCCGGCCAGCCGGCGGCAGATGGCGAGCCCCAGTCCTGTCCCGGCCTGGCGCCGGGTCAGGCCGCTGTCCACCTGGGTGAAGCTGTCGAAAAGCGTGGCCTGTTCGGCCTTGGGTATGCCCTGGCCGGTGTCGGCCACGGCCAGGCGCACCGTGACCCGATCGGTCCCGCCCGGGTGCTCGGCGCCGGGAGCTTCCACGCAGGCCGACACGGTCACCCCGCCCTTCTCCGTGTACTTGACGGCATTGTTGACCAGATTGCGCAGGATCTGGCGCAGGCGCAACCCGTCGCCGCGCACGGTCCGGGGCAGATCGGGGTCGACCTTCAGACGCAGCTCCAGCCCCTTGTTGCGGGCCAACACCTCCTGCTCCTTGACGACCGCTTCCAGGCAGCGGACAAGGTCGAAGGGTTCGGCCTTGAGTTCCAGGCGGCCGGCCTCGATTTTCGAGTAATCGAGAATGTCGTTGATGATGGACAACAAGGCCGTGGCCGACTCCTCCACCACGGCCAGGCGTTCGCGCTGGTGGGCCTCCAGATGGTCGCGCAGCATGAGCTGGACATAGCCAAGCACGGCATTGAGCGGGGTCCTGATTTCGTGGCTCATGTTGGCCAGGAACGCCCCCTTGGCCTGGCTGCCGGCCTCGGCCCGCTCCAGGGCGGCGGCCAGCTCGGCTTCGAGTTTCTTGCGGGCCGTGACGTCGCGCACGATCTCGACCACCCCGGTCACGGCGCCGTCTTCGCGAAACAGCGGATAGCAATACAGCTCCATCCAACCGGTTTCCGCGCCATCCTCCATCTTGGGCACCACCCCGATGGCCAATTTCCCAGTGGCCAGGGCGCGCAAGGACGGACAGTGCTCGCAGGGCACGGAGAGGTTGCGGTAGACCGCGTGGCACTGGCGCCCGGCGAGGGTCTCCGCCTCCCCGTACAAGGCGCACATGGCCTGGTTCACCTTGATGATGGTCATATCCGGCCCAAGCACGCAAATGCCGTCTTGAATGGCGTTGAGCACGGTTTCCAGAAAAGCGGAACTGCGCCGCAGCTCCGCGGCCACGCGCTGACGTTCGGCCGCTTCGGCCAGGAGCCGGCGATTGGCCTCGCGCAGTTCATCGGCATGGCGGGCGATGCCGGCCTCCAGGTCGTCACGGACCTTGCTGGCCGCCACCTCGGCCCGCTTGCGTTCGGTAATGTCAAGGACCATGGCGATGATCCCGGCCGCCTTGCCGTCCTCGTCGCGGAAAAGCGACTTGCGCACGATCACATGACGCAGGCCGGCATCCGTATTGAGGGTCGTTTCATAGACTTGCCGCCCGCCGCGACGCAGCAGCTCCCGATCCTTCTCGGCGTACACCTGTGCCAGTTCCGGCGGATGCACGGCCTGGACGTTCCGGCCCACGAGCTGTTCCCGGGACAGGCCCATCAAGGTTTCGAAGGCCCGGTTGCAACCCTGGTAGCGGCCCTTGTGGTCCCGGTAGAGCACCGGAGCGGGCACGGCTTCCAGCAGGGTCTGGGCAAACAGGTACTGGCCGCGCAACTGTTCCTCGATCCGCTTGCGCCCGGTGATGTCGCGTCCCACCAGCCGGTATTCCACCAGGCCGCCGGCCGCGTCGAAAAGCGCCCGGCAGGTCCAGCGCAACCAGCGCAACCGCCCGTCGGCGCGGATCACCCGGTGTTCGAAGCCGGTGGTGGGCCGCAGGGGCGTCAAACGCCGGAGCCGCTCCTGGGTATGGGCCCTATCCTCCTCGGGCAGGTCGATCTGGAAATTCTCGGCCACCAGCGCCGCGGGCGTATTCCCCCAATAGCGGGCATAGGCCTCGTTGGCCTCAAGCAGCCGTCCGTCCGGAGCCTTGCGGCAATAAAACTCGCCGGGAAGGCACCCGGCCCCCGTCCCAGGCCGGCTGTCGCGCTCGCCAACCGGTTCGGCCCAGGCCGCGCCTTCCAGATGCAGGGGCGCGCCCAGGCTGTCGGAGACGGCCCGCAGCACGCAACGCAGGCGGGTGGCACTGCCGTCTTGCCGAAACACCTTGGTTTCAAATTCGACCGGCACCGGATTGGCCAGGGCCCGGATGCACAGATCCCGGCGTTCGGGCTGATCCAGGCGCAGGGGATGGGGCGCGCCGCTACGGGCCTGGCGGACAAGGGTCGCCGGGTCGTCGTAGCCGAGCAATCGGGCAAGCGTCGCGTTGGCGGACAGGAAACAGCCGTCAAGATCGAGGCGGAAGAGACCATGGACGGCACTGTCGTAGAGTTCCCGGTACAGGCTCGCCTGGTCCCGGTGCCGGTTGTCCTCGGCCTCGGCCAGGGCGGCGCTCAGGGCGGCGGCCACATCGGTCCAGGTGAGCACGCCTCGCAGTTGACCGGCGGCATCGGTCACGGCCAGCCGACCGCCGCCGGTGCCGTCCATGCCGCCCAGGGCCTCCTCCAGCGACAGCTGCGGCGAGACGGCCATGACCGGGGAACACATGAGATCGGCCACCCGCAGATCGTGCAAGGCCTCCCCGGTGGCCAGCCTCGCCACGGCGTCCCGGGAGGTGAGCATGCCCAGTGGCCGGTCGGCGGGGTCCACCACGACCACGCCGCCCACGCCCGCCCGCCGCATGCGGCCAAGGACCAGGGGCACGCCCTCGTCGGACCGGGCCGTGACCACGGAACGGACCATGGCCTGGTCCACGGTGCATCCGGCCAGCTCGTCGCCGATCCCGACAGCCCGGGTCACGTGAAACGGTGCCACAATGCCAACCGCCAGGCCCCGGGCGTCCACCACGGCCAAGCGCCGGGCAGGGCTGGCCAGCATATGGCGCAGGGCCGTGGGCAGAAACGCGGTGTCCGGGGAAACCGCCACCGGCTCCATGACATCGCGCACGGCGAAATGGGGGGCCTGGTCCATGTGGCTGGACAGGACCCGGGACAGGCCCCGGGTGGTGACCACGCCCAAGGGGCGGCCGTCATCGAGGACCAGGGCCTCGCCGGCCCCGGCTTCAAGCAGGGTCTTGGCCGCGCAGGCGGCCGTGGTCCAAAGCCCCAGGCTCAGCGGCCTGGCGGGCGGCAGTTCGCTGACGGAAATACGGTGCAGGCTGGCGGTGGCGGATTGCACGGCGATGCCCATCCTCGGGGAGCGCACTCCCCCAACGCTTGTCGCCGCCAAGGCGCCCGGACGCCGGCCCGGACTGCCCCGCCGACCACCAGCCCGCCGGCTCGCACGACAACACCGCCGGACCGGCCGGTCCGTCAGGTGCGCCCGTCATGCGCCAACGCGGCTATGGTCCGCAAAGCGGCTTTCCGTTTGCGGCATGGGTGAGACCAGGGACAAAAAAATTACGCGCCAGATAAAACTCCCTGGTCACCCGCCCCGGATTGTTCAAGACAACCCCCGCCCCCGGTCCCACCGGCCGCAGACGTGTCCCTTCCTCCGAGACCAAATCGACTGTAAGCGTAACATTCCCGGCCGGCAATGCACTTTCGGGCACGAAAAGCCGCCAGGAACCGTCGGGATCGATCTTGCCAAGCCCAGCCACCCGGTCGCCGGCCCGCACCAGCAGCCCCCCCTCGGTCCGGCCCGGCACCGTGCCCTGTACCAAAAAACCGTGTACCCGGCCTTCCACCAGATCGAGGGGTACGGCGGTCACGGTGCCGGCCACAGGCGACCCGGACCGGTAGGCGCCCAGGGGCAACAAATCATGGTAGATGCCGGCCCGACATTCCAGAAACAGCGGCATCTTGGCCAACACAAACGCCGGGTCCGGAAAAATGACCCGCAAGGCCTCGGGGTCGGTCAGGCGGAAAAGCTCCTCCCGGGCCCGCTCCAGGCGGGGATAGCGGTTGTGCATCACAATGGCCGCCAGCACCGTGGAAAGCAGAAACAGGCACACGCAAAGCGCCGCTCCCCGGTCGCACCACCGGCGCAGCTTTTCCCCGAGCCGCAGCCGGTTGGCGGCGAAAAGCGCGGCCAAAACCATCCATAACGGACTGGTGAAGGTGGCGTAGCGGCTTTCCAGGGCCTGGCCGAGGCTGATGCCGCAACGCCCGACCGCGGTGGCCAGGGCCGAAAGCAGGGTAAAGCCGGCCACGGCCAGCCACGGCCACAGCCGGGCTCGGGATTCGGGACCGGCTCTCCAGGCGGCCCGGGTCACGACAACGAGCAAAAAGAGTCCGAAGGCTCCGGCCAGGATGGCCAAGGGGAGCAAGTTGCGGTCGCCGACCAGGGCTCCGCCCAGGTAGGCCAGAAAATAGCCCACCAGGGCCACGGGCGTGCGCAGGGCGAGCAGCGGCGAAGGATGATGCTCGGGCTTGGCGTAATGGAGGAAATACAGTCCCCACACCAGGGCGCCGATGGCCAGCCACAAGCCGGTCAGCACCTGGGCCCGGCGGCGCGAGCCGGCGCGCAAGGCGACCAGAGGCGCCAGGCACGGCCAGAAAAACAGGCCGTTGGCAAAACTAAAGGAACTCATCACCCCGCAGGCCGCCATGGCTCCGAACCGCCACAGACCGAGCCGCTCGGTCCACCAGGCCAGGCACACCCCGGCCCACAGTCCCAGCACCGGCGAGAGCACGGAGGTGTTGATGCCGAAGGTGAAGGTCTCCCACTGGAGCAGGGAAAAGGCCAGGGCGGAAAAAACATACAACGGCCGACGATCCCGGGGTTCCGGCATGGTCAGGCGGTACAACTTCGCGGCCAGAAGCGCGCAACCGCAGGCCATGAGCATGATAGTCGCGTACTCCGGGAACCGGTTTCCCCGGAAAAGCGGAAAGAACGCCAGCCCGATCAGCCGGGCCGCCGCATTGCGTTGTTCGTTTTGCTGCCGGATGATATCGAGTAAGCTGAGCGATCCGTCCCGCAAATGTTCCAGAAGCCCCGTCCAAATGACCCATTCGTCCCAGTTGAGTACATCCACCGTCCAAAGCGAGAGGCAGACACCAAGAAGCAAGGGAGGAAGGCACAAAAGCAATCGCGATCGCAGTTTGCCGCTTACGGTTTCCATGAAATTCCTTCGGTTCGGCCCCTACCAGGACCAAGCCGTGCACATGTTTACCAAAAAAGTATTCAAGCGCTGCACCGGCAGGTCGCGCCATACCAACGGACCGTACCGCAAGGATATTGGCAAGACAAGATGTGGTCCCACGTTCCTTGCGCGTGCCCACCGCCGGGTGCGCCCCCACGCGTCGCCAACCAACGGCGTAGCGCGACACTGCGGTCCGGCTTCGGGCGGTTCCGATCACGGGGAGTTGACAAGGTGCACTGACCAGACTAAAAATGATACAACATCCTCAAGCAAAAGACCCGTTTTGGGATAGTGTGCGATGCATCCCTCAAGGCTGATGAGCGCATTTTCCACGGACTTGCACACCTGCATCATGCCTTTGCTGTCATTCGACAGCGCAATACCGTTCTACATAGGCTCGTGATACGAAAATTTTTGACTTGGGAAACTGCACATGATCGATATATCCATTATCGTACCAATGCACAATGAAGCCGTAGCGATGCAAACATTTTTTGCGACACTGCTTCCCATTCTGGACAGCCTCAAACGGTCCTACGAGATTTTGTGCATCGATGACGGCAGCAAGGACAACACCCTGCAGCTCCTCAAAGACTGCTCGACCACCAACCCTTGCATCAAAATCATTTCCTTCTCGCGCAATTTCGGCAAGGAATCAGCCCTCACCGCCGGCCTGCAGTATGCCTCGGGGGCGGTCGTCATTCCCATCGACGCCGATCTGCAAGACCCGCCCGAGATCATCCCGGCCTTCATCGAAAAATGGGAAGCCGGCTACGATGTCGTCTACGGCATCCGCCAGGACCGCAGTTCGGATTCCTGGCTGAAAAAAACCACGGCTCAACTTTTCTACGGCCTGTTCAACCGGATCACCCCGCCCGAAGTGCAGCTCGATTCCGGGGATTACCGGCTCATGACCCGCCGGGTCGTCGAGGCGGTACTGCTGCTGCCCGAGCGCGACCGGTTCATGAAGGGCATCTTTTCCTGGGTCGGGTTCTCCTCCATCGGCGTCCCCTATTCCCGCCAAAAGCGTTGCGCCGGCCAGACAAGCTGGAACTATTTCAACCTGCTCAATTTCGCCATCAGCGGCATCTGCTCGTTTTCCACCATTCCCCTGCGCTTCTGGTCCTACCTCGGCGTGTTCATGTCGTTTGCCGCCCTGCTCTACGCCGTGTTCGTGGCTTTCAAGAAAATTTTCTACGGCGATCCCGTGCCCGGCTACCCGTCGATGATGGTCACCATCCTTTTCATGGGCGGCATCCAACTCCTCAGCCTCGGCATCATCGGCGAGTACCTGGGGCGTCTCAGCAAGGAGATCAAACAGCGTCCGCTTTTTATCGTCTCGGAGCTGGTGAACCTGTCGCCGCGCTCCCCGCTTTCGCCCCCGCAGGACCGTCAACCGCCCCGGCCCTAACCGCTGCCGCGCCCTGTCGTCCGCTCCCGGCTCAGGCGCTTGAGGGCCTCGGCCACGGGCCGATAGGTTTGGGCCCGGTCATGGTGCGCCCGCACGTAGGCTTCGGCCGCTTCGCCCATGGCCCGACGCCGGACCTTGTCGGCCAGCAGCCAGGCCAGGGCCTTGCGATAGGCGGCGGCATTGCCGGGCGGGGTCAAAATGCCGGTCACACCGTGACGCACCACCTCGGGCACGCCGCCGTCGGCCAGGGCCACCACCGGCAAGCCCGCGGCCTGGGCTTCCAGATAGACCATGCCGAGGGATTCCCGGATGCCCGGGAAGGCGAACACATCCCCGGCGCCAAAGATCGCCCCCAGATCCTCCCGGGGCACCCGCCCCAAGAACAGATGACGCCCGGGGAGCAAGGCCTGGGCCAGGCCGGCCAACCGGGGCCGGGTCTCGCCGTCCCCGGCCAGAACCAGAAAGAAACGCACCCCTTCCCGGGCCAGTTCACCCAGCCGGTCGAGCAGGAAAACCAGGCTTTCGGTCTTGACGTCCGCGCGAAACATGGCCGCCGTGACCACCACCGGCTCGTCGGTCACGCCCCAGGCATGGCGCAAGGCCCGACGGGACTGGCCGTCAAACGTAAAAAGGTTCGGGTCAATGCCCGGCACCACATACGACAGCCGGTCCTCGGGCAACAGCCGGCGCAGATTGACCAGATCCTGGCGGCGGTTGGAAAAAACCAGCCGGGCCGCCAGCAGGGCTCGGCGGTTGCACTCGTAGCCGAGCCGGGTTTTGAGCGACCGCTTGGGCCGGGTGGAATAGATGCCCTGGAACACGGCATAGGGGATACCGAGCTCCCGGGCCACGTAGGGACCGATGACATCCGGAGATTTGTAGTAGGTGTGGTAGGTGAGCCACAGGGACACCCGGGCTCGGCTGGCCTCTTCCAAGGCACGGCGACGCTCGGCCAGGGCGGCCAGCCACAAGGACGGTCGCTTGGAAAACCAGCGGGAGCGGAATCGGCTCGGCACCACCACGGACAACCCCTGGTCGCCCAGGGCGGCGGCCAATTCCCGACCGATGGTGCGGTCCCCGGACGGATCGGGATGGTCCAGGGGTTTAAGCGGCGCGTACAGGGCAAGGGTCATGACGACGGTTCCGCCGGGGCCAAGGCGGCAAACGCACCGGCCGGATCGCCGGCCTGGGCGGCAAAAATGGCGGCCAGACGGCGGCTGTTGACCGTGTTGTCGAAATCCCGGGCCACGGCATCCTTGGCAGCCGCGACAAGACGGGTCCGCAAGGGGATGTCGGTCAACAGCCGCTCCAGGTTACCGGCCAAGGCCAACGCATTTCCCGGCGGACAGGTCAGGGCCGTGCACTCGTTTCGGGCCAGCTCCGGCAAGGCGGAGACGTTCGTGGCCGCCACGGGCACGCCCATGGCCATGGCCTCGACCACGACGTTCGGCACGCCGTCCCGGTCGCCGTTGGCCAGAATGCGGCAGCCCAGGACAAAGGCGTCGGCCCGGCGGTAGAAACCGAGGACCTGCTCGTGGGGCAAGGAGCCGTGGAAATGCACCCGGTCGCCAAGCCCCAGTCGCGCGGCCTGGGCCGTGAGGGCCCCCCGCTCCTCACCCTCGCCGATCAGGTCGCAGGTGAAGGCCACGCCCCGCCCGGCCAGGACAGCCAGGGCGCCGAGCACCGTATCGAGGCCCTTTTTGGCGGTCAGCCGGGCCACGCACAACAGCCGGTACGGCGGGGTCGGCACAGCCTGGCGCGCGCCATTTTGAAAAAGCCCCAGATCGATGCCGTGGTAGACCGCGAAAACCGGTGTCCCGTTTGGCGAGAGCCGGCGCAGGTAGCGCTTGTTGGTCTCGGTGCAGGTGACCACGAAAGCGGCCTGACCGATTTTTTCGGCCAGCCGTTCCGGGTCCTGGGTCCAGACATCCTTGGCATGGGCGGTGAAGCTCACGGGCAAGCCCGCGATCAGCCCGGCGCACAACGCGACCGAGGTCGGGGAATGGGCGAAATGGGCGTGCAGATGCGCGGTTTCGCCCGGGCGCAGGGCCCGGCGCACAAGGTAGCCGGCCTGGAGCAGATGCTTGAGCGTGGCCGAGCGCTTGGTCCGGCGCAAATGACCAAGCGTGCGGCGCACCGCCTGGGCATAGCCCCGGGGCGCGGCCAGGGCGGCCCGGAAATTCTCGTACAGGAGCACCGGCAGTCGGGGCAGGATGCGTTCGGGCAGATAGACCACCTCGGCCCGGATGCGCCTGACCGAGGCATGGTGAAACGGCTCCCGGGGCTCGCGCATGGAGACGATGCGCACGGTGAAGCCGAGTTCCTCCAGGCGCAGGATCTCATTGGAGATAAACGTCTCGGAGATGCGGGGATAGCCCTTGAGCACCATCACCAGCACCGGACCCTTGGCCGTCATGGAACCTCCTTCCACCTTGCCCCCCCGCGTCGAACAAGACCCGGACCATGGTAGCGCAATCCTTGCAAAAGCCAAAAGCCGGGCTGGCGCACTCAACCGGTCGGGAGGCAACTCGGATCGGGAACGGCGTCAGGACGGGCCGGATCGGGCCGGCACAGCTCGCGGCGAAACACGGCCACCCGCTCGGAAATGGCGGCCAAGCCGGTGAACGGAAACCGGTCCATGGCCGCGCGATACGGTTCGGGCCGGTCGAGCAGCCGGACGATCTTGTCCCGGATGGTTCGGGGCGACAGCGCATCCCAGGGCAAAAACTCGATAAGCCCCTTGTCGCAAAAGACCTCGGCCCGGATGCGTTGTTCCAGGCGTGGCGTTTCCCGGGGCACCACCAGGGAGGGCTTGCCCTGGGACAGGACCTCGCAGACCGTGTTGTAGCCGCCCATGGTCACCACCACGTCGGCCAAGCCGATCAAGGTTTCCAGGCGGCGGTAGAAATGATGGAACCGCGCCCCTACCTGGCCGGCCCGGCGGGCAACTTCCTCGCGCTCGGGTCGGGGCATGAACGGACCGGACACGAAAATGACCCGGTACGGCAGCTCCCTCCCCTCCTCCAGCATGCGCAAGGCCGCGTCCATGAGCGGATAGCCGTCGCCGCCGCCGCCGGTGGTCACGACCACGAGTTTTTCGTCCGGGGCCAGCTTTTCCTCGCGCCGGGCCCGGGCCACGGCCTGGGGATCGGGGATGTGGCGGGGAATATAGCCCGTGAACACCATCTTGGCGCTGATGTTGTCCGGGATGGCGTACTCGGCGATCGGATCATAGAGGTCCCGGTCGCCGTAGACCCAGATCTCCGAATAATAGCGGTCGAGAACCTCGTACACGCCCTTGTCGCGCCAGTCGCGGATGGTGGAGGCGGCGTCGTCCATGATGTCGCGCAGCCCAAGGATGGTACGGGTGCGCGGCATGCAGCGCTTGAGCCACTTGAGGGTGGGGATGACCTCGCGCTTGAGCCCCATGGGCGCCTTGTCCACGATGAACAGATGGGGCTGGAAGGCCTTGGCCGTGGCCACGATGATGTTGCGCCGGATGTTGAGGGCATGGCGGGCGTTGATCTTGATGGAAAGGGGCAGGTACTCCTCGTTGGTCTTCTTGATCATGCCCGGAATACGCACGAAATCCACGCCGTCGGCGATCTCGTACCGGCCGGCCAGGGACGAGCCGGTCAGGATGAGGATATTGACCCCGCGCTGGCGCAGGTGATCGGCGATGGCCATGGTGCGGCGCAGATGTCCCAGACCGTAGGTGTCGTGGGAATACATCAAAATGTTGTAGATGCCGGAGGGAGCCATGGCGGAGGTCAAG
>Ga0268360_1002038_pt1 | contig 17394 bp, 14 predicted proteins | sample BioMet11_FD_192465 | JGI IMG/M metagenome (GOLD analysis project Ga0268360, IMG submission 192465) | Sewage microbial communities from Oakland, California, United States - Biofuel 11 (Illumina Assembly) | ecosystem: Engineered > Wastewater > Sewage > Unclassified | place: USA: California... | reverse complement strand
AGTCACCGCATGGACACGGCGCTGATGCTTGGTAAGTCGGAATAAGGGGAGGGGTCCCGCTGCTCATGCAGAATCTGTCGAAAACCTGATGCGGAAATTGTCGACTGGCTCTTGACTGTACACAGATGACGACCATTCCTCCCTCCGCGGCGGCGAGGTAGGCGTTGAAGGCGAGCCTGCGCATCACCGGGCTGCAGTCGATGAGGCAGACGTCGTAGGAGCCCGAGGCGTCGTCGAGGGCGAACTTGAGGCGCTGCTCGCGCAGGAGCATCTCGTTCTGGTCGACGAGGTCGATGGTCGAGGCCACCACGTTGAGGTTCTCCGCCGCCGCATAGGCGACCTCCTCCACGGGCGCGCCGCCGTAGAGCAGCTCGACCGACGTGCGCCGCTCGGAGGCGGCGCGGTCGTAGAGGCCGAAGAAGTCGGTGGCCGACGCCTGCGGGTCGAGGTCGACGAGCAGGGTCCGAAGGCCCCGGGCGGCGAAGATCGCCGCCAGGTTGACGGCGGTCGTCGTCTTGCCGACGCCGCCCTTGTAGTTGGAAATGGCTATCGTGCGCATGGGTCGCGTCCTCTCTAGCGTGGGACGCGCCTCGCCGCGTTCGGTCCGGCGCGCCCCGAGTCTCGGAGCGTCGGGACAAAACCGTACGGATTTGTCCGACAAGCGGAGTGTACCACGAAAACGTACGGATATGTACGCTTTCGTGGTACAGGGGCCGGGTTTCGGGGGAAGCCCGGCCCCAGGAGCCCGGGGCCGGGCGCGCCGCCTAGGAGAGCGGCTCCATCTCGCCGAAGCAGTTGACGTGGTGGCGCAGGAGCGCTCGGTTCTCCTTGACGACCATCATCGCCACCTCGTCGAAGCGGACCGGGGTGTCGGCGTAGTCGTCGCCGTTGCCGGCGAGCCACGCCGCCGCCAGCGCCTCGCGCAGCCCGCGCGCCCTGTGTGCCTCGGGGAAGCCGTCCGTCCCGATGCGGACCGTGGCGTCGACGAAGACCAGGGTCCCGTCCTCGTCCACCGCCACGAGGTCGATCCCGCCGATGCCCTCGGGCCCCTGCCAGGCCTCGTCGACGACCTCGTAGCCCTTGCGCTCGAGGAAGGCCTTGACCGCGCCCATCGCCTTTTCCTTCATGTCGCTCATGTCTTGCTCCTTAGACTCTTAAGGCCCGCCCCTGTGGCGTGCCTTGCGCCGCGTGAGTCGCATGCAGCGCGGGCGCGCCGGCAAGGGAGGAAGCGAAGTCGGACGTGGTTATAGAAATCTCCCGACGTCAGTTTTTCGCGTTGTTCGCGCGCGCAGCGCATGGGGCGAAGAACCCGAAAAAGTGTCGCGGCCCTTGCGGGGCGCCTGCCGGCGTGCGACCCTGCGCGTCCAAGGAGCGCCGGAGCGGGTATTCGGGTCGGAGGGGCGGATGCGTGCGGCATGGAATCCGGCGTGGGCGCCGAGGCCCTCCGGGCATGGGATGCGGCCCGTCGGCGGTTGCTGGGCTCCCGCGGGGATTGGCGACGACGTCGCGGCGGGGACGGAGGCGGGTTCCCGAGTCGCGGTGCCGCGGCATGAGCCGGGACGGACGGCTTTCCCGTGCCGCTTGCGGCCGATGTGCGCACGGGACCGCTGGCGGTGAGGCTTTTCGTTTCGCGGAACGGCTACGGTGCTGCGCGACACGTCCGTTGAGAGAAGGAGAAGAGCTGGTGTTGGGCTACGAAGAGAAGTTGGAGCGCATCGAGCTCATCGATGCCGTATGCGACGCCGGGAGGCTGGCGAGGGGCCTTGACCAGTTGCTCGAGTCCCTGGCGCATGCCGACCAGCTGGACCCGCTCGACGTCGAGGGGATCCTGGCCCTGAGGTCGATAAGCGAGAGGTGCGCCGAGCGCATTGGCGACGCTGCGCGAATCTTGGAGGCTCAGAACGAGGTTCTCTACGCCGAGGAGCGGGCAAACGCCAAGCCTTGCGGAAAGCAATGAGCGCGGCTCGAATCAGAAGCTGTTCTCTAAACCAACTGGGGTTTCCTTTGCCGCTCGCATAAAGCTTGGAAAGCGGCTATCCCTCTTATTTCCAGTACCGCGCCGTACCGCCGCGTTATAATGCTGCAAACGCATTTGTATTGCATTTCGAGGGATAGAGGCGCTAATGTCTGACGGTTACAAGGAACTCATCAAGAGCAACCCCGACGAGACCGAGATCAGGAGCTTCCTGGTAAACGGCGATCAGGTATCCGTGACCCTGCGCATCCCCGACACCCTGCGCGACGCAGCGAAGGAGGAGGCAGCCCTTCGGGGTATGAGCTTCTCCGCCTTCGTGCGTACGTGCATGATCGAAGAGCTCGCGAAGAAGGGACAATAGCCCGTGACCGAGCCAACCCACGACATTTCTGTCGAAGGCTTCATAGAGTCCTTCGACCGACGATACCCGACTTTCATTCTCAAGACGTTGCTGTGCGACCGCACTACGGGGCGCAACATCATATGGGCCGACAACGAATACGAGGCTCTGGGCGACGGCTACATGGGCGACGACGAGATAACCGTCGAGAAAATCACGGGCATGAACTCCGGCGTCATCAAGCCGCGCATCGCAAAGGAGCAGGAGAAACAATCCCAGCGCACCAAGAGCCGCGCCGAGGTGTTCACCCCGTCATGGCTGTGCAATCAGATGAACAATGACTTGGACGAGGCCTGGTTCGGCCGGCGCGATGTCTTCAACACCGAGATCGTTGCGGATGGTGGCGCCAATACATGGACGCCGACTAGCGATCCGATTGAATTTCCCAAATCCAAGGGACACGGCTGGCGAGCATACGTGGAAGCGCCGCGGCTCGAGATTACGTGTGGCGAGGCGCCGTTCGTGTGTTCACGCTACGACACCGTAACGGGCGACGAGCTGTCCGTAGGTGAGCGCGTAGGATTCCTAGATCGTAAACTTCGCGTCGTGACCGAAAAGACCAAGACTCGCAAGGAGTGGGTGCGCCGCGCCCTAGACGCGCTGCGCGCGACATACGGCTTCGAGTACCAGGGCGACAACCTGCTCATCGCTCGAATCAACGTGCTCGAGACGTTCGCCGAGCATCTCCGCGAACGCTGGGGGTCGGAACCCGAGCAGGATGAGCTCGAGCAGGCGGCTTGGATCGTTTCCTGGAACTTCTGGCAGATGAACGGCTTCACCGACGCCGCGCCCACCAACAAGATGGGCGCCGAGGTGGAGTCGACCCTGGGGACGTTCGAGGAGCCCGAGCCGGAGCCGATGCAACCGTCGCTTTTCGACCTGTTCGACGATGTGTTTCCCGACGGGACAACCGAAGAGACCAAAGAGGAGGAGCCGAAGAAAACGGTTCCCCTCTGCGTGATATACGACTGGCAGAACGGCGAGCCCTTCGAGTTTGCCACATTGAAAGGCAAGGCAGCAGCTATGGGAAAGAAGTTCTATGCGGTGATTGGTAACCCACCTTATCAGGAGCAAAATGACGACAACAATCGACAGGCACCGATATATCCGGCATTTATGGATTCCTCTTATGCGATTGGTGAACGCGTTGAGCTAATCACGCCTGCTCGTTTCCTATTCGATGCGGGACAGACTGCGAAGGCATGGAACAGAAAGATGCTTAATGACGAGCACCTGCGTGTAATGACCTACAGCGCAGATGGTGCCTCTTATTTCCCAGGAACGGATATCAAGGGTGGAATCGCTGTAACGTATCGCGACACTACGAAAGTGCTCGGACCAATTGGAACCTTTACTTCTTTCCCCGAACTTAATTCGATTGTCAATCATGTGCGCAGCTACGTTGATGCTCGAAGCGGAAGATACATGAACTCGATCGTTGCGCCACGTGGTAATTATCGATTTACTCCCGAGTTCGTCGCCGACTATCCGACTGTTGTCGACAATCTTGGCAAGGGAACAGGAAATATGTTCGGATCGAATGTTTTCAGTGGCAGAGCTGGTCAAGCGTTCGAACGACCGCTTCAAAACTCGTGTAGATTTCTCTGCCGAATCGACGGAAAGCGTTCATATCGTTATGTCGATCGAAAGTATGTTCAACCCAATGATTTTGCGGATAAATTTAATGTGGCTATCTCTCAAGCCAATGGACGAGGCGCTTTTGGCGAGGCACTCTCGACGCCAGAGTTGCTCGTAGCCGGGGACTGCACTACTGATACGTATTTGAGTGTTGGTTGTTTTGCCACAGCAGCGGAAGCAGAGAACCTGGCAAAGTATATTAGAAGCAAGTTTGCACGTGCTCTGTTGGGTGTAAAAAAAGTAACCCAGAATACACCGCCAGCCGTGTGGGCGTATGTCCCTGTTCAAAACTTCACTTCTGACTCCGACATCGACTGGTCTCAGTCCGTTGCCGACATCGACCGTCAGCTCTATGCGAAGTACGGCCTCGACGACGAGGAGATTCAGTTCATCGAATCCCATGTGAAGGAGATGAACTAGCCATGGCGGGCTTCGACATCTCCCAGATCATCGAGACCACCGCTCCCGCGGTGCCGCAGATCTATGCCTACACCACGCCCGAGATCGTCCGCCACAACGGCTGGACCAAGATCGGCTACACCGAGCAGGACGTGCACGAGCGCATCAAGCAGCAGACGCACACCGCCGACGTGCAGTGGCACCTGGAGTGGAGCGGCAACGCCACGTGGGAGCACCGCGCGGGCACGTTCCACGACACCGACTTTCATGCCTACCTCGAGAAGCAGAGTGTCGAGCGCGAACCCAAGAAGGAATGGTTCAGGATCAGCGGCGAGGAATCGCACCAGCAGTTCTACCGGTTCCGTGACACCGACGGCGTGCTGGACGCACCCGGCGCCGCCTCTTACACCCTGCGCGCCGAGCAGCAGCGCGCAGTGGAGCAAACGGGTGCCTTCGCCCGCGCCCATTGGGACGAAGGTGGCGCGCACGGCGGCGAATTCCTGTGGAACGCCAAGCCGCGCTTCGGCAAGACGCTCACCGCATACGACCTGTGCCGCAGCATCGGCGCGCAGAAGGTGCTCATCGTCACCAACCGCCCCGCCATCGCCAACTCCTGGTACGACGACTACGTGAAGTTCGTTGGGGTAGAGGGCGGCTACCGCTTCATCAGCGGCGTGGACGCCCTGGCCGGCAAGCCCTACTGTCTCAGCCGCGAGGAGTACCTGCGCGCCATCCGCAATGACCCGGAGGGCCCCAAGGGCTTCATCGAGTTCGTGAGCCTTCAGGACCTCAAGGGCTCCATCCGCTTTGGCGGCGTATATCAGAAGCTCGACGAGGTGGCCGACCTCACCTGGGACGTGCTCATCATCGACGAGGCGCACGAGGGCGTGGACACCTTCAAGACAGACGTGGCGTTCGACCACATCAAGCGCCGCTTCACGTTGCACCTCTCCGGCACGCCCTTCAAGGCCATCGCAAACGAGAAGTTCGCTGACGACGCCATCTACAACTGGACATACGCCGACGAGCAGCAGGCCAAACGCGACTGGCCGGCCAACTCCGAACAGCCGAACCCCTACGCCAACCTCCCCAAACTCAACCTGCTCACCTACCAGATGAGCGACATCGTCGAGCAAGAGGCCCGCGGCGGCATGGAGATCGACGGCGAGCAGACAGAGTTCGCCTTCGACCTCAACGAGTTCTTCTCGACCAAGCAGAACGGCGGCTTCGTGCATGACGCCGACGTGGACACGTTCCTCGACGCGCTCACCACGCAGGAGAAGTTCCCGTTCTCGACTCCCGAGCTGCGCGACGAGCTGCGCCACACGTTCTGGATGCTCAACCGTGTTGACTCCGCCCGCGCTCTCGCCAAGAAGCTGCAGGCGCACCCTATTTTCAAAGACTACGAGGTGGTGCTCGCCGCCGGCGACGGCAAGATCGATGCCGACGACGAGAACGAGAAGTCGCTCGACAAGGTACGCCGCGCGATCAAGGACCACGACAAAACCATCACCCTATCGGTCGGACAGCTCACCACGGGCGTAACCGTTCCCGAGTGGACCGCCGTGCTCATGCTCTCGAACATGGCGAGCCCCGCGCTGTACATGCAGGCGGCCTTCCGCAGCCAGAATCCGTGCCTGTTCGACCTGGGCGGCGGCAACTACGCGCGCAAGGAGAACGCCTACGTCTTCGACTTCGACCCCGCCCGCACGCTCACCATCTTCGAACAGTTCGCCAACGACCTGTACGGAGAGACCGCGCGCGGCGGCGGAGACGTGGAGACGCGCGAGCGCCACATCCGCCAGCTGCTGAACTTCTTCCCTGTCTACGGCGAGGACGATGAGGGCCAGATGGTCGAGCTCGACGCCGAGCAGGTGCTCAGCGTGCCGAGGCGCATCCACGCCCGCGAGGTGGTCAAACGCGGTTTCATGAGCAACTTCCTGTTCCAGAACATCGCGAGCGTCTTCCGTGCGCCGGCAGAGGTCGTGGAGATCATCCAGCGCTTCGATCCCTACGAGCAGGGCAAGGCGCAGAACGCCGAGAAGAAAAAGGTCGAGATCGACAGAGACACGGCCGACGAACTCTCCATCAACGACGAGGGCGAGGTGGAGATCCCCGACGAGCAGGTCGTCGGCAAGGCTGCGGACATATTCGGGCCGAAGGTCTACGGCGACATCGCCGTCGAATTCTCGAGCCACGTCGACGACATCGCGAAGGCGCACGAAGCCGATGACGACGACAGGGCGATGCTCGACAACCTCAAGGAGGCCTTCAAGCAGAGCGTGACCGCACCTTTGGTCCAGGCCGCCAAGGAGAGCTACGGCAGCGAACTCAAGCCGCGCCAGCAACAGCAGATCGAGCGCAAGGTCCAGGCAGACGCCGACATCCAACTCAACCGCCAGGTCGGCGACTATCAGATCCAGGCGCGCCGCATCGAGCAGTCGCGCAAGGACGAGCTCAAGGCGGCGACAAGCGAGAGCGAGCGCGCCGAGGTGAACCAGCGGCACGACGAGCAGAAGGCCGAGGCGTTCCAGGCGCTCGCCCAGAAGCTCGAGGACTCCCGCGAGGAGCTCGTGCAGAGCGCCGGCGAGACGGTGGTGCGCGAGGTGGAGACAGCGAAGAAGGAGGAAGAGAAGCAGGGCATCGAGGACAAGGTGCGTGCCCATCTTCGCGGCTTCTCGCGCACCATCCCGTCGTTCCTCATGGCCTATGGCGAGGAGGGCACGACGCTCGCGAACTTCGACACGGTGATCCCCGCCGACGTCTTCCTGGACGTCACGAGCATCACCGTTGACGAGTTCCGCTTCCTGCGCGACGGCGGCGACTACACCGACGCCGAAACCGGCAAGGTAAGGCATTTCGTCGGGCACCTCTTCGACGAGGTGGTGTTCAACGACTCCGTGAGCGAGTTCGTCAAGCTGCGCGAGCGCCTTGCCAACTACTTCGACGAGTCCCAGACGGAGGACATCTTCGACTACGTGCCGCCCCAGAAGACCAACCAGATCTTCACGCCGCGCAACGTCGTGGTCGAGATGGTGGACCTCTTCGAAAAGGAGAACCCGGGCTGCTTCGACGACCCGAGCCACACCTTCGCCGACCTGTACATGAAGTCGGGCCTCTACATCACCGAGATCATCAAGCGCCTGTACCGGAGCGAGGGCATGAAGGCCGCCCTCCCGGACGACCGCGAGCGGCTGGACCACATCCTGGAGCGCCAGGTGTTCGGCATCGCGCCCACCAAGATCATCTACGAGATCGCCACCCACTTCATCCTGGGCTTCCACGACGAGGTCGGCCAGGGATGCGACACTAACTTCGAGCTCGCGGACTCCGCGGAGCTTGCCAAGGAGGGCACGCTGGACGCCTACGTCGAGCGAGTCTTCGGGCCCAAGCTAGGCGAGGCGTAGCGCGTGGCGGAAGTAGTCGACAGCCGGCAGGGCGGGCGTGCGGAGGCGGCGCGCGCGGCAGCTGATGCCGTGCGGCGCGACGGCGCCGAGCTGTGCGCCCGCCTGGTCTTCCGCGCCTCGCGAAACAAGCTGAGGTGCGCGGGAATCACCACGCCTGTCGCGCTCTACGACGAGTTGAAGCAGGTCTTCTGGAACGCCGACGAGGGTGTCACCCTAAGCGACCACCTCTCCGTCGGCTTCGGCAAGGTCGACCGACGACGTCAGGTGCGCGCCTTCGCCGAACGCCATGCGGACGAGCCTAGGAACGTCGTAGCGAAAGCCTATGAGCGCGAATACGGCTTCAGCGCAGGTATCGCCGCGATATGGCTCGACCTGTTCGCGGAGCCCACGGACATCAGCGTCTCGGAGTGGCTAGGCGCAGAGGTCTCTAAATGCCCGACGAACGTCCAGGCCTCTCGTGAGGATACGCCCGAGACGCGCGGCGCCGAACGCGAGGCACCCACCCTCGAGAGTTTCCTCGCCCGGGAGCTTGCCGGCCGCATCTGCGACGAGGAGCTCGTTCGCAGGCGCTTCGCCTTCGAGTTTCCCGACGATTCACCTGAATCGTTCGACCGCGGCATCGAAGCCGCGGGCTACTACGAGGACCACGGCTTGCTCTTCCGAGAAGGGAGCACCCCGAGCGACCATTTCACGCGGCTGCTAGCCGAGCATCCGTCCTTCGCGAAAGGCGACGCCGGCTTCGAGAACGCCGTGTGGCAGCATCCCGCCTTCCGCCACGTGCTGCGCCAGGCGCTTTCGGACCACCGCGTGCTTCTCTACGAGGTCGACAGCTACATCTCGTTCGCACGGCTGCACGACGTGCTTGGCGCGCGCATGGCGGACATCGAGTCGTATGCGCCCGCGGTGAGCATGAACGCGCCCGAGGGCGAGCCCTTCACCGTGGCAAGCCTGCGCACGGGCGGTGCCGTATCGCATCCGCTGTACGGGCTGGACATGCCCGACGACTTCTACGAAGGGCTGCTTGACGCGGGCGGGCTCCTGCGCAGCTGCACGCTCGCCGGAACCAAGGTGTTCGTCGCCGGAGGCGAAGGGCGGCTTTCCGCAGCCGACCTCATCGAGTGGATCGTCTCCCAGAACGAGGGGATCGAGCGCGGCGATCTGCCGAGGCTGCTCGCAAACGATTTGGACATCACGTGCCCGGCACCGCTCCTGACCACGACCATCTACAACTCCGACGTCTACTACGACGACATCGGGGACGCATACTACTCATCCATGGAGGCATGGAAGAAGGAGGCACGAAATGAGCTTGCTTGAGGAAGAGATCGCGACCGGCAACGTCCTGCCGACGGGTCGCAAGGAGAAGCACTCCATCGACAACGTGACGCGCGACTTCGACATCTACCGCATCAAGTGCGACCTTCTGTTCTACAACGATCAGAACGACCGCATCGCCACTTGGGTGAGCGAGTACAACTCCGCGCAGGGCGCGGACCTGCTCGCCCTCGGCCGCGACGAGTACAACGGCGTCATCGAGGACTTCATCGTCGAGAGCAACCCCGGCGCGCTCAGGAAGACCGAGAAGAGCATCGCGCTTCGCGGCCAGCTTAGGCCGGGCATCGTGCTCAACGACGGACGCGTCATCGACGGCAACCGACGCCTGACCTGCGTCCGCCGCCTTGCGAGGGCGAACAACGAGGCGGGCTGGTTCGAGGCCGCCATTCTCGACGACGCCACAGGCAGCGACCCCAAGCGCATCAAGCTGCTCGAGCTCGCCATCCAGATCGGCGAAGAGGAGAAGGTGGCGTACGACCCCGTCGACCGACTCGTCGGCGTATACCGCGACGTGGTGAAGAACCACCTCATCACCCCTGCGGAGTACGGCAACGCGACGGGCATGACCGAGGCGGAGGTGAAAAAACTCGTCGACCGCGCCCAGTACATGGAGGAGTTCCTCGAATTCTGCCAGGCCCCCGAGCAGTACCACCTCGCCCGCGCCCTCAAGGTCGACGGCCCCTTGGGCGAGTTCAGCCGCGTGCTGAAGAAGTACGACAACAGGCGCGACAAGCAGCTCGTCAAACGGCTCATGTTCGCCAACATGGTGGTGCAGCCCGAGGGCGACATCACCCGATACGTGAGAGACTTCGGCAGCGTTGCGGGCACGGACGCGGAGGCCGACTTCAAGGCCGCCGAGCAGCAGGCCATGTCCGAGCTCCTCGAGAAGATGGGACCAGACGCCCTCACGCGCGAGAAGGTGAGCGAGCTGCGCTCGGACGGCAACCTCGTCGACGGCTTCAAGCGCGCAGGCGACCGCGCAAGGGAGACCGTGCGCCGCGTCAAGCTCATGGACACGCCCGCCAAGAAATCCGCCGACTGTCTCTCCGAGCTTGAGAAGATCCTCCCCGAGATGCTCGACGTGCTGGGACCCGACGAGCTCGAGAAGGTGCGCCGCAACCTCGTGGCCGTCGCCGACAAGGTGGAAGAGCTGATCGGTGAGATCGATGAGCGCGCCTAGGGCCGTCGTCTGCTACGACGAGGCGCGGCCAGGCATGTACCTGCGTATCGAGGGACAGGACGTCGCCTCGTTCATGGCCTCGGCCGCATGGCGCGCCTGGCTGTACTACCCGGCGAGCGCCGTCGACGGCACCGATCGCGACCGCATCCTGCTCGATGGCGGCATGGGTCTTCGCGAGTGCCAGGACATGCTAGAGGCGATCATGGAGGCCGACGGCCACGGCGTCGAGGTCGCGGTGGACCCGAGCTTCGACGCCTTCGTGAACGCCGGCGAGACCTACATCCGCGAGCGCTCCGAGGTGGGGTTGGCCATCAAGGCACAGACCGCCGAAGGCATCGCCGACGACCCCCAGCTGGGGCCGCGCTTCCGGGAGTTCCGCGACGTGGTGAACGCATCGATGGTGCGCCCCCTGCGCGACCGGCAGATGCTCGACGCCTTCTTCATGGCGACGGTTGGGCGTGCGGCCGACTTCTCGGTGCCCGGCGCTGGCAAGACCGCGACGGTGCTCGGCGTGTTCGCCTACCTGCACCACTTGGGACTCGTACGGCGCATCGTGGTGGTTTGTCCCAAGAACGGCTTCGAGTCGTGGGAGAAGGAATGGGTCGCCACCTTCGGGGAGAAGCTGCCGCTGCGCTGCTTTTCCCTGGGAGACCCCGCCATTGCGGCAATGTCGACCGAGCGCAGGCGCAACGCGCTGTCGCTCGACAGCGGCGCATGCAACCTGTTCACGTTCAACTACGAGTCGCTCTCGGGCTACGTGCGGGAGCTGCATGCCATCATCCCCGACCAGACCCTGCTCGTCTTCGACGAGGTGCACCGGGTGAAGGCCATCGGAGGCAGGCGCGCGGAAGCCGCGCTCGAGGCGGCCGACGGCGTGAAGTTCGTGATCGCCCTTACGGGAACTCCCATCCCGAACACCTACCAGGACATCTACAACCTGCTGCACATCCTGTATCCCGAGGACTACGACATGTTCTTCGGCTACGAGTCGGGCGAGCTCCGCGCGCCCGATGCGGACCTCCAGGCAAGCCTCAACGACAGCCTGGCGCCCTTCTTCTGCCGAACGAACAAGGACGAGCTCGGCGTGCCGCGCCCGGAGCCCGACGAGATCGTGGAGGTCGAGGCGACGCCCGATGAGGACACGTTGCTGCGCGTCCTGTACGCGTCTTGCCCCAACGCGCTCGCGAGGATCATACGAACCCTGCAGCTCGAGAGCGATCCCGAGATGCTCTGCTCTGCAGTGGACCCAGGCGACCTCGAGTACGTGCTCGACCAGGTCGGCGACGACTACTCGGATATCGACTACGTCGACTTCTCGCAGACGTTCTACGAGGCCATCGAGCGAAGCCGCCCGAGCTCGAAGCTCGTGGCGTGCGAGCGGCTCGTGGAGCGCATCGTCGCCGAAGGCCGCCCCGTCATAGTATGGTGCATCTTCGTCCGCAGCATCGCCAACCTCCGCCGCGACCTCGCCGCCATGGGGATTCCGGCAGAGGCGATCTACGGCGCCACGCCACAGGAAGAGAGGCGCGAGATTCTGGACGACTTCCGCGCGGGGCTCTTCAGGGTGCTCGTGACCAACCCGCAGACGCTTGCCGAGTCGGTCTCCCTGCACAGTGTCTGCCACGACGCGGTGTATTTCGAGTACAGCTATAACCTGGTGCACCTGCTGCAGTCGAAGGACCGCATACACCGCCTTGGCTTGCCCGACAATCAGAAGACGCGCTACTACTTCATGCGCGAGAAGTTCATGCGCGACGGCAGGGAGCTATCCCTTGACGCGGTGATCTACGACCGCTTGAAAGAGAAGGAGCAGACGATGCTCGACGCCATCGACCGCGGCTGCCTCGAGGGCGGCTACCTCGATGACGAGGACCTGCGCATCATCTTCGAGCGCCTGCTGGGAGAAGATGCCAAGAGCCTGGAATACTAAGAGGTCGAACGACGCATTGACGATATTGGGTCATAAGTGATAACTGCGAAGGATAGATAGGGCTTTAAGGATGGATGCAGGAAAAGCAACGATAAGCGGCGTGTTCAACGGATCGCGCCTGCTCGAAATACCTTTTTACCAAAGGGCGTACGTCTGGGGGGAAGAGCAATGGGAGCGCTTCCTTGGCGACATGGAGTTCGTCACGGCTTCTAAGCGGCCCTATTTCCTGGGCTCCATCATCCTGAAGCAGGCCTCCTCCGGCAACACCTGGTCCGAGGTGTCCGAGGTCCGCACCGTCATCGACGGCCAGCAGCGCCTCACGACCATGGTCATCTTCTTCAAGGCGCTCTGCGCGAGAATCGACGCCGACAGGCTGTTCGAGCGAGATTTCGTCCTGGAGACCGGCGAGGTCGCCTTGAGACACGGCAAGTACGACCGACAGGATTTCGAGAAGGTCGTCAGCGCCACGGGCCGCGAGCCCGTCGAGGGCTCATCGTCCATCGTCCTTGCCTACAACTACTTCCTCAAGAACATCGACCCAGAGAAGGTCGACAGGAACACGATCAAGTCGAACGTCCAGTTCGTCTGCATCGACCTCACCGAGGGCGAGGACGAGCAGCAGATATTCGACACCATCAATTCGCTCGGGGTGCGCCTGACGACGGCGGAGCTCCTCAAGAACTATTTCTTCAACCGCGAGAACGAGCAGGCGTTCAAGGAGTGCTGGGAAGACGTCTTCGAGCCCACGGCTGAGAAGAGGGAGTATTGGGAGCAGGAGGTCGTTACCGGACGTATCAAGCGCACGCTCGTCGACCTGTTCTTCGACGCGTTCCTCCAGATCCTGGTTCAGGACAAGAGGCGTGGCGTCACGACCGAGGACAAGCTCTTCTATTCGCGTACTTCGAACCTCTTTCAGTCCTACAAGGACTTCATCGGCAGGTACTGCAACGGAGACGAGGTCGAGATCCTCGACAACATGAAGGCGTATGCCGAGGTGTTCGAGTCCACCTTCGACCCAAGCTGCTGCGATGCGGACATCCCCCTCCGCTCCCGGCGTCGAGCGCCTGAACGTGCTGATATTCGGCCTCAAGAACTCGACGCTCATCCCGTACGTGCTCTATGTTCGAAAGAACGCGGAGTCTTCGGGCGGGGAGTCCGGGGTCTACGCCCTGCTTGAGAGCTACATCGTCCGCCGAATGCTGGTCCAGGCGACCACGAAGAACTACAACAGGCTGTTCACCTCGCTGATCCTGAACGAGGTGAAGGACGCGGAGGCGCTGAGGAAGGCTCTCGAAACCAATGATGAGGCGACGACGTACATGCCCGGCGATGCTGAGGTTCGAGCGGCATTCGATGAATCGTGCCTGTACAACCTTCAATCCAAGGGCGTCCTCTATCTGCTGGAAAGCGCCATTCGCCCAGGCATGAGCAGCACGGCCCTGCTCGGGTTCAACCAGTACACCCTCGAGCACATGATGCCCAAGAAGTGGCGCAACAAATGGGGAGCCCTCGACGATGAGGCCGCGGCGCAAAGGGACCGGAAGCTCCTCACGCTCGGCAACCTCGCCATCATCACGCATTCCCTTAACGCCTCCATCCGCGATGCCGATTGGTCCACCAAGAAGCAGGGAAAGGGATACAAGGACGGCCTTGCCCTCTGCGCTGCCGGCCTTGCGACCATGGCCGGCGCCCTGGAGAAGGAGTCTTGGGACGAGGACGATATCGCCGATCGCGCCGAATGGCTTGCGGACAAGGCGTTGGAGGTCTGGCATTAGGCCCTACCTGCGTCCCATCTCGAAGATGCTTGCGGTGTCGGAGCCCGCATCCATAGCCCTCGTCGCCTGCTCCTCCAAAGGCACGGCTTGTTGCGATGCCTCTGGCGTCGGCGCGTCAACAGGCTCGCCGAGTGCCAGGAAGAACCCCATCACGAGCTCGACCCTCTGCTGCAGGAATTCGCTCAGCTCGCCGTAGGAGGCCGCCAGTCGTACTTCCTTGGCCAACTCCGCCATCGAGCCCTTCAACGCCTTCTGTATGCTCACAGAGGGTCTCACCTCAACCTGGGTGTCTGTGAGTTTGGCGATGATGTAGTCCTGCCTGTTCATGCCGCTCCAAGCTGCCATCTCGCATATGAGCTTGTGCTCCTCGGGGGTGCAGCGGAACGCCATCGTCTTGCTGCGCTTGCGGGCGCTGTTCTCGCACGGCATCCTTCTTACCCCCTCGCTCCGTCGAGCGCGGCGGCCATCTCGTCCTGCTTCGTGGGGAACAGGTGCGCGTAGCGGTAGGTGATGTCCACCGCCTCGTGTCCCATACGCTCGGCAATGGCCAACGCGGAGAAGCCCATCTCTATCAGCAGGCTCACATGGCTGTGGCGTATGTCGTGTATGCGGATGCGCTTCACGCCCGACGCTTTGCACCCGCGCTCCATCTCGTGGGCCAGGAAGTGCTTGGTCACGGCGAACAGGCGCTCGTCGGGGGCGACGTCGTCGCGCATCTCGATGAAGTCCGCCATCTCGTCACGAAGGAAGGCGGGCATGACGATCGTGCGCACGGACTTGGGCGTCTTGGGGTCGGTCACGGTGTCCACGCCGTGGAGGCTCTGGTACGACTTGTTGATGCGCAGCCGGGAGCTCTCCAGCATGAAGTCGGACGGCGTGAGCGCCAGAAGCTCGCCGCAGCGTATGCCCGTCCAGTAGAGCAGCTCGAAGGCATGGAACGACAGCGGCTTGTCCATGACCGCCTCGCTGAACCTCAGGTACTCGTCCTTGGTCCAGAACTGCATCTCTCCGCCCTTCTTCGACCCTATCTTGTCGACCCTGCGCACCGGGTTGTCGGTGAGGCCGTAGTAGCGCTCGGCGTGGTTGAAGATGGCGTTCAGTTGGTTATTTACCGTGCGCAGGTACGTCGGCGCCCAAGGCTTCCCGTCGGCGTCCCGGTGCTCGGTGAGCCCGTTTTGCCACCTGATGACGTCGATCGGCCTCACGTCGCACATGCGCATGTCCCCGAAGAACGGCACGAGCTTGTCGTTGATGATGTACTCCTTGGTGATCCACGTGTGCTCGCGTATGCGCGGCTTCACCTCTGAGGCGTACACCTCGACGAACTTGGAGAACGTCATGTCCATGGCCCCGCCGTTAAGGCTCTTGAACTGGCTCTCCCACACTGCGGCCTCCACCTCGGAAGAGAAGCCGCGCTTCGTCTTGTGGCGCTTCGAGCCGCGAGCGTCGCGGTAGTAGCACTGCACGTAGTACGTGCCGTTGTTGTCATCCTTGTACACGGGCATGTCAGTCCGCCTCCGGGAAGTACAGGGCGTCGAAGACGTCGCTTCGAACGCGCCCGCGGATAACCACGCGCCCACGCGCCTCCTGCTCGGCGTTTATCTTCCTGATCACCTCGTAGGCGCTGCCTTTCTTGATCCTCAGCAGCTCCGCGACCTCGTCGGCGTCCAGCATGTGCGGCCTCGGCGTCTTCGCCACCTTCTCGTCCATGGCTCCTCCAATCAATGGCGTACGGATACGTACGGTTTACAGATTCAGAGTAAACGTACGAATCCGTACTGTCAATAGAATTGCGTACATTTGCGTACGCTGATAAGATGTGCTGGTATGTAATTCCAGGAGGAGGGCTCATGTCCGTAGGCGAGAACATAAGACGGTACCGCAAGTCGCGCGGCATGACGCAGGCGCAGCTCGCCGAGGCCGTCGGGCTGACCGAGGGGGCCGTACGCCACTACGAGAGCGGCATCCGCGCCGTCAAGCCCGAGCTGCTCGAATCCATCGCTGATACGCTCGGCGTGTCCGTCAACGCCCTCAAGGATTACGGCGTCGAGAACGCGGGCGACCTCATGTCGCTTCTTGTGCGACTGGAGGACTCCTTCGGCATCGTTCCCTCAGCCGACGGCACGGGCCTCTCCCTGAGCCCCAAGGCTCAGCACGCGCCCAAAGCGGCGATGGCAATCGAACTGTGGGCCGAGAAGCGCGCGCAGCTCGAGAACGGCGAGATCGACGCCGCCGAGTACGAGGACTGGAAAGCCTCGCTGTAGCGGCACCCCGCATTTCGCAATCAACGCAACCGAATCAGGACGCCAAGCTAGGCGGTGAGCTCCGCTCGCACCTGCGTATGCTGAGTTTTTACTCCCCATTGCATGCAACGGCATTTTCGGCGCACCTGGGGAGTAAATGATGCGGTGGCTTACACGGCGGCACTCGGCGGTATGCCGCGGCATTTCCCCTGATTACTCCCGTTTCCCCTGAGATGGCAAGATTCTTTACTCCCCATTGACCACCTGGGGAAACGCCGTGCAAAGACCGCCAAAAAGCCTATTGAGTTCGATTTGAGTTTCGCGGGCCCCGAAACGGCCCCGTTTCGCCCTCGGGGACAAAAACCGCGCGTCTACTCACTTGGGACAAATCCTTACTCCCATTCCTCCGAATACCGCCCCGTGCCTTGTCGTCTTGAAGCGTGGGGAGTAAATGGCGAAATCGCAGGTGAAAGGGAGTAAAACGGCAAAGAAAAAGCCTCCGTCTCAACATGGGAACGGAGGCTAGATAATCGAATTTACTCACTAATGTCGCTGGTGGCATTGCCGTGACTCTCGTACGAGACGAAACTCAGCGGCACAGTGCGGCACTCAAAAGTGCTGGTCAAAACCCTGTCGGCTTATTCCCACTCGATAAGGGAATGCGTCTCCACCAGAAACTCTCCTATCTCGGTTTAGCCAGCGTCTCCACGGTCCATGGAGTAGCCGGCTCGGACTTTTCTGCTGGTACTCATGTGGTACTCACGGATATCGCTACTCCGATTTACTCATATGGCTTGCAAGATCGAAGGGGCATTGGCTCAGCATCTAGCGACCTTGTCGGCGTCCAGCAAATAAAGAGTCCTCACCCAGCCCTTCCTAGATAGCCTAGACGGGAACAGCCCGCACGCCGTGCGAGATGAGGTAGGGTGGTAGTGTCGGAAATGTTGGTGTAAATGAGACTTCGACTCTGGCGGCAAAGCCCAGAACAGGTGACCATCTCGGCCACGGCCGCCACGATCGCGCGGTCCGTCCTGGAGTAGCGCTCCACCACGTCCTCGGGGAAGTAGGACCCGCGTCTGAGCTTGGGTATGCGTAGGGTTATCGTGCCGACG
>Ga0268360_1002034_pt1 | contig 17425 bp, 16 predicted proteins | sample BioMet11_FD_192465 | JGI IMG/M metagenome (GOLD analysis project Ga0268360, IMG submission 192465) | Sewage microbial communities from Oakland, California, United States - Biofuel 11 (Illumina Assembly) | ecosystem: Engineered > Wastewater > Sewage > Unclassified | place: USA: California... | reverse complement strand
CAGGCCGTTGGGCGTATTGTTGATGACGTATGTGTCCGCGCCCAGCGCGTCGAACACGCTCTTTGCGATCATCCACGTGCTGCCGTTGGCGCAGTCGAGCCCGACGCGGATGCCCTTGTAGGAGTGGGTCGCCAGGGTGATGAGATAGCCGATATACCGGTTTCGGCCGGCGGCGTGGTCCACGGTGCGGCCGATGGCGCCGCGCAGCGCGTAAGGCAGCTCGCCCAGCCCGCCGTCGATGTACTTTTCGATCTCGTCGAGGACCTCGTCCTCCATTTTTTCGCCGTTGGAGTTCAGAAGCTTGATCCCGTTGTCGTAGTATGGATTGTGGCTTGCGGAGATCATGATCCCGCAGTCGAAATCCTCGGTGCGGGCCACGTAGGAAACGCTGGGCGTCGTGGTGACGTGCAGAAGGTATGCGTCCGCGCCCGAGGCCGTGAGCCCGGCGGAGAGCGCCGACTCATACATGTAGCTGGAACGGCGGGTGTCCTTTCCGATGACGACCCTGCACTTGTGCTCGCGCCCGTAGTACCATCCGAGAAAACGCCCGATCTTGAACGCGTGATCCACGGTAAGGCCGATATTGGCTTCTCCGCGGAATCCGTCGGTCCCGAAATATTTGGACATTTGAAACACGCTCCATCAATCAGATTCTTTTTTCAAAGCGGCGCCTCTCCGAGGCGCGCGTCCTTTTTATAACTATGTGCCTGCAGCCCGGGAGGTTACCGCCGAAGACGGCATAATCCGGTTTTCCGCGGAAATAATACCCACAGATCCGGTTACGGAGGGCTGATATGGGAATTTCTTTCATGCGGACGATCATCATTTTCGCGCTGCTGGTGATATCCATGCGGATCATGGGAAAACGGCAGCTGGGCGAACTGGAACCGATCGAGCTGGCGGTGGCCGTGCTCATTTCGAATATGGCCTCCCAGCCGCTGCAGGACATCGGAACGCCGCTGGCGTACGGTCTTGTCCCGGTGCTGACGCTCCTGGCCTGTCAGGTCCTGATCTCGGGCCTGACGGTGAAAAATCTGCGCCTGCGGCGCCTCATCTGCGGGAAATCCAGCATCCTCATCCACGACGGCCAGATCGTCCAGAGCGAGATGAAAAAGACCCGCCTTTCCCTGGAGGAGCTGTTCGTGGAGCTGCGGGGCAAGGACGTCACCGACATCAGCACGGTGAAGCACGCGATCCTGGAAACGAACGGCAAGCTGAGCGTTCTGCTCTACCCTGCCGAGGCCCCCGCCACGCCGAAGCAGATGTCACTGACGGTGGACGACCCGGGACTCCCCGTGACGGTCATCAGCGACGGACGCGTGCTGAGCGACAACCTGCGCCTCATGGGCTATAACGAAAAATGGCTCGGCAACCAGCTCGCGCTGCGAAAAACGGCAAACGCTTCAGACGTCTACCTCATGACGGTAGACGGGCTGGGCCGCATCTATTTCGCGCGGAAAGAGGGAAACGCTTGAAAAAGGAGACCTTTGCCGTACTGCTGCTGGCGCTTCTTCTCGGACTCTCCATCCTGAACGCCTGGGCGCTGGACAAGATCACCGGCCGGCTGATCGGAACCATGGACGCCTGCCGGAGCAGTATCGACGCCGAAAACTGGGACGACGCCGCGAAGCAGGCGGAAACGGCGCTGGACTACTGGGGGAAAAAGGGCGCCTATACGCACATCGTGCTGCGGCACAGCGAGATCGACGCGCTGACGGAGAACTTTTACAGGCTGCTGGAGCGCATCTACTCCCGGGACGGCGCCGCGGCGTCGTGCGAGGCGAGGCTTACCATGGAGGCGCTGGAAAGCATGAGCTCCATCGAGAAGCTCAGACCCGGCAGCATTTTCTGATCACTTCTCCGTCAGGAGCTTGTTCAGCTCGTCCATAAAGGTGCTGATATCCTTGAACTGGCGGTATACGGAGGCGAAACGCACGTAGGCGACCTCGTCAAGCTCCTTGAGGCGCTTCATCACGAGCTCGCCGATGTAGTTCGTCGGGACTTCCCGTTCCATGGAATTCTGGAGCTCCTGCTCGATCTCGTCCGCAACGGTCTGAATCTGGGCCATCGTCACCGGACGCTTCTCGCAGGCGCGGACCATGCCGTTGATGATCTTCACTTTATCGAAGGTCTGACGGCTGCCGTCCTTTTTGACGACAACCAGCGGCATATGCTCCACGAATTCATAGGTCGTAAAGCGCTTTTGACAGGACAGGCACTCCCGCCGCCTGCGGATCGTATCCTCCGCCGGCCGCGAATCGATGACCTTGCTCTCCGGAAAGCCGCAGTAAGGGCATTTCATACTCCATCCTCCGATCTTTAGCGTATCTGCGTAAGTATACCATAAATCTCCGCGGTTTGTATAGAGAAACCTTTCCCCGTCCGCGTGAGTCGAAATAGCTGCTTCGACACGCGCAGGCGGGAGCGGGCAAACGCCCGCTCCCGCCTGTGGTCCGCAGGGAAGTCAGCTGCTGATTATTTGCAAAGCCAGTCGTAAACGACGTCTCCCAGGGCGACCGGAGTTACATAGTTGCTTGCCAGCAGGTCCGCAAGCTGGACGGCCCGGCTCCGGTTCGGCGTGATGCAGCGGACGTCGACCTCGTCCCTGCTCTCGAGCACGGACACGCCCACGCCGTACTGCGCAAGAAAGAGCCTCCGCGGCAGCAGATCCGCGATCAGGTAATACACGAGTGTGCGCTGTTTTTCCCCTCCGAGCATGGAAATCTTCCTGCAAATCTCGCTTTTGATCATTCGTCCCGCCTCCGACCAAATGATGCGCCTCTGGCCCGCATTCTGATTATCCCGCGCGGAGCGCACGATTGCCACCATTTTCGTCCGCAAGTTTCGACACGATTCGACAAATCGGAGGGCGGTCAATAAAGCGCGCTCCGGCGATACGGGATCGCCGGGGCGCGCTTTTTCCGTCAGGTCTGTTCTTCTTCCGTCCGGGCCGCCTGAGCCAGAAAATCGTCCCGGGCGTACAAGGCGTTGAGCACGTCCAGCAGAGAGTTCGGCGGCAGCCTTTCCGGCAGACCGAGGCGGCGCTGGAGCGCCAGCCGCTTTTCCCTGCTTCCCTCGCAGCCGGAAAGGCCCAGCGCGAAGAGATCGGCCTTGGTGATCGGCGGCGCGCCCGTCTTCGTCTGCTCCGCTTCCTCGAAGGTCGCGCCGGCGCGGCGGAGCGCGGCGAGAATCGCCTTGCTCCCGACGCCCTCTACGCCCAGCTTTCCTTCCTTCGAGGGCGCTGATTTGCGCTTTTCCTTGCCGTAGACATCCGGGACGTAGGCGTGGAGGACGCGCTCCTTCGGCAGAGCGCCCTTCAGGTGCCCGCGGATGAGAAAGCCCGCCGAGTCGCCGTCGGTGAGGATCACGGCGCCCCGCGCCTGCGCCAGGCGTCGGATCAGCGCCAGCTTCTCCGCGTCGGAAAAGATCCCGAAGCCGTTTGTTTCGATCACGGCCGCATCCACGGCCTGCAGCACGGCGTTTTTGTCGTACCGACCCTCGACGATGATGACTTCCCTGACGTGTTCCACGGTCAGCCGGCCTTTCCCAGCAGCGCGAAGGAGGTCAGAAGCTCCGCGAGGATCTCCCGGCCGCCGCCTTCCGCGGAGCTGTTGAGCTTATACGCGGCCTCCGCGCAGAGGCAGACGAAGCCGCGGCAGGTCCCGAGAGACGCCCGCCTGGCGGCGGAAAGCACGGCGCGGGCCTGAAACTCGTACCGGATGCCGAAAAGTCTGGAAAATTCGCCTGTTCCCGCGCCCGCCTCAAGACAGAGCTTCGCGCCCAGAAGCTGCCGCGCCTTGACGCCGATGCTGTAAAGGATCTTGTGGGGCGCCTCGTCCATGGCCAGAAGCTCGCCCAGCTTTCCCGCCGCCGCGGAGCAGTCCCCGCGCAGCATGGCGTCGGTGAGCTCATAGGCCGCGGCATCGAGGACCGGCGTCACCACCGCGTCCACGTCCGCCCGCGTCACCGTGTCGCCGCCGCAGTAGGAGACGAGCTTTGCGATCTCGTTGTCCAGCGTCGTCATGAGCCCGCCGGTGCGGAAGGAGAGATACTCGGCCGTATCCCCGGCGATCTTCTTTCCGGCGGATTTCACGTGTCCGGCGATCCACCTCGTCAGCTTGTCCTGGTCCTGCGGGCAGAACTCCACCTGCGAGAAAAGCGCCTTCAGCCGGGCGTTGATCTGATACCGCGCGTCCAGCTTGAATTCCGCCGTGTCGAATACGAACACGACGCAGGCGTACTCCGGGATATCCGAGAGCGTCTCCAGCAGCGACGAGCGTGCGTCCTCCCCGGCCTTTGAAAAATCGTAGTCCCATATCTCGGTCACCGTCCGCTCCGAAAAGACCGGCAGCGCGTCCACCGCCTCCGACAGATCGCGCGGCGTGAGGGTCCTGCCGTCGAAGCGGCGCAGATTGAATTCTTCCGTTCCGGCGGGGACGAGTTTTCTGAGCTCTCCCAGGTAGTGCTCCAGCAGATACCGCTCCTCCCCGTAAAAGGCGTAAAGCCTCCGGGGCTCGTTCGTCCTGAGCGCCGCAAGGAGCTCGTCGTAGCCCGCCGTATTCGCTTCCTTTTTAGCCATTTTCGGTGCCTTTCCCCGCCTCTGCGGAGCTGATTTTTACATTGCCGTCCTCGTCGGTCCTGAAGATCGCGGCGCCCGCGCCGCGAAGCCGGGCGAGCGTTTCCTCCCCGGGCTGGCCGTACGTATTGTAGCCGACGGAAATGACCGCCGTCTCCGGCTTCACCGCGCGGAGCAGTTCAATGCAGGTGGAATATTTCGAGCCGTGGTGCCCGGCCACGAGACATTCGATGTCCGGCAGCTGGGTATGCGCCAGAAGCGCGCGCTCCAGCGCCGAGTCGGCGTCGCCGGTCACGAGATAATCGAAGCTGCCCTGCGTTGCCAGGATCGTGACGCACCGTTCGTTCTCGCTTTCCTTCCCCAGCGGCGCGAAAAGCGTGAACGACGCGTCCCCCAGCCGCAAGGCGCTGTCCCTGTCCACCCGGATCACCTCGGTGCCGTACCGGTCGGCCAGACGGAGAATCTTCTCGTCCAGCGTGCTCTCCTCGTCCTCCGGCAGCGGCGCGGCAAGCGCGGTGACTGAGATCCCCTCCGCCAGAAGGTCGTCCACTCCGTTGGCGTGGTCAGCGTGGTAATGGGTCAGGATGAGCAGATCCAGACGTTCCCGGCCGGCGGCGCGCAGCCACCTTGCCGCGATGTCGCCGGCGTTCTCGCCGCTGGTGCTTCCGCAGTCCACCATGGCCGTATAATCCCCGCAGGTAAAGACGAGGCATTGCCCCTGCCCCACGTCCAGCGCCGTCATGGAGAGATTTCCGTCCTTCGGCGCGGCTGCGGTGGCCACGAGAATGGCGCACAGAGCGATCGCCGACGCGCAGACGGGCGCGACGAGCTTCCGCGGGCTTTCCCGGAGCGCGGCGAAGAGGACGAACACCGCGTATGTAAGCGCAAACCACACGACGAGCCAGATGCTGTCCAGATACACCGCGGAGAGGTACGAGCCGGAGAGCGCCTTCACGAGCCAGACGATGTAGCGCACGGGAAGGGACGCGGCCAGGGCGAGAATTTTGCCCGCGGCCTCCAGCGCAAAGCCTGCGGCCACCGACGCCGCGCCCAGGCAGAAGGCCGGCTCGACCGCAAAGAGGATGAGCAGGTTCGTGACCGGCGCGGCGAGGGAGACGTATCCGAAATAGACCGCCGTCAGCGGGAGCGTGCAGAGCGTTGCACCGAGTGTGGCGGAGACCCCTCCGAACACGAAGCTGCGCAGCCGCCGCAGAAGCTTTCTTCTGTGCCGCTTCCTGCCGCCGAGCCCGAACAGAAACCCATAAATCCCGTCGGAAAAGAGCACGATGCCCAGCGTCGCCGCGAAGGAGAGCTGGAGCCCCGCCGACGTCGCCGCCGCGGGATCGGCCAGCAAAATGGCCAGCAGCGCCGCGGAAAGCGAGGTGACGCCGTCGCTCTCCCGGTCGAACAGCGGCGCGGCCAGCAGAAAGTACTGCATGACGACGGCGCGCACCACCGACGGCGTAAAGCCGGAGATCCCGGCGAAAAGCAGCAGCACCGGGGCGACGACGAGCGCCGTGCGGCGCCTGCGGCCCGCCAGCAGAAAGACGAATCCCGCGAGGATCGCCACATGGAGGCCCGAGACGGCCACGATGTGATAGACGCCCGTGCGCTTCATGGCGCCGGTAAGCTCCGCGTCGTCTTTGATGAGGAGCCTGTCGCCGGTGAGAAGCGCCCGCATGAAGCCCGCCGTATCCGCGGGAAACACGCGGGAAATCTCCTCCTTGACGGCCTTTGCCGCCCAGCGGTGAAGATAGCGGAGCCGAAAACCCGGAGAACGCGAAACCGTCAGGTCCCGCGTCTTTTTTGCGGTCAGAACATATCCCTTCGAGGTGAGATAGGTGCTGTCCTGATCCCGCAGCTTCCCCGCGGAGGAAAAGGACGCCGTAAAAACGATCTCGTCGCCGGGGCGGAGCGCGCCGCCGGTCTCGGCGTCAAAATACGCCAGGGTTTTGACGGCGGGATGCCCGGCGATCCGCACGTACAGATCGGCGCTGACGCCGTAGGCGGTCCCGACTGGGAAATCGTCCACCACGGCGGAGACCTCCGCCGTCTGCCCGATCAGCGCGTCCGCCGGCGCGCAGAAAAGCGCGGTATAGCCCCAGTTCCAGAAGAAGCCTGCCGCCAGACCGAAAAGCACCAGCAGCGTCCGGAGGCGCCCGGCCGATCTTCGGAGCAAAAGCGCGGCGAATCCGAGCGCGCACAGGGCCGCCGCGAAATACGGCTGCCAGGCGCCGGGCAGCAGATACTGCGAGAGCAGCACGGCGGCCGCAAAGGAAAAAGAGACCGCCGCCAGCTTCCTTACGGCCAAACCGCTCACCCCTTCCGCCGGCTCCCTGTATTTTATCCCATTGTCCTTCCGATTTCCACTGAAAAACTTCTTTCTGCGCTGCACTTTTCTGTTGACAAACCCCTGAACGGCTGTTATCATAGGTCCAGTCGATTTGATGATTTAACGTCCAGCGACTTTAAAGCGCAAAAGCATTTGCGGGAATACAGGTGCCGTTTATGAAAAAGATTTCGTTCGCAGCCTCCTTTACGTACTTTAGCTACGCCTATTATTACGGCGTGGTTTCGTAAGGCTGTGCTGAAAACGGGGGCGTCCTTAAAAAAGGCGAATTCCGCAGCCGGCCGGCTGCGGTTTTTTTATTGTCTGCGCTTCATTTGAAATACGACGTTTGGAGGAACTGAAGATGCCGATCACTGAAATACTGGAGCAGAACGCGGAGCGATTTACGAACGACGTGGCGCTGGTGGAGATCAACCCCGAGCAGAAGGGCGTCAGGCGCGGAACGTGGAAGGAATACGATCTCATCGAGGCTTCGAACTGCCCCTATTACCGCAAGGAGATCACCTGGGGCATTTTCAATGAAAAAGCGAACCGGTTCGCCAACGCCCTGATCGCCCACGGGATCGGCAAGGGCAATAAGGTCGGCATTCTGATGATGAACTGCCTGGAGTGGCTTCCCATCTATTTCGGCGTGCTCAAGAGCGGCGCGGTGGCCGTGCCGCTGAATTTCCGCTACGCCTCCGACGAGATCAGGTACTGCGTGAATCTGGCCGAGATCGACGTGCTGGTTTTCGGCCCGGAGTTCATCGGGCGGCTCGAGGAGATCGCCGACAACATGGGGCGCAGCGTTTCGCTCATCTACTGCGGCGAGCCTCCCTGCCCCACCTTCGCCTTCGACTATACCGCCATGGCGGCCGACTACTCCAGCGCGAACCCCGGCGTTCCCCTCACGGACGAGGACGAAGCGGCCATCTACTTCTCCTCCGGCACCACGGGCTTCCCGAAGGCGATCCTCCACCTGCACAGGAGCCTGATGCATTCCTGCCGCTGCGAGCAGGCCCATCACGGACAGACGAAGGACGACGTGTTCCTCTGCATCCCCCCGCTCTATCACACCGGCGCCAAGATGCACTGGTTCGGAAGCTTCCTCGTGGGCGGCAAGACGGTGCTCCTCAAGGGCACGAAGCCGGAGTACATCCTCGATGCGGTGTCCAAGGAAAAATGCACCATCGTCTGGCTGCTCGTTCCCTGGGCGCAGGACATTCTGACCGCCGTTGAGAACGGCAGCGTAAAGCTCTCGGATTACCAGCTTTCCCAGTGGCGCCTCATGCACATCGGCGCCCAGCCGGTGCCCCAGAGCCTGATCAAAAAATGGCTGGAGGTTTTTCCGAATCACCAGTACGACACGAACTACGGCCTCTCCGAGTCCATCGGCCCCGGCTGCGTCCATCTGGGCGTCGGGAACGTGGACAAGGTCGGCGCCATCGGAAAGGCCGGCTTCGGCTGGCAGGCGAAGATCGTCGCCGACGACGGCGCGGAGATCCGCGGGGCCGGAAGGGTCGGCGAGCTGTGCGTGAAGGGCCCCGGCGTCATGGTCTGCTACTATCACAACCCCGAAGCGACGGCGGAGGTCCTGCACGACGGCTGGCTCTCCACCGGCGACATGGCCCGCTACGACGAGGACGGCTTCATCTTCCTTGTGGACCGAAAGAAGGACGTGGTCATCACCGGCGGCGAGAACCTCTATCCCGTGGAGATCGAAAACTTCCTCTCCGCCCAGCCCGATATTCAGGACGTGGCCGTGATCGGCCTCCCCGACAAGCGTCTGGGCGAGATCGCCGCAGCCATCATCGAGCTCAAGCCGGGGCATGTGTGCAGCGAGGCGGCGATCGAGGAGTTCTGCCAGAAGCTGCCCCGTTACAAGCGCCCCCGGAAGATCATCTTTGCGAAGGTCCCCCGCAATCCGACCGGCAAGATCGAAAAGCCGAAGCTGCGCGAGCTTTACGGAAGCGCAAACATCGTGGACGCAGAAAACAAAGCCTGAGGACGGCGCCGCCGTCCCGAGATTGGAGAGAATCAAATGGCAATCAAACTGATCCTTCTGATCGCGTTCTTCGCGGTCATGATCGCGGTGGGTCTGGCCTGCCGGAAAAAAGCAACCAGCGTGAACGGATTCGTCCTCGGCGGGCGTTCCGTGGGCCCGTGGCTCACGGCCTTCGCCTATGGCACCTCTTATTTCTCCGCCGTCATCTTTGTCGGCTACGCCGGCCAGTTCGGCTGGAAGTACGGCGTCGCCTCCACCTGGATCGGCATCGGGAACGCCGTTCTCGGTTCCCTCCTGGCCTGGGTCGTCCTGGGCAGGCGCACCCGGCTCATGACGCAGCACTTCGACAGCGCCACCATGCCGGAGTTCTTCGGGTGCCGGTTCAGCAGCAACCCGCTGAAGGTCGGCGCTTCCGTCATCGTGTTCGTCTTCCTCATTCCCTACACCGCCTCGCTCTACAACGGCCTGTCCCGTCTCTTCGGGATGGCGTTCAACATCGACTACACCGTGTGCATCGTCATCATGGCGGCGCTCACAGCGGTCTATGTCATCGCCGGCGGATACATGGCCACCGCGGTCAACGACTTCATCCAGGGCCTCGTGATGCTGGGCGGCATCGTTGCCATCGTCGCGGCCGTGCTGAAAATCAACGGCGGCTTTCTCGCGTCGCTGGACGCGCTGGCCCGCGTCACCGACGAAACCGTCACCAGCACTCCCGGCGCCTTCGCTTCCTTCTTCGGGCCGGATCCGCTGGGGCTCTTCGGCGTCATCATCCTCACCTCGCTGGGCACCTGGGGCCTGCCTCAGATGACGCAGAAGTTTTACGCCATCAAGAGCGAGGACGATATCGAAAAGGGCACCGTGATTTCCACGATCTTCGCCGTTGTCGTGGCGGGCGGCTGCTATTTCCTCGGCGGCTTCGGCCGGCTCTTCTCCGGCGTGGTGAACATCAAGGACGGCTACGACGCCATCATCCCCGCGATGCTCTCCTCGCTCTCCCCGCTTCTGATCGGGATCACGATCATCCTGGTCCTTTCCGCGTCCATGTCCACCCTGTCCTCCCTGGTGCTGACCTCCAGCTCCACCCTGACGCTGGATTTCATCAAGGGCAACATCGTGAAAGAGATGGACACGAAAAAGCAGCTCCTCTGGATCCGCATCTTCATCGGCGTCTTCATCGCCATTTCGGTGGTTCTGGCCGTATTCCAGTACAAAAACGGCGTGGCCTTCATCGCGCAGCTCATGGGAGTCTCCTGGGGCGCGCTGGCGGGCGCTTTCCTTGCGCCGTTCCTGTACGGCCTCTACTGGAAGCGGACGACGAAGGCTTCGGTCTGGACCAGCTTCATCTTCGGCTCAGGCATCATGGTGCTGAACATCTTCTTCCGCAAGTCGTTCCCCGCGCTGCTCCAGTCGCCCATCAACTGCGGCGCGTTCGCCATGGTCGCGGGGCTCGTCCTGGTGCCGCTGGTGAGCCTATTCACCAAGGCGCCCGATCCGAAGCTTGTGGAAGACGCGTTCGCCTGCTACAATACAAAAATCCTCGTTTCCGCAAAACATTCCCTGAACGAGAACTGAGGATCGTGCTATAATGTCTATTATTGCCGAGTTCGCCGCGCGCCGCGCGGCAGAGCGCTGAAAGGGGTCATTCCATTGAAGAAACTGATGCTGGGCAACGAGGCCGTGGCCCGCGGCATCTACGAGGCCGGCGTGCGGGTCGTCTCCAGCTATCCCGGAACGCCGAGCACCGAGATCACCGAGGAACTCTCGAAATACCGCGACATCTACACCGAATGGGCGCCCAACGAAAAGGTCGCCCTCGAGACGGCTTTCGGCGCGTCTCTGGCCGGCGCGCGCAGCTTCTGCGCGATGAAGCACGTGGGCCTGAACGTCGCCGCCGATCCGCTCTATACCCTCTCCTACACCGGCGTGAACGGCGGGCTCGTGCTCGCCGTGGCGGACGATCCTGGGATGCATTCTTCCCAGAACGAGCAGGATTCCCGCCATCACGCCGCCGCCGCGAAGGTCCCCATGCTGGAGCCCTCCGATTCCGGCGAGTGCCGGGATTTTGCAAAGCTGGCCTTCGATCTGTCGGAGGAATTCGACACGCCCGTGCTCCTGCGCCTGTGCACCCGCGTCTCCCACTCCCAGAGCGTGGTGGAGGAAGAGGAGCGCACCGAGGTGCCGCTGGCGCCGTACGAGAAGAATCCGCAGAAATTCGTCATGGTCCCCGGCAACGCAATCCGGCGCCATCCCGTCGTGGAGGAGCGCACGAAAAAGCTGCGCGAGTATGCGGAGACCACGCCGCTCAACCGGGTGGAGATGGGCGGCACCGCTCTGGGCGTCATCGCCTCCGGGACGGCCTATCAGTATGCCAGGGAAGTTCTCGGCGATTCAGCCAGCTTCCTGAAACTGGGCATGGTGAATCCCCTGCCGGAAAGGCTCATCCGGGATTTCGCCGCCAGGGTGAAAAAGCTCGTCGTCATCGAGGAGCTGGATCCCGTCGTGGAGGATCACTGCCGGGCGCTGGGCCTTGACGTGCACGGCAAAGACCTCTTCCCCGTCTGCGGGGAGTTTTCCCAGGGGCTCGTGGCGAAGGCGCTGGGCCTGCCCGCCATGGAAAGCCGCTCGCTGGACGAAGCCATCCCCGGCCGTCCGCCCGTCATGTGCCCCGGCTGCCCGCACCGCGGGCTTTTCTACGTGCTCTCGAAAAACAAGCTGACCGTTCTGGGCGACATCGGCTGCTACACTCTCGGCGCCGCCGCGCCGCTTTCCGCGATGGACAGCACGCTGTGCATGGGCGCGTCCATCTCCGGCATCCACGGCTACAACAAGGCGCTGGGCGCGAAGAGCGAGAAGCGCACGGTCGCCGTCATCGGCGACTCCACCTTCGCCCACTCCGGCATGACGGGGCTCCTGAACATCGCCTACAACCGCTCGAACTCCGTCGTCATCATCCTCGACAACTCCATCACCGGCATGACCGGCCATCAGCAGAACCCCACCACCGGCCTCGACATTCACGGCGAGCCGGCCGGGCGCATCGACATGGAGGCGTTCTGCCGCAGCCTCGGCATCGACGACGTGCGCGTTGTCGATCCCTACGACCTCGCCGCGACGGAGCAGGCCGTCAAGGCTGCGCTGGAAAAGGACGGCCCGTCGGTGGTCATCTCCCGCAGGCCCTGCGCCCTGCTGAAAACCGTGAAGCGCCTGCCGCCTCTCCATGTGGACGCCGACAAGTGCCGCGGCTGCAAATCCTGCATGCGGATCGGCTGCCCCGCCATCAGCGTGCGCGACGGGAAAGCCCGGATCGACGAAACGCTCTGCGTGGGCTGCGGCGTCTGCACGCAGCTGTGCGCCTTCGGCGCGCTCTGCAAGGAGGACAAATAAGATGGAAACGAAAAGCATCGTCATCGTCGGCGTCGGCGGGCAGGGCTCGCTGCTGGCAAGCCGTCTCCTGGGCAGGCTCCTTCTCAGCGAGGGCTTCGACGTGAAGGTATCCGAGGTACACGGCATGAGCCAGCGCGGCGGCAGCGTGGTCACCTATGTGCGCTGGGGCGACAGAGTCTTTTCCCCCATCGTCGACCGGGGCGAGGCGGACTGCATCGTCTCCTTCGAGCTTCTCGAGGCGGCCAGATACCTGCCGCTGCTGAAAACGGGCGGGCACATCGTCGCCAGCAGCCAGGAAATCGAGCCCATGCCGGTCATCACCGGCGCCGCGCAGTATCCCGCCGGCCTTCCGGAAAAGATCCGGGCGCTGGGCGCGGACGCGGATATCTTCGGAGCGCTGGCGCTGGCGGAAAAAGCCGGCTCGGCCAAGGCCGTGAACATCGTGCTGATGGGCCGCCTCTCCAGGCGCTTCGGTTTTTCCGAGGAAGCGTGGCTGAAGGCGCTGGCGGACGTGGTGCCGCCAAAGTTCCTTGAGCTCAATAAAAAAGCCTTTGCGCTGGGGCGCGGGGCCGAATGAATTCATAATTCCCTGCAAAAGTCTATATGTTCGGAGTGGTAAAAATGAGCGGATATTACGAACCGGAGATCGAATGCGCCTCGCGGGACGAGATCGCCGACCTCCAGAACAAGCGCCTTCGGGCGACCGTACGGCGCGTCTATGACAACGTCGCATTCTACCGGGAGCGCATGGACCGGGCCGGCGTAAGGCCGGAGGACATCCACACCGTCGGGGATCTTCACCTGCTGCCCTTCGTCACGAAGCAGGACATCCGCGACACCTATCCGTACGGGATGGTCGCCTGTCCCATGAGCGACGTGGTCGAGATGCACGCCACCAGCGGCACCACCGGAAAGCCCGTGGTGGCCGTCTATACCCAGAAGGATATCGATATCTGGGGCGAATGCTGCGCCCGCGCCATCGTAGCGGCCGGCGGCTCGAAGGAGTCCCGGGTCCACGTTTCCTACGGCTACGGCCTCTTTACCGGCGGCCTGGGGCTGGACCACGGCGGTCACGCTCTCGGCGCCGCCACCTTCCCCGTCTCCTCCGGCAACACCCAGCGCCAGATCCAGATCATGCGGGACCTGGGCTCCACGATTCTGTGCTGCACGCCTTCCTACGCTGCATACCTGGGCGAGACGGTGCAGGATATGGGCGTTCAGGGCGAGCTGAAGCTCACGGCGGGCATTTTCGGCGCGGAGCCCTGGAGCGAAGAAATGCGCCGCGATATCGAGGCGAAGCTCGGGATCCGGGCGTACGACATCTACGGCCTTACGGAGATCATGGGCCCCGGCGTTGCCTTCGAGTGCGCCGAGCAGACCGGGATGCACGTCAACGAGGACCACTTCATTCCCGAGATCATCAATCCCGAGACGGGCGAGCCCCTTCCCGACGGCGAACTGGGCGAGCTGGTTTTCACCTGCATTTCCAAGGAAGCGTTCCCGCTCATCCGCTACCGGACCCGCGACCTGTGCGTTCTCTCCCGCAGGCCCTGCTCCTGCGGCCGTACGTTCGTGAAGATGGCCAAGCCCATGGGCCGCACCGACGATATGCTTATCATCCGCGGCGTCAACGTTTTCCCGTCCCAGATCGAGACGGTGCTGCTCAGCCGCGGCTTCTCGCCCAACTACCAGATCATCGTGGACCGGGTCAACAACAGCGATACGCTGGACGTTCAGGTCGAGATGAACGCCGACATGTTCTCCGATACCGTCAAGCAGATCGAGAGCCACGAGCGCGAACTCATCGGCGATCTCAAATCCATGCTCGGCATCTATGCCAACGTCAAACTGGTCGCGCCCAAGAGCATCACCCGCAGCGAGGGCAAGGCCAAGCGCGTGATCGACAAGCGAAAAATATAAGGAGGCGCTGAAGCATGACCATCAAGCAGATTTCCGTTTTCGTTTCCAACATGACGGGCGGTCTGGCGGACGTGGCCGAAGACATCGGAAAGGGCGGCGTGGACATCCGCGCCCTCTCCATCGCGGACACCACCGATTTCGGCATCCTCCGCCTCATCGTGGACAATCCGGACAGGGCGCTGGAAACGCTCCGCGCGGACGGGTATGTGGTCTCGGTGACCGACGTGGTCGCCGCGCACATCGACGACACGCCCGGCGGACTGGCCCGCGTCCTGCGCATCCTGGCCGACGCGGGGATCGGGATCGAGTACGTATACGCCTTCGTGACCCGGCAGGCGAAGAACGCCTATGTCGTGTTCCGCCTGGACGACGGCGAACGCGGCTGCCGCATCCTGGAGGAGAACGGCGTCCGGCTCGCCTCTCCCGACGAGGTCTACAAGCTCTGAGGATCAAAAAAGAAAGGCTGACGGTTTTTCCGTCAGCCTTTCTTTTTTTCATCCGCGGGCGCCTTCGGAGCGCCGGCAAGGATCTTCGGGAAGCGAACAAGGAAAAGGATCATGCAGCAGATCGCGGCGGTGCCGTCCCCGATCGCCTCGGCGGCGTAGACGCCCATGTAGCCCATGAAATGCGGCAGGATGCAGGCCAGCGGGATCAGCAAGATCACCTTCCGCAAAAGCGCGATGAAAAGCGAGGCCCGCGTCTGCCCCAGGGCGACGAAGGCGTTCTGGCACGCGCGCTGCATCCCGAAGATCGTGATCCCGGCCAGAAAGACCGGAAGAATCTCGGACACGGTGCGGATCAGCGCGGGATCGTCGGTGAAGATCCTGGCGACGGCGGAGGGAAAAAGGATCATCAGCAGGAAAAGCGTCAGGTTGACGGAGAACATGGTGGCCAGCGAGACGCGGAAGGCCTTCTTCACCCGGGCCACGTTTCCGTGTCCGTAATTGTAGCTGATGATGGGCGTGACGCCCTGGCCGAAGCCGTTGAGCGGAACGCTCACGAACATCATGGAGCTCTGCGCCACCGTCAGGGCGCTTACGTAGATGGTGCCGAATTTCGCGAGGTTGGAGTTCAGCACGAAGCCCATGATGCTTTCCGTGCTGTTCATGATAAAGGGCGACAGGCCGAGCGCGAGGATCGGCCCGACGACCTTCCGGTCCAGCCGCATGAAGGCGGGGCTGATGCGCAGCGACGCGCGCTGCGAAAACAGGAACAGCAGCGTCCAGGCGGCGCTGCAGGCCTGGGAAATGACGGTGGCGGCCGCCGCGCCCGCGACGCCCATGCCGAAGGTAAAGATGAAGATCGGATCCAGCGCGATGTTCAGCGCCGCGCCGATCAGAACGGAGCACATGGAGATCCCCGTCCGCCCCTGGCAGTTGATGAACGGATTCAGGCCTGCGGTCACCATGACGAACGGCGTGCCGATGAGATAGACCGAAAGGTACTCCGCGGCGTAGTCCATCGTGGGACCGGACGCGCCGGCGAAGCGCAGGATCGGCTTCATGAAAAGATAGACTGGAACCATCGTGAGCACCGAAAACAGGATCAGCAGCACGAACCCGCTTCCGAGCAGCCGCCGGGCCTTATCCCTGTCCCCGGCGCCGAGGGCCGTCGCGGCCAGCGGCGCGCCGCCGCCGCCCACAAGCTGGGCGAATGCGGAAATGAGCAGCAGGACCGCGCTGGTCATGCCGATCCCGGCCAGCGCATCCGTTCCGGTGACGGGGATGTGCCCGATATAGATGCGGTCGACGATGCTGTACAGCAGGTTTACGAGCTGTGCGACGACGGCCGGCGTCGCCATGCTGAAAACGAGCGGCGCCACCGGACGGCTGCCGAGCTGCTCTTCGAATTTATATGTCAATTCCGCCAGCTCCTCCGGGATCCTGATGAATTGCTCCGAAAACCGGGCGGTTCAGAGCGCGATCCAGTACCGCTCGAGCCGCTCGCCGTTCCGTTCGTCCTCGGCGATCCCGTCGAAGACGCCTCCGTTGGCGAGAATGGTTTTCCGGCTGCCCTCGTTCTCCGTAAGGCAGGTGACGAGGACCTTTCCCATGCCTCTTTCGCGGCAGAGCTCCAGGCAGTCCCGGAGCATGGATTTCGCGATTCCCTTCCGCCGTTCCGAGGGCCGGACGGAGTAGCCGATGTTGCCGCCGTACCTTGCGAGGAAATCGTTGAGCCGCCGGCGGATCTGGATCATGCCCGCGACTCTCCCGTCCTCCCGGCGCACATAGAGAAGCTGGTCCGCCGGGACGAATTCCTTGTCCGGCAGCGTGTCCTCGCTCCTGAAAAGGCGGTTGTAGACGATCCAGATGAAGGGGTCGGAGATCTCGCGGAGATTCCCCGTGCCGTCCATGCTGCTGCCGGCGGCAAGCATCTCCTCCCGGTAGGCGGAGATCTCCGCGGCGTAGCGCATGTCCGGTTCGGCAAGTTCGTAGCCCATATTACCTCTCCGCCCTCAGACGGGCGGTGACCTTGCCGCTGGCCGCGTCGGCCATGGGGACGTATTTTTCGATGAGCGCGTCCGCGGCGGCGTTGAACTTTTCCGCGCACGCCCGGTCCGTCATGAGCCGGGTGTTGATGAACACGTTCAGGCTCGCGCCGAGGAGCGACGACCTGCACAGCAGAGCGCCGACGCCCACGTCGGAAATGGCGAGGGCGCTGCCCTTGTCGGCAAGCTCCGCGTGGAGCTCGATCGCCCGGGCGGCAAGGCGCATAATCTCGAGCGGCGCGGCGCAGGCCGCGTGCAGCGCGGACTCGAGCGTCTCCGCCCTGGAGGGGTCGTCCTTCGGGATGGAATACGCCTTCGCCAGCGGCGCGAATGCCGCGGCGTCGCCGTCGATCTGCGCCAGAAGCTCGACGCGGAGCGTCTCCGCGTCGGCCAGGATGCGCTGGATGTCCGCCTCGACGGCGGCGTATTTTTTCTTTCCGGCAGTGAGGCCGCACACCATGGAGGCCAGCGCGGCGCCGAGCGCGCCGCAGAGCGCCGAGGCTCCTCCGCCGCCCGGTACGGGCGCGGACGATGCCAGCGCGGCGGAAAAACCGTTCAGGTGCATGTCGAGCATGGATTCTCCGTTCACTTTTTGTTCCTCCCTTACAGCTTGTTGCGCTGGATCTTGCCGCTGGTGGTCTTGGGCAGCTCGTCCCGGAAGACCACGATGCGCGGATATTTATACGGCGCCGTGCGGCCCTTGACGTATTCCTGGATCTC
>Ga0268360_1002033_pt1 | contig 17434 bp, 18 predicted proteins | sample BioMet11_FD_192465 | JGI IMG/M metagenome (GOLD analysis project Ga0268360, IMG submission 192465) | Sewage microbial communities from Oakland, California, United States - Biofuel 11 (Illumina Assembly) | ecosystem: Engineered > Wastewater > Sewage > Unclassified | place: USA: California... | reverse complement strand
GTGGCCGTGCATCGCGGAGACCGCCACGGGGTCTCCCAGGCCGAGGGAATAGAATTCGTAGATCTCCGGATCCGGGGCGACGCCCACGGAATCCATCTTGTTCACGGCCAGCACCACGGGCTTTTTGGAGCGCAGGAGGAGATTCGCCACCTCCTTGTCCGCGGCGGTGACGCCGGCGGTGATGTCGGTCACAAGGACGATGACGTCCGCCGTGTCCACGGCGGTCATGGCCTGCTCGCGCATGAAGGCCAGCATCCCGTCGTCCGCGCGGGGCTCGATCCCGCCCGTATCCACGAGATCGAAGGTCCGCCCGTTCCAGTCGCACTCGGCGTAGAGCCGGTCGCGGGTCACGCCCGGCGTATCCTCCACGATCGAGAGGCGCTTTCCCACGAGCCGGTTGAAGAGCATGGATTTGCCCACATTGGGCCTTCCCACGATCGCCACAAGCGGTCTAGACATCGTTTTCCTCCTTACTCCAGCATGGCGTCCAGAAGCGCCGCGCCGTCCTGGGGCACCGGCTCCACCGGCACGCCCAGCGCATTTTCCACATCCTTCGTCGTCACGTCGTCCAGAAAAACGCCGCCGCCGTGGCGGAGCATCCTGTCCGTGATGAGAAGGCGCTTCCCCAGCGCCTTCCCCCGGAGCTGGGCGATCAGGTCGCCGCCGGTCACGAGGCCGGTGACGTCCACAGTGTGCCCGAAAAAGTCGTTTTCAACAGCGAAAACCCGCCCGTCCACGGCGGGGAATTTCGCTTTCGCGGCGTCCAGCAGCTCCCGCAGCGCGGGCGCGGCGGAAACGCCGCAGGCGATGGAAAAGGGCGTGCCCTCCGCCTTCCGGGCGCGCTGCGCCAGCGCGGCGCAAAATTCGCTCCGGAGGAGCCGGATGAGCCCCACGCCGTTTTCAAGCTGAGGGTACCCCTCGTAAAAATCCTCGTCCGGGATGGGCAGCCCGGCCTTGAGATAAAGCTCGTCCGAACAGAAGAAGATGCGGCTGCCGCGCTCCTTCAGGCACAGCGCGGAATACGCCTCCACCCGGGCCACGGTCTCGGCCGCCTTTTCCCGGTCGAAGGGCGTCAGGGCCGGCAGGTTCTCCCGGTATTTCGTAAGGCCCACGGGAACCACGGAAACGCTGGGAACCGCCGGGTACATGGCCGCAAGATCCCGCATGGTGCGCGTGAGCTCGTCTCCGTCGTTAATCCCGGGGCAGCAGACGATCTGGCAGTTCATCTCGATGCCCGCTTTGGCGAAGCGGCGCATGGTGACGAGCCCCTTTCCGGCGTTCCTGTTTCCCAGAAGCCTGCAGCGCAGCGCGGGATCGGTGCTGTGCACCGAGACGTTGATGGGGCTGATCCGCAGGGCGATGACCCGCCGCACCTCCCGCTCGGTCATGTTCGTAAGGGTGATGTAGCTCCCCGTAAGAAAGGAGAGGCGCACGTCGTCGTCCTTGAAATAGAGCGTGGGCCGCATTCCCTTCGGCATCTGATCCACGAAGCAGAAAATGCAGTTGTTGGCGCAGGAGCGGGGCTTGTCCATGAGATACGTCTCGAACTCCAGGCCCGCGTCCCGCCCGTCGTCCTTGGAGAGGGAAACCGTCTCCCGCGAGCCGTCCGGCCGCTGGACGACGAACTCGGGGTCCTCGTCGGCGCTGTAATACATATAATCAAGCACGTCCGCGACGGCGTTCCCGTCCACGGAGACGAGCCTGTCCCCCGGCCGGATCCCGGCCTGCGCCGCCGGCGAGCCGGGCGCAACGCTCCTGATCAGATTCTGCATGGCTTCCCCCGCTCAGCCGGCGCAAAGCAGCGCCGATTTAACACGAAAAGGGGGCTCCCCGCCCCCTTTTCGCCGCTATCCCCCTGACCGGCCGACGCCGGTCCATTTTTCCTTCGCTGTGATGCGATGGGATTACTTGCTCTCCACGGAGAGAACTTCGCGTCCGTTATAGGTACCGCAGGCCTTGCAGGCTCTGTGGGGCATACGGAGCGCGCCGCACTTCGGGCAGGCCACGAGGGCCGGGGCCTCCAGCTTCCAGTTGGAGCCGCGCCTTCTGTCCCTTCTCGCCTTTGATGTTTTTCTCTTAGGAACCGCCATAGTGACACCTCCTGTTACATTTACTTCTCCAGGAGCTGCCCTAAGACAGCCAGCCTGGGGTCCTGAGCTTCCCTGCACGAGCAGGGACCTTCATTCAGATCTTTTCCGCACGTGGGGCACAGCCCCCTGCAGTCTTCCCTGCACAGGAGCCGCTGCTCGGTGTTCAGAACGAACGCCGTACGCGCGATCTCGTCCACATCGGCGCTGCCGCCGACGATGAGATATGCGTCGCACTCGGTCTCGTCCTGAATCTCCTCCGCCAGCGACGCCCGGAGCGGGAGCTCCACATGCCGCCCGAATTCCTTCAGGCAGCGGGCGCACACGCACGTGGTGTCCGCGGTGAGAACGCCGGTCAAAAGAATCATGCCGGCCTCGTTGTCGATCTTCCCTTCGACCCGCGCCGGAACGCCGATCTTCACCACCGAACCGGACTCCAGCCCGGAAAGGTCGATATCGAACGCGAACGGGAGCGAGGCGCCGGGAACGTCAATTATCTCACGCAGATCGAGAAGCATCGCAGCCTCCTGCGCGCCGGAAAGTCGCGCTAGGTTATTATAATTGAATCGTGCCGACTTGTCAACAAAAAACCCGATATAAAGTTCCAAAAAAACTCCCGCGTTCGGGAGAATTTTCGTTTATCGTCCTTGCCCAAACCGCAAAAATACTCTATACTGCTTCTCAGCGCACCGGAAAGGGATGATCGGCCGTGAAAGAGCTCACAATAAGCAGGAACGACGCCGGCCAGCGGCTGGACCGCTTCGTCGGCAAGGCGGTGCCGCTGCTGCCGGAATCGCTGCTGCAGAAGTATATCCGCACGAAGCGCATCAAGCTCAACGGCAGGGGCGCAAAGCGGGACGTCCGGCTCGCCGAGGGCGACGCCGTTCAGCTTTACGTCAACGACGAATTTTTCGACCGGCCCACCGAGGACAACGCCTGGCTGAAGATCGCCGCTCCCCGGCTCTCCCCGGTCTACGAGGACGGGAACATCCTCATCGCGGACAAGCCGGCCGGCGTACTGTGCCACGCCGCCGGCGAGTGGGATTACGACACGCTCATCTCCAACGTCAAGGCATACCTCTATCAAAAGGGCGAGTGGCGCCCGCGGGAGGAGAATTCCTTCGCGCCCGCCCTCTGCAACCGGATCGACCGCAACACCTCGGGGCTGGTGCTCGCAGCCAAGAACGCCGAGGCGCTGCGCGTCCTGGACGAAAAGATCCGCGCGCGGGAGATCGGCAAACACTACCTGGCCGCGGTCCGCGGCGTTCCCTCCCCCCGGGAGGGCGTCCTGCGGGACTTCCTCTTCAAAGACGCAAGGCTGAACCGGGTCTACGTCCGGGACGAGCCGGAAAAGGGCGCCCGGAGCGCCGTGACCCGCTACCGCACGCTGGAGACGCAGGGCGGGTATTCCCTGCTGGAGTGCGAGCTCGAGACGGGCAGGACCCATCAGATCCGCGCGCAGCTCGCCGCGGCGGGCTACCCGCTCCTCGGCGACGGAAAATACGGCGAAGCGGAGAAGGCCGCCAGGTCCCTCGGCCTCCGGGGGCAGGCGCTCTGCTCCTGGGAGCTCAGCTTTGATTTCAGCACGGACGCAGGAAGCCTCAACTACTTGCGCGGCAAGCGTTTCAGAGCTTCGCTGCCGGATTTTGTCGAAAAATTATTTGTTTTCCGGCAATAGTCATTGACTTTTCATCCGGCGTTCTGTATATTTGAATCCATGAAATTCTGCGCGCCCTCACGGGACGCGGCAAGAGGGGGAGGATAATGTCCAAAGAACTCATTCGTCTCAGTAACGTCACGATGGCGTTTGACGGTGAGACCGTACTAGACGATTTAAATCTTTATTTCAACGACAAGGAATTCCTCACACTGCTCGGACCCAGCGGCTGCGGCAAGACCACAACGCTGCGCATCATAGGCGGCTTTCTCGTCCCGACTTCGGGAGACGTCTATTTCGACGGGGTGAGGATTAATGATGTCCCGCCCTACAAGCGGAAGGTCAACACCGTTTTCCAGAAGTACGCCCTTTTCCCGCACATGGACGTCTATGAAAACGTGGCCTTCGGCCTGCGCATCCCCAAGGAAGAAGACGGCGGCGGGACAGACGGTTCAAAGAAAAAGAAGATCAGATTGTCGAATCAGGAGATCGACGAGCGCGTGCAGGAAATGCTGGGCGTGGTATCGCTCAAGGGCTTCGAGCACCGCTCCGTCTCTTCTCTCTCAGGCGGCCAGCAGCAGCGGGTCGCGATTGCGCGCGCCCTGGTGAACCGTCCGAAGGTGCTGTTGCTGGACGAGCCGCTGGGCGCGCTGGACATGCGTCTGCGCAAGGATATGCAGCAGGAGCTCAAGCGCATCCAGCAGCAGCTGGAGATCACCTTCATCTACGTCACCCACGACCAGGAGGAAGCCCTGGCCATGTCCGACACGGTGGTGGTGATGAACGAGGGCCGGATCCAGCAGATCGGCACGCCCGAGGACATCTACAACGAGCCGAAGAACGCTTTCGTGGCGGATTTCATCGGCGAGTCCAACATCGTGGACGGCATCATGCGGGAGGACCGCGTGGTGGAGATCTTCGGACGGAAATTCAGCTGCGTGGACGCCGGCTTTGCGCCCGACGAGCCCGTGGACGTGGTCATCCGCCCCGAGGACGTGGACATCGTGGATCTGAAGAGCGGCGCCCTGACCGGCACCGTCACCAGCGTCACCTTCAAGGGGATGCACTACGACATCATCGTGGATTTCAAGGGCTTCAAATGGCTCATCGAGACCACGGATTTCTGTCCCGTGGGCGCCCGCATCGGCATCAAGATCGATCCGGACGGGTTCCATATCATGAAGAAGAGCCAGTACTCCGGGATGTACGGGGATTACAGCTCCTATTCCGCCGAGTACGACGAGATCGGCGACGCCGAATACGTCGAGGGCGAGGAGGAAGCGCCGGAGGCCGAGGAATGAAAACGAGAGCCTTCGCCTATCCCTACCTGGCGTGGATGACGCTGTTCGTCATCGCGCCGATCATCCTCGTGGTCGTCTACGCGTTTTCCGCCGCCGGCGGCGGCTTCACCTTTTCGAACTTCTCCGGCATCGCCGCCTATTCCGCCGTGTTCCTGCGCTCCTTCGCGCTGGCGGGGATCGCCACGGCGGCCTGCCTGCTGCTGGGCTATCCGCTGGCCTACGTGCTCTCCAAGGAAAAGCCGCGCCTGCAGCGGGTGCTGGTCATGCTCATCATGCTCCCCATGTGGATGAACTTCCTTCTGCGCACCTACGCGCTCATGACCATCCTGGAGAACACGGGGCTCCTGAACAAATTTCTGGCGCTGCTGGGGCTCCCCCAGCTCAACATCATCAACACCCCCGGCGCGGTGGTGATCGGCATGGTCTACAATTACCTGCCCTTCATGGTGCTGCCCATCTACTCCGTCATCGTGAAGCTGGACCGCAGCCTTATCGAGGCGGCCCAGGATCTGGGCGCCTCTCCCGATCGCTGCTTTACCCGCGTGGTGTTCCCGCTGTCGCTCCCCGGCATCCTCTCGGGCATCACCATGGTGTTCGTTCCCGCCGTCTCCACCTTCGTCATCTCCCAGCTCCTCGGCGGCGGCAAGAGCATGATGCTGGGTGACCTCATCGAAATGGAGTTCCTCGGCACCTCCTACAACCCTCATCTCGGCTCCGCCATCGCACTCGTCATGATGATCGTGGTCGTGATCTGCATGCGCCTCATGAACAAATTCGGCTCCGGCGAGGAACAGGCGGTGATCCTGTGAAAAAGACGAGAGCGTTCGACCCCGCCGAGTCGCGTCCCACCGTCGGCGGCAGGATCTTCACCGGGCTCATTTATTTCCTTCTGTACCTTCCCATCTTCGTACTCATCGCCTTTTCGTTCAACGCCTCCAAGAGCCGGAGCGTATGGACGGGGTTCACCTTCAAATGGTACGGGGAGCTCTTCAGGGACTCCGGCATCATGAGCTCCTTCTATCTCACGCTGATCCTCTCTCTGGCCGCGGCGGCCGTGGCCACCGTGCTGGGCACCTTCGCCGCCGTGGGCTTTTACGGCATGAAGCGCAGGTGGCGCGCGGCCTTTCTGGAGGTCAACAATATCCCGCTCATGAACGCGGACATCGTCACCGGCGTTTCGCTCTGCCTGATGTTCGTGGCGGGGCGGGCCATCCTGGGGTACGAGCTGGGGTTCGGGACGCTGCTCATCGCCCACCTCACCTTCGACATCCCCTACGTCATCCTCTCGGTCATGCCGAAGCTCTACCAGCTCGACCGAAACCTGGTGGACGCGGCCCAGGATCTGGGCTGCACCTGGCTCCAGGCCTTCTTCAAGGTCGTCCTCCCGGAGATCTCCCCGGGGATCGTGAACGGCGCCATCATCGCCTTCACCATGTCCGTGGACGACTTCGTCATCAGCTATTTCACCGCCGGAAGCAAGATCATGACGCTCTCCATGCGCATCTACTCCATGACGCGAAAGCGCGTGCCGCCCACAATCAACGCGGTGTCGACCATCCTCTTCGTCTCCGTGCTTCTGCTTCTGGTCATCATCAACGTCAGGGAAACGCGGCAGGAAGCCGCGAAAAAAAGGAGGCAGCTTAATTGAAGCTCATCAAATTCCGCTCCGCGCTGGCCGCGGCGCTCGTTTTTGCCCTCGTCTTTGCGCTCACCGCCTGCGGCGGCACGGGCAGCGGCTCCGCCGCGTCCGGTTCGGGCGCCGCTTCCGCCTCCTCCGGGGCGGCTTCCTCCGCCCAGAAGGGCGGCGAGGTCAACGTCTACAACTGGGGCGAATATATCGACGAGGGGCTCAACGACCAGTTTGAGAAGGCGACCGGCATCAAGGTCAACTACACCACCTTCGACAGCAACGAGTCCATGTATTCGCTGCTCAAGAGCGGCGGCTCCAGCTACGATGTGATCATCCCCTCCGACTACATGATCTCCCGCCTCATCCAGGAGGGCATGCTGGAGAAGCTGGATTTCGCCAACATCCCCAATTTCTCCCTGATCGACGACAAGTACAAGAAGCTGGAGTACGACCCCACGAACGAGTACTCCGTGCCTTACACCTCCGGCACCGTGGGGCTCATCTACAACACCAAGGTCGTCACCGGGACGGTGGACAGCTGGAGCCTCCTCTTCGACGAAAAGTACTCCGGCCAGATCCTGATGTTCGATAACCCCAGAGACGCCTTCGGCATCGCCCTCAAGTATCAGGGCCACTCCCTCAACACCACGGACGAGGGGGAGCTCAACTCCGCCTGCGAGCTCCTGCGCAGCCAGCACCCGTACCTGCAGGGCTACGTCATGGATCAGATCTTCAACAAGCTGGAGTCCGGCGAGGCGGCCATCGGCCCCTACTACGCCGGCGACTATCTCACCATGCTGGACACGAACCCCGATCTGGCCTTCTGCCGTCCGAAAGAGGGCACCAACTGGTTCGTGGACGCCATGTGCGTTCCCAAGGGCGCCAAAAACAAGGCCAACGCCGAGGCGTATATCAACTTCATGTGCTCCACCGACGCGTGTCTGGCCAACATGAAGGAGATCGGCTATACCTCCGCCAACAAGGAGGCGTGCGAGAAGTACGCCGCCGACCTGGACGCCGCCGCCTATGACATCATGTTCCCCACCGAGGAGGAGCTCAAAAACTGCGAGATCTTCACGAACCTCCCAGCGGAGACGCTGGCGCTGTACGACAAACTCTGGATCGAAGTGAAGGCGTGACCGGCGCTGCGCCGGAAGGAGCTTCATGGCTGAAACGGAAGAGCTGACCCTGCGCTGCGCGGAATGCGGCAAAGAGATCCGCGTCCCGAAGGGGCTCGATGAATTTTCCTGCGTTTACTGCGGCGCAAAGCTGACCCTCGCCCGCTGCGCCGCTCCCCCCGCCTCCCCCGCCGGCGGCGAGGCCGCCTGCGCGTCCTGCGCGGCGGAGCTCATCCGCTGCGTTTCGGAGCACCGGGACGTGGGCGACGATTTTGCCGCCGAGACTTACGGCCCGAAGATGGACGCCTATACCGCGGAATGCGCCCCCATCCTTGAGCGGCTCAGTGCCGCCGTTCCGCCCTCCGGGATCTGCGGAGCGATGCGGGACGCGGCCGTCCGCTTCATGGACGGTCTGGAGGCGCTCTGGGCGGGCGCCGGCTCCCGCAGGGCCCGCAGCGATGCGCTGTTGCGCGACAAGTTCACGATCTCGATCTTCATGATCCCCATGATCCGCGCGCTCCGGCTCCCCGTTTCGGAGGAGCTTGCGCAGGATATCCGCCTCGAATGGATAAAGCGCTATCCCAAGTCTCCCTTCTATCTCGCCGACCGGGAGACCATCGAGGGCGGGTTCCGGAAAAAGTTCAGCCTTCTGCGGACGCTGTTCGGAAAAAGCCTGTGAAAGCAGCGCGGTTCAAATCAGAAGACGATTAAAGCGGCAGCCGGCCCGATCGGGCCGGCTGCCGCTTTCGTTTGCGGAAAAGTCCCCGCAGCGTTTCGCGCCGGGGACGCGGGAGCGGGCCGAGCCGCCCTTCCGGCGGCGGACGCGCCGGACGAGGCTCACGCCTCTTTGAGCGGACGCGCCGGGAAGGTGACCGTGAAGCGGACCGAGCGCCCGTCGTCGCTGTGGACGCAGATGCGGCCGCCCTGGGCCTCCGTCATCGATTTTGCGATGGCAAGGCCGATCCCGTTGCCGCCCGTCTCTCTCGAGCGGGACGGATCCACCCGGTAGAACCGGTCGAAAAAGCGGGAAAGCTGCTCTCTGGTGACGGGCTCGCAGGGATTGCACACCTGGATTACCGCGTTCTTCTTCTGCCGGGACACGGTAAACGAGATCTCCCCTCCCGGGAGCGCGTACTTCACGGCGTTGTCCAAGAGGATGGACATTACCTGCTGCACCGACGCCTCGTCTCCCAGGATGTCGATGTTCTCTCCGATCTCCTGGCAGAACGACTTCCCCGCCGTTTTCGCCAGGTGGGCGAAGGGCGCCGCAGTGTCCCAGGCGGCCTCGCTCAGCGAGAACCGGATCGGCGCCGGGCGCGGCGCCTTCTCGTCCAGCTTGGCGAGCGTCAGCAGGTCCTCGGCCAGCCTGGCCAGCCGCTCCGACTGGCGCCGGATATTCTGCACCCATTCGTTCTCGCCCTGCTCTGAGGCAAGCACGTCCGCGCTGGTGGTAATAATCGTCAGCGGCGTCTTGAGCTCGTGCCCCGCGTCGGTGATGAAGCGCTTCTGCTTCTCGACGCCCTCGGCGCTGCTCTTCACGATCCGCTTCGAGAGCGGCAGTATGAGCACCAGCGAAAGGCCCAGGACGAACAGCGCGGCGGCCAGAGAGACCAGCAGGAACATCCGCAGCGAGTCCAGCTCGCCCCGGCAGTAAAGGAACACCAGCGTCCGCCCGCCGTCCCCGTCAGTAAAAACGCAGTAGCGGTAGTCGCCGGAAAAGCCCGACGTCCGCCCCGGCTTTACGCTGTCGACGTAGCCCTGGACCTCGTTGAAGTCATCCACCGCCACATTGTCCAGATTCACCTCGGACAGCGTTCCGTCCGCAGCGTAGCTGACGGAGAAAAAGCGGGTCCTGAAGGGCGTTTCCTTGGAGTACCACGCGCCGAGCGTGACGCCGTCCGGCAGATCCGCCGGCTTGGGCAGGACGCTGCCGTTCTCGTAAATGACGCCGATGAGCGAATCCAGCTCTTTCCGCGTAGACACATAGTTGAGCGCGTTGCCGATGGCGAGCGCCGCCGTGAGGGCGACGGCAAGGGAGAGAAAGGCCAGAAGGACGAACCGCTTCCTGAGCTTCTTCAGCATGGCTCGGCGGCCGCTCCCGCCACGGCGGCAAGGTCGTCGAGCGCATAACCGACGCCCCGCACGGAGCGGATCGCAACGCCGCAGCCGAGTCCGCCCAGCTTCCGCCGCAGGTAAGAAATGTTGACCCAGACGACGTTGATCTCAGTCTCCGATTCCCAGCCCCAGATGCGCTCCATGAACTGCTCGGCGGAGATGATACTGCGCGGATTGCGCATGAACATCTCCATCATCTGGAATTCCTTGTTGTTCAGCCGCTCCGTGCGGCCGCCCGACGAGAGCTCGTAGGAGGCGCAGTCCAGCGTCAGGTCCCCGAAGGTGAGCTTCTCGGAAAGGTACGTCGGGCTGCGGCGCAGCAGCGCGCGGACGCGCGCCACGAACTCGCTGGTGGCGAAGGGCTTCGTGAGATAGTCGTCCGCACCGGCCTCCAGCCCCGCCACCCGGTCCTCCACGCTGGCCTTCGCCGTAAGGAGAAGGACCGGCGCCGTGATGCCCTTTTTCCGGATCCGCCGCAGGACCTCGAGCCCGTCCACGTCCGGCATCATGATATCCAGCACGATGCCGTCGTAAGCGCAGCCCTCGATGTATTCCAGCGCCTCGCGCCCGCTCCCCACGGTATCGACGGAGTAATTCTTCTTTTCCAGGATCGCTTTGAGCGCCCGCGTGATCTCCCGCTCGTCGTCCGCGATCAGAATCCGCATCGTCATCACCACAATCGTATCAGAATAACCATGTCCTGGAGTTTCCACTCCGAATCATATACGGTTCCAGGGCGCCATGGTTTAATATTCTGTGAATTTTCATGGAAACAAAGACGGCGCGCCGCGAAAAAACGCGGCGCGCCGGTTTGGGAAGAGCTTTTTTACGCCCGGATCTCCCTGCGCATGAAGCACACGTAGGAAACTGCGAAGACGATGAGCGTCATCGCGAGGATCACCGTCAGATGCGGCCAGACCAGAAGCAGGCTCTGCCCGAAGGACAGGTAGCTGCTCACGGCGCCGGAGAGCGCAGAGCTGCTGGTGATGCTCAGGGCGCGGACGCTGGGGTTGAGGATGGTGGACGACGACTCGCCGAACAGGTAATAGGGCGAGAGGCGCTGAAGTCCCAGGGCCAGCTTGTAGTTCGCCAGGGAATTCGAGTAGCCGTTGATGTCGCTGGTGGGATAGAGAAGATTCGCGATCCCGCTGGACACCAGCGAGGAAAACAGCGAAAAGTAAAGCCAAATCGCAATGGAGGCCAGGGCCGAGGTCGCCGCGTGCCTGCACAGCACGGAGAAGAGCATGGCAAGCCCCATCCAGAAAGCCGTGTAGACCGACGCGTAAATGAGGAACACGATCAGGCGCGCGATCTCCTCGATGCCCGGCTGGAGCCCGACGACCACAAGGCCGACGCCGGTGATCATGAAGCCCAGGGCGAAGATCATCATGGCGATGGCCGTGAACCCGGCGAGGAACTTCGCGTTGATCACGGAATCCCTGTAAATGGGCTGGGCCACGAGGCGGTTCATCGTCCCCTGGTTCATCTCGCTGTTGACAAGGTCGAAGCCCAGCGTGATGCCCGCCAAAGGCCCCAGGAACGCAATAAAGGTCGTAAAGGAATAGATCGAGCTGCTGCCCGTCGTGAAGAGCTTGAGGAACAGAAACTCGTTCGTGGCGGTGTCCGTGCTGCTGGAGGAGCTCGTCGCCGCGCTCCGGATGCTGGAGATCGCACCGGACATGCTCGCGATGCTGACGACCAGCAGGATCCCGAAGATCAGATAAAAGCGGAATCCGCTGAGATGATCGGAAAGCTCCTTCCGGTAAAGCGCGCCGAAACTGGACCTGGCGGCGCTCAGCCTGCGCTCACCGGTCTTTTTTTCCGGTGCGGCTCCGCTGTCTGAGAGGTTTCTTTTCTCCATTCCCGCTTCCATCTTCATCACCCGCCTTTTCAAAGTAACGTCTGTAAATCTCGTCGAGGTCGCCGCCGCGCTGGCGGACGTGCTCGATGGAATACCCTTTTTCGATGGCCGCCTTCGAGGCTGCGGTCCTCACATCCGAAGTCGAGGTTATCACAAAGAGGCCGTGCTCCGTTTCCACGCTTCTGACGGTGGGAAGCCCCGCGATCAGGGCCTTCAGCCCATCGTCGCAGGGCGCCGCCATGAATTCCGTGGTGAAAACGCCCTCTTCGTTCAGCTGCTTGGAAAGCTCGTCGATGCGCCCGCAGGCGATCAGGTGGCCCTTGACGAAAATGCCCACCCGGTCGCAGATCTGCTGCACCTGATAGAGCTGGTGGGAGGAGACCAGGATCGTCTTTCCGTCGCGCTTTGCGAGCTCGCCGATGAGAGCGAGCAGCTCGCGCATGCCTTCCGGATCGATGCCGTTCGTGGGCTCGTCCATGATGATGACCTTGGGGTCCTTCATCAGCGCGTCGGCGATGCCGAGGCGCTGGCGCATGCCCTTGGAATACGTGCCGGTCTTCCTGTCGGCGGCGTAGGTCATGCCCACGCGCTCCAGCAGCTCGGCCGAACGCTTCTCGATCTCCGCTCCGGACAGGCCGTTGAGCCGCCCGGTAAAGCGCAGGTTCTCCCGCCCGGTCATATCGGTGTAAAAGCCCACGTTGTCCGGAAGGTAACCGACGAATTCCTTGACCTTGATGGGCTCCCGCGTGCAGTCGTGCCCGTCGATCAGGGCGCGGCCGCTGGTCGGCTCCGTAAGCCCCAGAAGCATCAGCGTGGTCGTCGTCTTCCCGGCGCCGTTGGGCCCCAGAAGGCCGAACACCTCGCCCCGGCCGATCGTCAGGGTGAGATCGTCCACGGCCGTGATGTCGCCGTAGCGCTTCGTGAGCGAATGCGTTTCGATGATGGTATTTTCGCTCTTCTTCGTCTCTTCTTCGCCCATGTTATCTTCTCCCGTATTTACGGAAAATGAGCACGAGGGCGACGACGAGGACGGCGATGATGATGAGTCCGACGATGCCCCAGCTGGTCTCGGTCTTGACGGTGACGCGGATCTCGGCGTCGTCGGTGGCATTGGCGCTCTTGGCAGTCAGGGTCATGGTGTAGTCGCCGGCCATGGCGTCCTTGCCGGGCGTGACATAGGCGGTCACCTGCTGAGACCCGCCCGCCGGGATGCTCTCGATGGTGTCGCTGTCAAAGGCGACGGTCCAGCCGTCGGGCGCGGAGGAGGAGAGGGCTATCTCGTTGATGTCGGTGTTGCTCTTGTTGTTCACCGTCAGCGTAAGGGTGGCCTTTTTGTTGACGAACGCGTCAAGGTTCAGCCGTCCGCTGGGAGTGGTAAGCTCGATGGAATAGGAGCCGGTGACCGTCACGTCCAGCGCGGTGGTGAGCTTCTGATCGGCGGAAACGGCCATGATGTCGAACTTGTTCTCGCCGGCCTGCGCCCCGGACGGAATGGCCAGGGAAAGGGTCACCGCGGCGGTCTCGCCGGCCTTGACGGAGACGCTGGAGACCTGGGTGCTGTCAGACTTGAAGGTCGCGGTCCAGCCGACGGGAGCGTTGGCGGAAAGGCTGTAAGTCTGATCCGTCTCGCTCTTGTTGTCCAGCGTCAGGCTGAAGCTGAGGCTGGAGCCGGACGTGCCGTTCTGCGCCGCCTTATCGACGGTCAGCGTGCTCTCGCCCACGTTCGCCGCCTTGGGATCGATGGTGAAATGGAGCGCCAGCACATCGGCCGCGCCGTTCCCGGCGTCGGCGGAAAGCTGCACGTCGTACTGGCCGGCAGCGGCGTCGTCGGGGATCGCAAGCTTATAAGTAACGGAGGTATCGCTGGAAGCCGCCTTCAGATAGACCTGGCTGATCTGGCTGCTGCTGGCTTCAAAATCGCCGGTCCAGCCGGAGGGCAGGGAAACGGCCTTCAGGTCCGCCGTCAGGGCGGCCGCGGAGGTGTTCTCCAGGCCGAGGCTGACGCTGACGGAATCGCCCGCCTTGACCGTGCGGGACGGATACGCCGTGCTGAGCGTGAGCCCGCCCGCCGCGAACGCCGGGACGTACGACGCGACGAGAAGCGCCGCCAGGGCCGCTACCGTGACAAGTACGCGGAGCATTTTCTTCCTGTGTGAAACCGTTGCACCTTTTGTCATAATATCGCTCCTTATCCTCTTTCTGCGGACACGCCCGCAATCTAAACAGAAGTCTAAAAAAGCGGCTTTAAAAGGGCATTAAAAAAGACGTTAAGAAACTGTGAATTGAAGCCGGCGGCCCTGCGGCCGCCGTAAGCCCCCTCTTCCGCCGCCTTTCCGGGCGGAACCGACACAGCGATGATTATAGCACGTTTCAAACATTTTACAACCGTTCCCTCGGTTTTTGCCCGTGTTTTTTCACGCTCCGCGGCGTTCCACGAACCATCGGTCCTCCTCCAGAAAAAGGTAAGTCTCCCGCCCGCAGATCCGCACGGTGAAGCGCGTGCCGGCGCCGCCGGCGCGCAGGCTCGCGGCGCGCCGCACGTCCAGCACCCGGTCCACCTCGAAGCGCCGCCCGTCCTCCCACGTGACCGCCAGCGGGCTCATCCGCCCGTCCGGCCAAAAGCGCACGTCCACCGCCACATAGACCTTCGCGTTCATCTTCCGCGCCTCCTTCGCCGCGTCACAGCCTGCCGCGGGCAAGGCAGAAGTGCTCCGCCCCGGCGTCGATATTCGCAAGCGTCCCGTCCGACACCGCGGCGGCCCGGCTGATCGCGAAATGCCCGAAACGGCGGCGGACCTCGTCCACCGCGCGCTCCAGCCTCTCCTCCCGCTCCCGGGCCGCCTCGTCGCAGAACAGGGAACACTGCGCCGCATCCCGCTCCGCCGTCAGATCCGCCGCGCGCAGCCCCACGGAGCGCAGCGGCGTGTCGAAATCGCAGCCGCGCCGCAGCAGTGCCATCGCCGCGGCGTAAAGCTCCTTGGCGAGGCACGTGGGCGAATCCAGCCTCAGCTGCCGTTCGCACCACGAAAGATCGTTCGCGCGCAGGCTGACCGCCGCCGTGCGCGCCAGCAGCCCGCTTTCCCGCAGCCGCTCCGCCACGCTCTCGGCCAGCATCCCGAAAATGATCCCCGCGTCCCCTTCGCACAGCAGGTCCCGGGGCGGGGTGATGGAATTCCCGATGCTCTTGACGGTCTCCGTATCGCCGGCGCGGGCCACGGGCGACGCGTCCTCTCCCCTCGCCCATGCCCCCAGCAGCTCTCCCTGCTTCCCGAGCCAGGCGCTCAGAAGGCGGCCGTCCGTCTGCGCGATGCCGCCGATGGTGCGGATGCCGTACCCCGCAAGCTTCCGCTCCGTGGCCGGGCCGACGTACAGAAGGTCCCGCGCCGGAAGCAGCCAGACCTTTTCCCGCAAATCGCTCCTGCCGAACACGGTCACCGCATCCGGCTTTTTGTAATCGCTCCCCAGCTTCGCCAGCACCTTGTTGTACGAGACGCCCACGGAGACCGTGACGCCCAGCTCTTCCTTCACCCTGCGGCGGATCTCGTCGGCCAGGACGCGCCCGTCCCGCCCGTCCGCGGTCACGTCGGCCCACGCCTCGTCCAGGCCGAAGGGCTCCACCCGGTCGGTGTATTCGCCGTAAATTTCCCGCGCCATGCGGGAAAACCGCAGGTAGAGCCGGAAGCGCGGCGGCAGGATCACGAGCCCCGGGCATTTTGCCTGCGCCTGCCACAGCGTCTCCCCCGTGGTCACCCCCGCCCGCTTCGCCGGCTCGTTTTTGGCGAGGATGATCCCGTGGCGCTCCCGGGGCTCTCCCCCGACGGCCACGGGCAGCCCGGCAAGCTCCGGATGGTGGAGGCACTCGATGCTGGCGTAGCAGCTGTTCATGTCGATGTGCAGTATCGTCCGTTCCATGCGCCCAGCATATCACTCTTGTTAAGAGATTTCAAGATGTAATTTACTCCAAACAAGAGAAAAACCGCTTGCTTTCTTCGGGCCGGCGTGGTACAATAACGGCGAGGTGAGGCACATGGCGTTCCCGGATACTCTGGCGGCGCTGCGCCGCGCAAAGGGGCTTTCCCAGGCCGAGACGGCGGAATTCCTGACCGCGCGGGGCCGCCCCGTCACCCAGCGGGCGGTCTCCAAATGGGAGCGGGGCTCCACGCTGCCGGACGCCGAACAGCTTCTCCTGCTGTGCGAGCTCTACGGCGTGCGCGACGCGCTTGCCGCTTTCGGCCGCGCCCCCGCGGAGGAGTCGCTCAACGCCCTGGGGCGGCGGCGTCTGGCCGAATACGGGCGGCTGCTGGCGGCCAGCCCCGAATTTTCCGCGTCCGCCGCGGCGCAGGGGCGGCTCATGCGCTCCATCCCGCTCTACGATCTCCCCGCCTCCGCCGGTACGGGGCAGTTTCTGGACGGAGACAGGTACGAGCTCATGGACGCGGACGCCTCCGTGCCCCTTGCCGCCACCTTTGCGGTGCGCATCAGCGGCGACAGCATGGTCCCCCGCTTCCACGACGGCGAGGTGGTCTACGTAAAGCAGCAGCAGACGCTGGAGCCCGGCGAGTACGGGATCTTCCTGCTCAACGGCAGCGCGTACTGCAAGCGGCTGGCGGAAAAGGGCCGCGCCGCGCTGGAATCCATCAACGAGAAATACCCGCCCATCCAGATCGGCCGGTACGACGAGCTGCGCATCCTGGGCAAGGTGGTCGGCCAGTCCGGCGGACGGTGAGCCCTTTTGCGCCGAAATCGGCGCCGGAAGAAAAACTGAGGATAAAATCGCTTGACAAACCGGCCGGACGCGGCTATAATTTCCCTTGCGTCTAGCGGGATTGTGTAAAGGTAGCACGACAGACTCTGACTCTGTTTGTGAGGGTTCGAATCCTTCTCCCGCTGCCACAAAAGAGCCCCTGAAGCATGCGGCGCGCCGCACGCTTCAGGGGCTCTTTTTGTCCGGCGCATCTTTTCCGCGCTCCGGGAAAACGCTCTCCGCACAAAACCGGAATAGAATGGCCGGGGGTGATACCATTTGTTTTGTCCGGACGATCTGCCCATCGCCATAAGCACCGTCGCTTCCGCCATCGCCAAGGGGCGCTGCGACGAGGACGTCGCGCTCATCGCCGCGCTTTTCGTGCAGCTCGGCGACAGCCTCGGCACCATACTCGTCGCCCGCGCCTGCGAATCGGCAAAAAGCGGATGACGTTCGCCGGCGCGGCCGCGCGCGGGAAGGGCGCCGTTTTCATCCCGTCGGACGGAAAAGGCGCCCTTCCTTTTCCCCGCCTGCCGGCGGAGGCTCATCGTTTCTTGTTCCGGTACGCTTTCAGGATCGCGCCGGCCTTCACGCCGTCAGGGGCGAGCTTGTTGTTGTGCTCCGCGGCCGCCCACTCGGGAGAATAGTCTCCGCCGGGCTCACCACATTCCTAAGGGTATCGAAGATCAGCCCGCTCTTCGGAACCAGGCTGTTTTCGTTGATGAGCGCGATTTTCAAAGAAATCCTCTTCCTCCTTATTTAAATGCGGTCTTGTAAGCTGCTTTAACAAGCAAGCCCGCTTCTCTCCGCAAGTGCAAGAGGGTTTCGCACAATTTTCAGCGCGGGGACGGCGCGAAAATTGGATTTGTATTCCGGCGCCATTTTTGTTATCATGGTTCTATTGAGGTCCCGGACGGCTTT
>Ga0268360_1002032_pt1 | contig 17439 bp, 16 predicted proteins | sample BioMet11_FD_192465 | JGI IMG/M metagenome (GOLD analysis project Ga0268360, IMG submission 192465) | Sewage microbial communities from Oakland, California, United States - Biofuel 11 (Illumina Assembly) | ecosystem: Engineered > Wastewater > Sewage > Unclassified | place: USA: California... | reverse complement strand
TGACTTATATATGATTACTGATCAAGTTAATAATTTATTATCGGTTTACTGATTGATCACTAATCGATTACTAAGCGGTTTATTCGCATTCACCTGAATAGGATGTACTGATTCGATGAGCATGGAAATTAACAATGAAAAAATGTCAGATAGCCTTGTACCGTCTGACAATGAATCTGACAGTAATGATATTTCAGATAGCAAGGTCTTTGATGATTCTAAACTTACAAAACTAAACGGTATCAGAAACCAGGGACTTAACCCATACCCCTATAAGTTTGAAAAGAATGGGGATATCTGTGAAATCCAGAAAAAGTTCGAGGACTTTGAAAAGAATGAAGGCTTAACGGTCAGAACCGCAGGAAGGCTCTACAATATTCGCAGGCTTGGAAAAATGATATTTGCCGATCTTGGAGACCAGGGGAGCAGAATTCAGGTTACTCTAAGAAAAGGAAATCTTCCTGATGAGGATTTCAATACTTTTAAAACCCTGGTCGATTCGGGAGATATCGTAGGTGTTCAGGGCACACTTTTCAGGACAAAAAGGGGTGAAAATTCCATCAGCGTGTCCGAATTTTCCCTTCTCTCAAAATCTCTCTGCGCCCTCCCCGAAAAATTCCACGGCTTAAAAGACGTTGAAACCAGGTACAGAAAAAGGTATCTTGACCTTATAGTAAATGCTGATAAGCGAGAGATTTTCGTCATGAGGAGCAAACTCATCTCCGAGATCAGACGATTCCTTTCTGACAGGGAATTCCTGGAATTTGAAACTCCGATACTCCAGAATGTCTACGGAGGTGCAAACGCAAGGCCTTTCACGACTTTCCATAACTGTCTCGGGCAGAAACTCTTCCTTAGAATTGCCCCTGAACTTTATCTTAAGAGGCTTGTTGTTGGCGGTTATGAGAAGGTCTTTGAGATCTCCAAGAATTTCAGGAACGAAGATATTGACACAACCCATAACCCTGAGTTCACCATGATCGAAGTCTATGAAGCTTACAGGGACTACAATGACATGATGGACTTAACCGAAGGCCTGATCTCGGAACTTGTGGTCAAGCTGACTGGTAGCTATGAAGTTAAAATTGGAGAAAACACGCTCAATCTCCGTACCCCCTGGAAAAGAATTTCCATGGAAGATGCCTTAAAAGAGTATGCTGGACTTGATGTTTTTGCACACTCGCTTGAAGAATTGAAACAAATCGCAATCGAAAACAAGATAGAGGATTACGAAAAGGCAAAAACTTACGGAGAGTTCCTTGCCCTGCTATTTGAGGGCCTGGTAGAAGACAAGCTGATAAACCCGACTTTCATTTATGATTTCCCTGTGGAAAATTCCCCACTTGCCAAAAACCACAGGTCAAAAGAGGGCTTTGTCGAGAGATTCGAACTCTTCTTAAATGGATGGGAACTGGCAAACGGTTATTCCGAACTGAACGACCCTATTGAACAGCAAAAAAGGTTCGAAGAACAGGACAAGAAAAGAAAGTTAGGAGACCTTGAAGCTCAGACCATCGATTACGATTTCGTAAATGCTCTCGGATACGGAATGCCCCCTACAGGCGGCATGGGGCTTGGGATCGATAGGCTCACCATGATCCTTGCGGGCCTGGACTCTATCAAAGAAGTAATCCTTTTCCCGCAGATGAAAAGGGAAGACTGAGTTCGGATTTAACCTGGATTGATGTTCTTCTGGGAATTTATTCCCTCTTTTTTATGACTCAATCTAATCTTTTTGTCATTTCTTTTTGTTATTCGGTTCAGTTTCTTGTTTTTCACTGAGTTACTCTTTTCATTTTTATAAGTTTTAGATTTCTATAAGCTTTAGATTTCTATAAGTTTTGTTTATCTTATCTTTTCCATACCCTTTTTTTCAGAACCTCTTAACTATTTTCTGTTGCAATATTGGCATGTAGGCGTTTTTGTGAAACCTACTAATAAAACACTAAATTATTCTAACCAACTGTTCTAACCAGATTTAAGATCCTTATGTTAGTTATTTTTGGAAAACAAGAATTTATAAGTATACAATGCTTATTATAATATACATTTATTTATATATTTTATTCTAAATGTAATTTTATGAGGGCAAAACTCTTTGAAAAGGTGTAATTATGGGGGCACTTAGACGACTTAGCGCTATAGTTCTGGGAATGTCTATCACGAGTGGAATGCTTCTGTTTGTATCATGTCTGCCTGCATCGGCGCAGACTTACGACCTTGTCATCAATAATGGCCGGGTCATGGACCCTGAAACCATGTACGATTCCATTGCCAACGTCGGTGTCAAGGACGGCAGAATTGCGATAATCACAAATGAGAGCATCGATGGCAAGGAAAACATTGATGCCACGGGTCTTGTTGTTGCACCGGGTTTCATAGATACCCATTTCCATGCCGTCGATCCGTTTGCCACAAAACTTGCGCTCCGCGATGGTGTCACTACAGGCATGGATCTCGAACTTGGCGCGTTGAACGTCAAGGAGTGGTATGACAAAAAAGCGGAAGAAGGCTGGCAGATTAACTACGGCACCACAGCCAGTCTTAACATTATCCGCATGCTGGTGCACGACCCGGAGGTCAAGATCGAGGAACCGGTGGACTACTCCAACATAATTCATTACATCAATGAATCCACAATTGACGGAATCCCGGGATGGTCGGTGAACCGTAGCAATATTTCACAGATGAACAAGGTCATGAAAAAGCTGGATGAAGAGTTGCAGCAGGGAGCTATTGGTGTGGGTGTCGGAGCTGCCTATATGGCAAGAGGTCTGACGAGCTACGAGCTTTTCGAGGCTCAACGGACTGCCGCTCGTTACGACAGGCTTGCTTCAGTACACACCCGTTACCACCTTAGCAGCGAGACACCGATGGAAGCTCCTATCGCCTTTGACGAGGTGTTTACTAACGCAGTTTTGCTCGATGCGCCACTGTTGATGGCACATGATAATGATTATGGTTGGTGGGAGATTGAAGAAAAATTACGGTTGGCTCGCTCCAGAGGTCTCAACATGTGGGCAGAATACTACCCCTACGATGCCGGGTCTACATCAATAAGCGCTGATTTTCTGAGGCCCGATCTCTGGGAGAAAAACTATGGCTACAAGTACGAGGAGACTCTCTATGATCCTTCGACCGACAAATTCCTTAACAAATCAGAATATGAGACATTGGTGAAAGCGGACCCTGGTCGCAACATCGTGGTATTCATGCCTGCGAGGACAAAATGGTTGCCATACTGGTTGACAATCCCTGAGATGACTGTGGCAACGGATGCAATGGGTGGTGTGGGTACTGATGGGAAGTTGCTGCCGTGGAATGCAAACTATTCTGAGTATGCAGGTCATCCGCGAACAGCGGGATGCGATGCTAAGGTCCTTCGACTCGGCAGGGAACAGGGCGTGCCCCTTATGTTCACACTTTCCCAGCTTAGCTACTGGAGTGCAAAGCATCTGGGCGACGCCGGCATTGAGTCAATGAAAGAGCGCGGCCGTGTGCAGGTAGGCAAGGTCGCAGACCTGACTCTTTTTGATCCAAACACTGTGGCTGACCACGCGACATATAAAGCCGGCGAACAGGGACTACCCTCAACTGGCATACCTTATGTCATCGTCAATGGTACAATCGTTGTAAAAGACTCCGAAGTGCTTCCTGTTAAGCCCGGGCAGCCAATACGCTACCCGGTTGAGGAGAAGGGGCGATTCGAACCAGTGGATGTCAACAAGTGGATTAGTGAAAACACAATCATATCGAAAGCAATTCCAGCAGTGGATGACACGAGTGCAGGCCAAGAGCTAAAAAACTGACATTCAGAGTTTGTGATCACTCCTGGAAGTATCTTCTTTATGGCTAACGAATTGCAGATATCATATCTAGTATATCGATTCTCAAATGTAAACACAATAAGAAAATAAATACAGTTTATGACGCAAATATTATTTTAAAGTCACATGGAATTTTGTAACACGGAAAACGCAGCCTGTCGCATAGTGATTCGATCTGGATATTACAACCACGGAAAACACGGAAAGCACGGAAGAAACACGCCTTTACTACTTATTTCCGTGTCTTCCGTGCTTTCAGTGGTTTTCAAAAAATTCATTTTGGACATACTTTGGAATCGATGCACCAGATAACTGACATTGGATCGTGAGATTAATTATTCGATTGGTCATCGAGGAGAAGATCCTCTTGACTTAGAAGAGATCTAATAGTTGGAGGTAAATGCTACAAAATTCAAAGCTTTCCTCCTCTTAGCATGAAAGTCATTGGGATGGAATCCTAAACTACTTTGATTCCAGGGCCACGAAACACTAAGTATTTTATTACTATGATCTATCTAAAATTAGAAAAGTTAGATTTCAAACTACCCATTTGAAATGATGAAGAGCCCACAGAAGGCGTGGGATGACTTAATTAAATTGACCAGTGACGAAGACAGGGATGTAAGGCATTGGGCCGCCTATGCTCCTGGTTCTGCATTTTCCCACACGCCAGATAAACAAAAGGCATGGAACAACTTACATAAATTGACCACTGATAAATACTGGCATATTAGAGTCAATGCAAATCACTCTCTTGGAAAAGTTTCCATATTCAAGGCTTTCCAGGCAGAAACAGATAAAGATTCATTGGTCATCGGTTAAGGAATTTTCTTGCCTGAAAGCTGCTATTTTGCATTAGAAACCCGCCTTAGAAGCCGGCCTTAAATTTTTGCCTCTTTACATGAAATCTGTACCCTGTTCCAGCTCACAACTCATTGAAATAGATTATAAACGGTGAGACATTGCTGCAATTTGTCATGCTTCCTCACTTAACCGAAGACGTATTTGATAGTTTTTCACCAGTTAAGATACTGTTGAAGTCTAAGGAAAGTAAAAACATAAATTATGGTGAAAATAACATAATTATTAAAGTTACTAAGAAGATAAGAGAACTAGATAAAATTCTACAATTCAATATATTCCCTACAAAAACTGGGAGTTGAGGTAAAGAATTCAGGTAATTGGATATACTAAAGGAAGGACCGCTATGAACCAGTATCCACAATGGTATTATGATGAATTCAAACAAGTCGGGGTAGACTATACAGATCTTCAAGAAGTCCGGGCTTATGATATATGTATGCAGAAATTGAGAGATATTGAAAGTGAATTCAATAGTATTCAAGGACTTATTAATATTAAGGACACGGATTTACTTCTTGAAATCGGAACGGGGACAGGGGAACTGGCACTCAAATTTTCCGCGCACTGCAGAAAAGTTGTGGCTATCGATGTTTCGAAAAAAATGATTAATTTTGCGAAAACAAAGGCTGAAGGCCAGAAAAAAACAAATGTAGAATTTTATAATGCTGGCTTTTTAACATATGAAAATTACGATGAACCTTATGATGTCATTGTCACTCAACTAGCTTTACACCACCTTCCAGACTACTGGAAAATGATTGCTCTGAGACGGATATACGGAATGTTAAAGGAAGGCGGAAAGTTCTACTTACGTGATGTTGTTTTCCCTTCACTGATTTTGGATTATGACAGTTATTTTAATAAAATTATAAATGACCTTAGAAAATCTGCAGGTGACAAACTTGCTGAAGAGACCGAAATCCACATAAGGGAAGAATTTTCAACGCTGGATTGGATTATGGAAGGACTCCTGAAAAACGCTGGGTTTTGCATTGAATCTGTTAAATGTGATGGGTTTATTGCAGGTTATCTTTGCAAAAAATGATATGTTTGAAATGTAATTTACATTTCGACCCCCTCCAAAAAAACACAACTTAATTTTTTTATTCACATAGTTCATTGCTAATTGAGATCCTACTTCCATATTAATCACATATGATTTACTATGTGTCTTTATATATTCCTAAATTTTTAACTACTTCTCTAAATTTAAACTGGGTTTTTTTGAACATTGTGGGATTCAAGTTAAAATCATTGATTTTGTTGAGCATGTGCCCATATCTGATTCAATAAATTTGTTTAGTTGTTGCAAAAATCACCTTATTTTTGAGAGAGGGGTCAAAATATAAATTTTAGTTTTCTTCATCTAATCATTGTGCTTCTAACCTGGCCCGTGCGGTCTTGATGGCGCGGTGAAGCCTTTCAGCCAGCAGTTCACGGGATGGTAGTTCTGTTAGATACTCAGCCACATGGATGCCAGAACGGTTCAACTCCAGCAGCTCGATTTGTTCCTGTTTTTTTCCGGCGCAGAGAATAATCCCAAGAGGTGCCTCTTCTCCCTGTTGACGCTCATATTTATCCAGCCAGCGCAGGTAAAGCTCCATCTGGCCCTTGTACTCGGCTTTGAAATTTCCAAGCTTCAGATCAATAGCGATCAGCCTGTGCAGGGATCGGTGGTAGAAAAGAAGGTCAATGTAAAAATCGTCATTGTCTATCTGGATATGCTGCTGTCTGGCAACGAAGGCGAATCCGGCTCCTAATTCAAGCAAAAAAGATTCCAGTTCACGCAGGATGGCATCCTCAAGGTCTTTTTCAAGATAACGGTCTTTTAGCCCCAGAAAATCGAGGACATATGGATCGCGGAAAACAAGCTCAGGTGTCAGTTGATCCTGTCCTCTCAGAGCAGAGAGTTCGTGACGAATCACTTCTTCCGGCTTACGTGAAATAGCGGTGCGCTCATAAAGCATAGAATCGATACGTTCTTGAAGTGTACGCGTGCTCCATCTTTCGATTCTGCAAATCTCAGCATAGAACTCGCGTTTGAGAGAATCTTCAATAGGTATGAGTATCTTGAAATGTGTCCAGCTTAATTGTCGCCTCAGCGCAGCGACAATTTCCTCATCCGGAAAAGCTTCTGCGAACTGGATCATCCGGCGCAGATTTTTCTCTTCAAATCCCCGGCCAAACTCAGCAGTCAATTCTCTTCCAAGTGAGATGACGATCTCCTGTCCGTATTCCGCCCTCTCCCCTCTGAGGATTTCTTCCAGGATGCGTTTGCCAATATGCCAGTAGAGCGTTGTCAACCCGGCATTAACAGCAGTCGCCACCGCCGAACGGGTTTCTTCAATCATCTGGCGGATATCGTTCACCAGCAGGGACTTATTTAAAGACTGTCCGACCTCCTTCCTGTCTTTACGGTTCATAGCTTTTTTCCCTGTCCCCTATATCTAATTCAGCAGTTATTCTAAAAAGAGCTATTAAAAATAACTAATGAAGAGAGTTTAATAAAGGCTCACAAATCCTTCCATCCTTTTCTGATAATACAAATACTCCTGGGCATACCCGCAGTAGTGTCCGAAATAGTCCCTTCCCCAGTTCCCCATGCAACTCATGTTTGTGCAGGTTTCAAAGTAACTGTCATCTATATGGTAATGCTGGATAATCTGCTTGATGTGGGTATCAACTGGAAAGGCTTCCATTTTATCAAACGCGAAAAGAAGCACGCAGTCAGCAACCTTCTCTCCAATGCCCCTGAGCCTCATAAGGCGTTCCCGCGCATACCTGTATTCCAGGCGGAAAAGGACGTCAAGGTCCAGCTCACCCGACGCAACTTCTTCGGCTGCGGCTATTATGTTCTGGGTCCTGAAGCCCAGCTTGCACTTGTCAAGCTCGGCGGGATCGACATTTGCAAGAGTTTCAGGGTCAGGAAAGCTGAAATAGCCTGGTTCGATTTCCTGCCCGAAAAACCGGCTGAGTAGGCAGATTCGTTTCTGAATTGTGGGGATGTTTGAGGCTGTAGAGAGCATATAGGAAATAAGGCATTCCCAGGGGTCCTGCCGGATCAGCCGCAGGCCTCGATATTTGCGGATCGCCCTGTCGATCAGCAGGTCCCGGTTTATGCTTTCGTAGATCGAAGGCAGGTTGTCGTCCAGGCGGAAATAACGAGTAAGAAATTCAGGCAAGATTTTTGAATCGACAATCAGTTGCCCCTGGTCCTGAGAAAGCCGGAGAACCTGGTCTCCGACAACGCCTGTCCACCAGTCTCCATCTCGTACCCATCGGAAGACCTGCCCGCAGTCGAGAGTATGATTGAGGTCAAAAAGTTCGGGTTTAAGCCTGTACGTCCAGCTCAAGCCCCCTGAGAAAAGTACCTGCCGTTAACGTATCCCCCAGCCCGACCGTGGTTACTGGAGACCTGGAAAGCATTGTAGGCAACATGCAAATAATATAATCCTCCCTTAAAGTATAAGCCCCCTGCCCAAGAGTTTTTCCATTAAAAGACTTAAGGAAAGCTGCGATCTGTTCTCTTCCAAACGGGCTCTCCTGAAGTTTCGAAGCTTCCTCTTCCACAAATTTCCGCCCTTCAAGCCTGCCTGAAGCTGCATACACGCCTGCACACCTGACTCCGAATTCCAGGGATTCAAGCTTTTCTCGGGCTGCCCTCTGTAAAATTGAACTTTCGGATTCATCCATTTCAAATCCAGAAGCTGCTCTGGAATTAAACTCAAAACCGGTTTTAAACACAGCCAGCACAAATTCCCTTGTATGGATTATGAGCTTCTTAAGCCCGTGCCCTGATGCCAACCTGAAAGCCGCACTGGATATAGCATCTGCATCCATATGCTGAAGTCTCTCTCCGGAAACGCCGTGTAAATTAGAAAACACTGCAAGTTCGTCTTCATTCATTCCAAGGCTATCGGAAAGTTTTGCAAACTTCAGAAAGACGGAATTTGCAATTTCTTTACTTGCAAAATGTCCGAGTTCCAGGTGAATCTGAAGCTTATTGTTTCTGGTTTTCCAGCTTTTTAGCTGAGAGAAAGTATCATCAAGAATTGTCTTATAAGTGCAGCCATTGGGATAGTTCTCAAGCAGGAGATGAAAACCCGATATAAGTACTCCGTCGAGCTCGCAGGCGTGTTGGAGAGCATACTGTTCAAACGCAGGGTTGACAAAAAGCCTTAGATTCAAATGATCGCAGGTAGCTATGAAGCGGTTTTCCCTCGGAACCCGAACTTTGGTTCCATAAAGGGAAAATGTCTCCCCCTCAGAGAAATCAAATACGAAATGTATGGGCTCCTGGCTGTTGGAAAAGGCACCTTTATTTTCGTCAGGTTCTTTCCTTGCGTTTTCCGTTATCTGCGTAGGGGGTTCCGGAAAATAGATCGCCTTTTTTGAAAAGAGAGAAAGCTGGGTTTTAGAGGGCACTGCAACATTCGGTATTACTCTGGAAGCTCCTAGCTGGGAAAGAGCATTTGCCATTATTCCTGCATTTCCACCCATTCTTACGAGGGATTTTCCAAAATAGCGTCTTTTAAGAAACTCGAAAACGGACTGATCAAAAACAAGCCACTCGGCTCCACATCCATTTTTCATACAGTAGGCAAGCCCTGCTACAAAATCCGATTCCGAAAAGATTTTTCCGGGAGGGTTCTCGATTTTGTCAAGAATTTCAGCCTCTTCGAAGGTTTCCAGCAGTTCCGACATCTCGGCCCCGCTGATCCTATACACCGAATCTATGTTGACATTATATCCGCAAAGTATATTCATCTAACCAGTTCCTGTATCCCTGAAATAGGAGGCGAGTGGAGGCAAATGGAAAGCGAGTGAGAAGCGAATGGTTGGACATGTGAAAGGCAAATAAATGGAAGGCAAGTGGAAGGCAAATAAGTGGAGGGCAAATAAGTGGAGGGCAAATGGATGGAGGGCAAATAAATGGAAGGCAAGTGGAAGGCAAATGAATGGAAGGCAAATGAGTGGAAGGCAAATGTACAACTTTGGATACGTCAAAGAGAATTTATTTTCATGCCTGATCCTGTTTCATTCTTGCAAGCATGGCTGCAAAAGCTCCTGCCGAGATTGCATCACCTATCCCGACTGTTGCTTTGGGCTTATCTACCACCTTGGAAGGAATTAAAACCGCATCATGGTCAGACCCATAGAGATATCCGTATTCGAACTCCTCATGAGTACAGAGTTTCTTCCCTACACAGTAAACCCTGAAGTTTTCCAGGTCTTCTATGCCTTTACTTGAAACCGGAACCTCCAATCCTGCTTCTACGTCCTCAAGGTTCTCAATTTTTCCTTTAAGAGCTTTGGCACCGGCCAGAGTTGAGGAAAAGAGCAGAGCATCCCTGTGTTCTTTAAGTGTAAGAGGATGGCCTTTTGCAAGGACACAAATGTAAAAGCCAAGAGAATGAACATGGACCCTTTCAAGCGACAGGTCCTTCAAAAGCTGAACAGCTCCATGGTAAAGAGAGGTTATCCCGGTCTCTTCTTTTCTTATCACGGAATAAGAGAGTTCTTCATGCCCCAGGACGTTCAGGGCATTTGCCACTTCTACGGTATCAAGGCCCAGGGAATGAACATGTTTGGCGACAATTTCGGTCAGGATAGCCTTTCTTATTACCCTGTTCTGAATGGATGTAAGTTCTACATGAATGCGGAGTTCAGGATTTAGAGCCTTGAGTTTCTCAATAGCTTTCACGGAATGGGAAACATAGTCCTTATAAGTAGACCCATCCTCGTACTGCTCTTTTATCATCTGATAACCTGAAAGCATTGCCCCGTCAATCGGGAAGAGTGAATCGAGGTGCTCATAGATTTCCCTATCCATGTCAAGGCGTATCCATTTTGGGCGGGAAGAAATTATAAGGCGGTTATCTCTCGGGATCTGGAATTTGCTTCCACCGCAGGTTACGTCCATGCCTTTGGAATACTCAAAGATCCAGTTGACTTTTGACTCGGTTCCGGGTTTGAAGGCTTCTCGCGGGGGTTTAAGTACAACCTTTCCATCTTCTACCTTAGGGTGCAGAAGATTGTCAGAAGCCACAAAATATTCTGCCTGTTCTTCAGAAAGCCAGGGAATATACGCCACCACTTTTTTTATTTCAAGGCGGGCAAGAAGATTGGAAATTATTCCTGCCTGGCCGCCCATGCGTGCATAGTCAAAACCCAGGTGCTCTTTCAGCCATTCATGAGTATCCGAGGTATGGGTCGGAATTTCAGCGGCTTTGCCCTCCCGCATGGAAATCAGCAGGCGAGCCATGAAATCAAGAGGCTCTTTTATTTCTCTTGGGTATGTTTCAACTCTTGCCTGAATCTCAGCCTCATTAAAAAGCCCCATAAGCATAGACAGTTCTTTGTCTGTAAGGTGCTTGATAGCATCAATATTACTGTTGTAAGCTACAAACATGCCTTCCAGATAAGGAAGGGCTTTTTTGACATCGTAAAAAGCATCATTGTAACGCTGTTCCCATTCTTGTATATCCACTTGATAAACCCCCTGGAAATATAGATATGAACCTGAAATAATTTTCAGGGACTAGGGGAAAACCCGGATTTTTCCCGAAGTAACTTCATTTATATTTCGAATTAATCTTGTTTACATTTTTTATTTCCTTCCACCTGTTTTTCAGCCTGTATATCATTCCTGTAGTCAGTCCTGTTTTTTCAGTCCTGCTTTTTTAGTCCTGTCTTTTCGGTCCTGTACTGCAGTAAGTTATATACTGGCGTTAAGTCTGTATTCAATATTGTATTAAGTATTCAACACTGAATTAAACACTACATTAAACACTACATTAAACACTGAATTAAACACTGAATTAAACACTACATTAAGTCGTATATTCTGCATTAATCCTGACATAGTCATAGGTCAGGTCGCAACCCCAGGCTGTTGCCTGTTCCTCTCCCAGATTGAGGTTAAGGGTAATGACAATTTCTTCATTTGCCATTATTTTTTTCAAAAGCTCGAGATCCGAAGAACTGGAAATCTCACCGGAATTTACAAGTTCAACCTCCTCTCCTCCTCCTGAGAAAGAGAGAGAAAGCATTTCCTGTTCAAGTTCGGCACCTGAGTAGCCTGCAGCAGCTACAACCCTTCCCCAGTTTGGGTCCTTTCCGAAAATTGCGGACTTAACCAGAGGAGAACGTACAATTGCCTTTGCAACAAGTTTAGCGTCCTCGTGTGTTTTTGCGCCAACTACCCTGGCTTCAATAAGTTTTGTAGCTCCTTCTCCGTCTTTTGCCATTTTCTTTGCAAGCTCGGTGAAGACGTAAATCAGCCCCTCCTCAAAGTCATCCAGACAATCCATACAGGGCTTGACTCCAGACTTGCAGGTGGAAGTAAGGAGGACCATGTCGTTTGTGCTTGTATCCCCGTCAACCACGACCATATTGAAAGTTTTATCCACTGCTATCCTGAGAGCAGCATCCAGTACGTCGGCAGGCACTTTCGCATCGGTATATGCAAAACAGAGCATAGTTCCCATATTGGGCTCGATCATCCCCGAACCTTTGGCAATTGCTCCTATCCTGATCCCGCAGTCCATCTCAATAGCTGCTTCTTTTACAACCCTATCCGTGGTCATCATTGCTTTTGCAGCTTCACGGCTGCACTCAGGAGAACTGCCCAGCCCTTTGAGGACTTCAGGGAGATGTTCCGCGATTAAGGAAACATCAAGCCTTCTGCCAATTACTCCTGTTGAGGCAACTGCAACCGTGTCAGCTTCAAGACCAAGCTTCTGGGCAAGTACGGATGCCATTTCCATAGCATCCAGAAAGCCGTCATCGCCTGTAAAGGCGTTTGCATTTCCGCTATTTACAATTACTCCCGAAAGACGGTGATGAGTATCGATTACTCCCTTACTAAGAGTAACCGGAGCTGCTGTGACCTTATTTTTTGTAAAAACGCCTGCTGCAGGCCCCTGTGCAAGAATGACAGTCAATCCCATTTTTCCGGTTTTAATTCCGTTTGCAGATACACCCTTTACTGCACAGATTCCACCTTCGATTTCCTTCATGAAAGACTCTCCTTTTTCCTCAGAGCTTTGCAAGACCTTCGATAATATCGCCGCGAGTAATGATCCCCACCACGCGGTTGTCCTCAGTTACAGGAAGCCTGTTGATCCTGTGCCTTATCATATGCTCGGATGCCTCTTCAACAGATGCCTCGGAAGAGATTGTGTGCACATCCCTTATCATAATCTCTTCTATCTTTGTGGAACCCACATCAGAGAGCATCTTCTTTGTTTCCTCCCAGCCAAGGAGTTCCCTGATGGGAACCTCGATAACCTCAAAGGGGCTTGGAAGCCAGAGTTCCCCCTTTTCGGGGAGTATCAGCAGTTTTAGCAGGTCCGCTTCACTTATGATTCCCACAAGCTCTTCACCGTCAAGGACAGGTGCTCCACTGATATTGTTTTCCTTCAGGACTCTTGCCGCTTCCCGGACTGTATCATCAGGCTTGCAGAAAACAACATTCGGGTTCATGACATCTTTTACATTCATCTGACTATACCCCTTGAGACAAATTCTATTCTTTAATTTAATCCGTCACCAGTTATATTTTCTTGCTTTGGTTAAGTTTACGGAGCTGCAGCAGGCAGCCAGAGCCCAGATTTCTCGTCCAGTCCGAACATAAGGTTCATATTCTGGATAGCCTGTCCGGAAGCGCCTTTGACCAGGTTATCAATTGCAGAGAGCACGACAACCCTGTTATTTTCCTTATCTGCTTCAAAGCTTATATCACAGAAGTTAGAACCTCTAACTGCGGTCAAGGAAGGAACTCCTGAAGGGAACCTTATAAACGGCCTGTCCCTGTAAAATTCCTCGTAAATTGTCTTTAAGTCATCCGCGGAGAGAGGTTCTTTTGTAAAGAGGTGAGCAGTTGTAAAGATCCCCCTGATAGATGGAATTACGTGGGGAGTGAAATTAATGTTCCTGAGCTTTCCATCAAGCCCGGTCAGTTCCTGGACAATTTCAGCCCTATGCCTGTGAGCTGTAAGTTTGTATGGGATGATATTTTCCGCCAGGTTTGGATAATGTGAGTTTTGAGTGGGTGAGATCCCAGCTCCTGAGATTCCTGTTTTGGAATCAAAAACCGCAATATCGATAAGTCCAGCTGCTGCAAGCGGGGCTGCTGAAAGGGTTGCCCCTGTAGGAAAACACCCCGGGTTTGCCACGAAATTCTCTTCTGCGACTTCAGGGTGGAGCTCTACAAGCCCGTAAACGGCATTTCTCGGGTCGCTATGCTTTATCCCGTAGATTTTCTCAAATTCTGAGGTTTCAAGCCTGTAGTCCGCGCTAAGGTCAACAACCTTGGTGTTGCCGTCAAGCAGTTCAGGTACATAGTTCATACCAGTTCCGTGAGGTACTGCAAGAAAAACTACGTCACAGCGCTCCCTTATGTCTTCAGAGTCAGGATTTTCATATTTCAGGTCGAGAAAACCTTCAAGATGCCTGTGAGTGCTCGTTACAGGCTTCCCTGCAAGGCTTCGGGAAGTTGCCAGCTCTACCTTGACATTCGAGTGGTTAACGAGCAAGCGCAGGAGTTCTCCTCCCGTATATCCCGAAGCTCCTATTATTCCAGCCTTAATCATAAGTGTCACTGCCTGTGTAATACTAATACAAGATAATTAAATTTGTTATTGAAAAAAACAAATATAAAACCTGTTTCTGTTATTAATTGATGTAATGAGGTCTCTAGAAAAGCTGGTTCCGGCTACAGAGCCATACCTTTTTTCGTAAGCACAGTTTTTCAAAGGAAATCTCAACTTGTAATCACTATCAGTAGATATTCTTTACATAACCGATTTATAAAGGAAATTAAATTGAACTTCTGCAATAGAATTACAAATTGAGTTAGATATGCACTTTTATAATTAAATTATAGAGTGGATTGGATATGTTGAGTTAGATATTAATATGTTGAGTTAAAGATACTTTTTCAACTTCTCTATAAACAGATCTCAAGTGAAATCTGCTTTGATAATCGAAATTTTTCCTGGAAGCTTCTGCCTGGATTCCAAACTTACTGCTGATTGTCTACTTTCGTAAAGGATAAGAAGTTTACTTTTCCCGGTTCAGGGCATCTAGCTAGAAGACGCTAATCATAAGGAAGCCTTATAATGGAAACTCCCCAAATTTGTCAGTAAACTTAATTATGGAAGTTTTTCCCAAATTTATCAGTAAATTAAATTGTGCAGGTTTTCTTTCCGAATTCTAGAGAGAACGACTCATATAATTTTAAATCAGTAAGATTTAAATTTTTTAATATATAAGTATATTCCAGATGAAAATTGCTAAGGCACTTAGCGCCGGAAATTGGAAGTTTACAGGTAAATGATTTTATCTTTGGAAACTATCTTACTATAGGAAAATTTGCGACATACCCTTTAAGTGTCAGGAAGAAAAAATCATGAACAGAAAGAAGACAGTCTATCTTGCAGGTCCCCTCTTCAGCCATGCAGAACTCGATTATAACGGTAGATTGAGGGATTTGCTGCTCAGTAAAGGCTTTTTGGTTTTTTTACCACAGGAAGATGCAGAGGATACGGTAGATGAACGCGAAAAACAAAATCAGGAGTGTATTTTCAATAAATGTGTGGAGGGTCTGGACGGTTCTGACATTGTAGTTGCAGTTCTGGATGGTGTGGATGTAGACTCAGGAACTGCCTGGGAGATAGGCTACGCTTATGCAAAGGAAAAGCCTGTCATCGGGATTCGAACCGATTTTAGATCTCTCTCCGATGGGATTGTTAACCTTATGGTAGAGATGGCTATAGTCTCCCTTGCAAAGGATGAAGACGAACTGCTGAAAATGATTGAAAAATTCCGGTAACTTTAGTGGCTGACTTCCAATTGTTTCTGTTCCCGAACTTTTAGGTCCCAACTTTTCTTTGATCCCATTTTTCTTTGATCCCATTTTTCTTTGATCCCATTTTTCTTTGATCCCAATTTTCCTTTAGTCCCATTTTTCTTTGATCCCAACTTTCCTTTAGTCCCAATTTTTCTTTGCTCGGAGCTACTTGTGACCCGAACTACTTTTTCCGTTCACCAGAATATACTCTTGAAGACAAAATCATAGATAACATATCAGGGAATCAAAGTTGTGCTGGTGCACCCCGCTGCTTACATGGGCATGTTTGTTCTACCGATCTAAATATGGAGTTTAAAGGAACTACTAACGTTTAGAGTTCTGACTGAATAACCTGGACTCCAGAGTGAAACAGGCTTAATAAAAGATGAAGCAAAATGTTCAGGCTTTGAAAGCCTAATGTGTAGGCTTATTTTTTCTCGACCTCAAACTTTGATATCTCCATGAACCAGTAGCTTCCCCTTAAGACCATTTCACTCTCTATGACCTTTATTTTGTTTTTGAACAACGGGCTATCAGTAACAAAGGTATGGAATTCCCCGTTTTCACCACATGGATCGATTGAAGGATTGTGATTTTTCAGGTCGCGTATGAAATTTTCATCGATCTTTCGGCCCAGCCACTCTTTCCCTAGCAAATCGGCTTTGACGCTGAGCAGGATCACCTCAAACCCAGAATTTATGAGGGCATTTATGATCTGTTCGGAATTCCTCTGCCAGAGAGGCATTATTAACTCAAGGCCCAGGTCCCCGCATATCCTGTCTACAAGTTTCTCGTGTGTGCCGATATGCCCGAAAACAGCCCCGTCTATTTTCTCCCCGCTATCCATTAAATTACGGACCACTGTTTTGAATTCCTGTTCATATGAAACAAAGTCTTTATGGATCAGAGGAATTCCAAGCGCCTCGGACTGTGCATAAACAAGGTCAGGACTGATGTCATGGGAGCCGCGCCTCTGAATTTCCCTGAAGTTCAGGAGATGGGAAACCTCAAAACCTTCCGAGATTGCCCTGTAACATGCAAGACAACCGTCCTTTCCTCCTGTCCATGAAACAACCACCCTGCCTTTGTCACTTTTGCTTTCATCGATCTTGCTTTCATCAATCTTGCTTTCATCAATCTTGCTTTCATCAATCTTGCTTTCATCAATCTTGCTTTCATCGATCATGGCTGAAGTTGGATTGGTTCTCATCTCCCATATACATGCACAATTTGAAAAAAAGTCTTTTGTTTTTCACCGATGTTTCTCCGAAATTCCTCAAAACCTGTTAGGCCAAGTTTCTTCCCTACATCAGCAAATGGGCCCTGAAGGATCAGTTTGAAAGCACACTTACCCGTAGGCGGAAAAAAGAGAATGAACAGGAGTTATAAAGATGCCCTTTGTGTTAATGAAGTGTTAAAACCCTCTTTTTAAATTAAATATGTAATTACATCTGAATTGGAATTAGTTGAGAAAAGATCAGTTGCAGAAGCTATAATCTATAACGATTATTAGGTAAAAAAATTTTAATATAGAATGCCCAACATAATAACTACTGGAGGTTAAAATAGTGACCTTTGTGAACGGATATAATTTCACAAAAGTGAAAACTTCACATGGGCCTGATATGTACGTCTCCAGATATGGGAAGCTGGTAAAGATCGTTCCATTCAGTCCACAAGTGGAGTTCTCCGACAAATACACCAATGACTTGATCCACCAAATCGAGTCAGTGGAGTGAAATAATAGCAAATTTTTCCGACTTTTTCTTTTTGATTCGGACCTATTTTTATGAAAGCCTTTTTTTCAGGCCGAAGCTCGCTCGGTCTGGCATTTTTTAGACTATTTTCACTATATATATAACTTGTGTTTACCTACATTTTTTATATACAGTT
>Ga0268360_1002031_pt1 | contig 17447 bp, 14 predicted proteins | sample BioMet11_FD_192465 | JGI IMG/M metagenome (GOLD analysis project Ga0268360, IMG submission 192465) | Sewage microbial communities from Oakland, California, United States - Biofuel 11 (Illumina Assembly) | ecosystem: Engineered > Wastewater > Sewage > Unclassified | place: USA: California... | reverse complement strand
GTCAAATCGGAATACGGAAAAGCTCGGTGGGACATCGCCGATCTCTTCATTGCCTTTCTCGATGACGATGACGCATGGCATCCAGACTATCTTTCCCGTTGCCTTTCCGTAGCCAAGCCCGAGACCGATATGGTGGTCGGACTCATCCATTACCTGGCCGACGGGAAGGATTTCATCCTGGATTTGCCTCCGGAAAATCTCAACGAGAAGAGCTTTTTGGCCATCAACCCGCACGTTCAAGGATCCAACACTTTCGTGAGGCTGAGGACGATCTTGATGGCGGGCGCCTTCGATGAGAGTCTCAACAGCACGACCGACCGTGATTTCTTCACCCGGGTCATGATGCTCAAGCCCAACATCGAATTCATTCCCCATCCCTTGCTGGATGTTGACGCCCACGACAGCCGACCCCGTCTCACCAACGATGCAAGCGGCAAGAGGAAGAGCCTTGCCTATTTCTACTCGAAGTATTCCGGCCTCATGGACGGAAGCATCAAGGCCGCCTTTTTCAAAAGGGCGCTCCGCTACACCGATCTCACGGAGGAGACGGTGTGTTCCTCGCTCGAAAAAGAGCACCCACAGCCTTATGTTCCGGACGCCGATTCAGCCGGGTTTAACCATCGAATCGTCGTTGGTTTCATCACTTCCGACGCTCCGATGGCAGCGAGGCTTCTTGACGATCTTTCCCAACAGAAAATCGCCCGACTGTCGGTCGTGGTTTTCTACAACGGGGTGGATGTTCCCCAGAAATTCCTTGAGAAAGTGCATTCCCTCAGCGGGAGGGTCATCAGCCTTCCCGAGGCGAGGGGCTTGGTCTCCGAGATGCCTTTCGCGGATTACATCCGTCCGAGCGTCACCAAAGGCGATTCCGTGAGGGACATCGCCGTCAGCCGGATGATTCTGCATTACCTGCTCAAGAAAAACTCCGTGGACGGGGACGTCGTTTGGATCCTCGATGACGATATGCGGCTCGCCACCTGGGAAAGAGAAAATGGTTCTTTCAAATGCCTTCCGCTCGATTTGGCGGCGGTCTCAAAGCGCTACTTGGATCAGGCGGACGTGGTGGTCGGCTCCTACACGGGGGACGCCCCGCTCCCGAGCTTGGCGACCCTCCGCACATCGCTCCTCGATTACGTGTATTCGACGAAGCTCGGCAAAAAGGATCCCTATCGGACGGATGGCTACGACCAAAGGGATTACTATTACGATTTCGCGGACTGCCACCTCGCACTCGAGGAGCCGCTGTCCTGCTCGCCCGAAGCGACTCTCGCGGACGTTTTCTCGGGGAAGGCCACCTCGCGGGTTCTTTTCGCCAGAGGCCAAAAAGACTTCGAGGCCTACAGCCGGGGCGGGAACACCATCATCTACAATCGAGCCGCCCTCGATATGCCCAACATTTCCCCGGTGTTTGGGGACGTGATCGCTCGGCGGAGCGACTATTTCTGGGTCGAGGAACTCAAGCGGGGCGGCTACAAAGTCGTCGGGGCGAGCTTTGGCACCTTCCATGACCGGCCCTCAAAGCCGTTTGATTACCGCGCCGAGGAAGAGAAACTCCTCAAAGACACCCTCGGATCCTCCTTCACCAAGGCGGTCTCCGAAAAGAAAGTGACCAGCCGGGAATCCTTTTACCTTTCTTTCCGCTCGCATTTCGAGGATCGGCTGACCCGGATCATCGATTCCTACTATCGGGTCATCGGATTGCTGAGGGTTCTAGGCGATGAGAAATACTCCCGCTTCCTTAATGAGGAGGCTTTGGCCAACCTCGCGAGAAAGAGCAAGCCGTTCCTCGAGCGGTCGCTCGCGCAGGCCGCCTACGATTATGCCTTCTCGCTTTTCAGCCACCATCTTTCGGAAAAGAAGATCCCGGAAATCGCGAAAGCGGCGGCGGAGTCGCTCGGCCACAAAGTCACGCTCCTCGGCAGCGGCAACGAGGGCGCCGTGTTCCAGGATGGGAAGAGCGTCATCAAAGTCTTCTTCGAGAAAGTCGATCTTTCTTTGCTCCGGAAATGGGGCAGGGAGTTCGGCCTTTGTCAGGAGCTTTTCGCCATTGAGGTCCTCAATGTGGGGGATTTCGATGCGATCCGCTACGAGAACGGGAAGGAAATCGAGCCCTATCGGGGCGGCCACGCCCAGGAACTTGCGGATCTTATCCGCTTTCTCAGGAAGCGGGGGTTGGCCCTCAGCAACATCAAACGCGACAATTTCCTTCTGATGGAAGGCCATCTCAAATTCATCGATTTCGGGAGGAACATCGTCCCCCTCACCGATGAAACTTATGCTCAGGAAGTCCATCGGGCCTATGAGATGCTCCGTTATCCTGAACTCACGATTCCCGAGTACAAACGGGTCGTTTCGCTCAGCCATCTCGGCGAGGACGGGCCCCTTTGCTTCGGGATTGAGGCCTTTGAGCGCTTAATCGAGAAGCGGGGAAAGGAGAGAATCCACGATCCCCTCGTTTTGAGCCTCGCCCAGACTTTGAAGCCGGCTTCGGTTTTGGACTATGGGGCGGGGAAGTGCAAAATCGTGAACGCCCTCCCCTCTCCGGAGAAGGCTGCTTTTGACATCGATCTGCCCACTTTAAAGGCTTCGGCGGGAAAAGACGTCCGGATTGTGGAGGATATTGATCTTGAGCGCCGCGAGTACGACCTGGTTCTCTGCAACCTCGTCCTCTGCGCGGTGGACGAGGCTTGGTGCAAGAAGATCGTCACGAACATCCGAAGGCTCCTCAAAGATGGCGGGCGCGCCCTCGTCAGCGTCTGCGATCCCTTCTTCGACGACGTGGAGCGCACCGAGACCCACCAAAGCGGGCGGTCCCTTCCTTATGTCGAGAGAGCGCCGTTCCTCAAAAAGACGGCCTATGGCGAGCGGGAGGACTGGCATCGGAGCTTCGCCTTCTACGAGAACCTCTTTCGGCGGAATGGTTTCATGATCGAAAGCGTGGCTGAGGATGATGGGGTCGACGTCGATTCCTTGGAATCGGTTGGGGAGCATCTAGTCTTCAGTTTGAAGAAGAGCGAATTCTGCGACCTGTCGGACTGCACTTTGCTCGTCAAGGCTTGCGCGATGGACCACCAAATTGCGGGGCCGCTCATCCGGAGCATGGTCAGGAAGCTTGAGAACGGTTGTGCTTTCAAGGAGCGGGTCGTCGTGGTGGATGGGAAAGCGCCGGTGAGGAACCGCCGCTACTCGGAGGACGACGAAGCCTCCTTGAGGAAGACCCTCGACGAATTGCTTTCGGAAGGAATCGTCGACCGGGTTATCTATTGCGACAACGGCCAAGGACTGGATCTTTACCGAAAATACTTCGGATGTGAATCGAGTGATCCCTATTCAGCAAACGGGCAGCAGCTTTTGACGACCCTAAAGGGCTTCGAAGCCGTCAAGACTCGCTACGTCTACCAAACGGACATCGATATCGCCTTCTTTGGGGCAAAGGAGGGGGATTTCGCAAGGGATTTTGAAATTTTCCGCCGTTCGGGGGCTTTGACGGGTTGCCTCAGCATCGCCCATGGCGAGGACGTCGATTCGGAGTTCGGGAGGCGGACGGAGGTCCGCTCGTGCTTCCTTGATCTTGCGGCTTTGGCCAAGAAGCTTCCGCTCAGGAACCCGCTGGCCGATGGGGTTTTCTCGCTTCCTTGGCATCGGGCTTTGGATGGCGCATTATCGGAAAAAGACAGCCTCCGATTCCACGCGAAAGGTCTTTGTTTTGCCCATTTTACCCAAGACGAGAAGAAAGACCCCAATTTCGTCAGCCTCGTCTCCGGCGCGGATGCCCCGGCCCTTTGCCAAAGGGGCTCGGTGGATGCCGCCGGGACGGAAAAGGATTGGACGGCGAGGCGGGAGGAAGAGATGGTCGTTTTCTCGAGGGGCAAAGACATCCCGCCGGTCAAACTTCGCCGGTTCTTCCGGAGTCTTTCGTCTCAGAAGAAGGCCGATTTCGGCTTGGCCTATTACGACGACGGCTCCGAGACGGAATCTCGGGAGTATCTGGAGATGATTTCTCGCTATGACCCTTCTTTTGCGACCAAGAGCACTTTCGTCTTCAATTCCGCAAGCGTGTCCTCGCTCGCGAACTTCGACCGGGCTTTGCATAACGCCATCCTGAACCCGAAGCAAATCGTTGTGAACGTGGACGGGGATGACGCCTTACTTTGCGACGACGCCCTTTCTGTCGTCGGCCAGACTTTCTCGGAGGGCGCCGACCTGAGCGTCGGGAATTGCCTTCGGCTGGACAAGCCCCTTCGAAAATACAGCGTCGAATCCTTCAAGAAATGCTGGGAGAGGGACGGCGACAACGTCTGGTGCCACCCCAAATGCTTCCGACGCTATCTTTTCGGCTACATCGGCGACCGCCTGAAGATCAAGGGGAAATACGTCGATGTCGCGACCGACTACGCGATGATGCTCCCTCTCATCGGAGGAGCCTCGCATCCCGAGTTCATCGCTAAGCAGATCTATCTCTTCGACCCGTCCGAGCCGAACCGGAGCCGGAGGGAGCAATACCGGCTCGAGCACAAAATCCAAATGAAGAAAGCCCTGCTTGAAAGGGCTAAGGAGGAATACATGAAGCCAATCGTTTCGATCATCGGAGACGCTGCCGTCCCCGAAAGCGACTCGAGGTACAAAGCCGCTTTCGTGATGGGAAAGGCCCTCGTCGACGCGGGCTATCGCGTCCAAAGCGGCGGGATGGGCGGGGTGATGGAAGCCGCCTTCAAAGGGGCCCATTCCTCCTCGCGATACGAGCCAGGCGACACCATTGCCATCCTCCCTGGGGAGGACGAGACCGGGTGCAACGCCTATTGCGACGTCAAAGTCTGCACCGGCCTCGACCACATGCGGGCGGAGAAAGTCGTGAGCTCGACCGCCGTGATTGCCATTGGCGGCGGAGCCGGAACCCTTGAGGAAATGGCGGTGGCCTGGGAAACCTTCAGGCTTCTCCTCGCCTACAAAGGCGTCGAGGGCTGGAGCGGGAAACTCGCCGACACGCGGATTGATCCCCGAATCCGCTATGAGAACGTGCCGGAGGACAAGGTCTATGGAGTTGGCTCGCCCGAAGAGGCTATCGATTTGATTAAGAAATATTCGAATGTTTACACGCGAATCCATACCAAGATCGCAAGGAGATAAAAACATGAAAATCGGTATTGTCGGATTAGGGCACGTCGGGACGGCCATGAAGGCCCTCTTCCCGAAAGCGGTGGTGTACGACAAATTCAAAAAGCTGGGGAGCCCCGAGGAGATCAACGCCTGCGACGCGGCCTTCGTCTGCGTCCCGACCCCGATGGGGAAAGACGGCTCCTGCGACGTCTCGGCCGTTGAGGAGGTCATCGGCTGGTGCGCCTGCAAGGTCGTCATCCTCCGCTCGACCGTCCGGGTCGGATTCACCCGGGAGATGGCTAAGAAATACGGGAAGAAGATCGTCTTCCAGCCGGAATACTACGGCGAGACCGTCGCCCATCCCTTTGCCGACCTGTCGGAGCGGCCATGGCTCACTTTCGGCGGGGAACCCGAAGCCATCGACCTCGCTATTGACGCCTATAAGGAAGCGATGAACTCGAACGTCCGGATCATCCAAGGCCCATCGGATGAGATGGAGATGGCAAAGTACATGGAGAACGCCTACCTCGCGACGAAGGTGACATTCGTTAACGAGATGTATGACCTTTGCCAGAAACTTGGCATCGATTACAATATCGTCCGCGAGGCCTGGGCGGCCGATCCCCGGATCGGGACGAGTCACACCTTCATCTACAAGGACAACCGTGGCTATGGCGGAAGCTGCTTGCCAAAAGACATCGGTGAACTCAACTGTCTTCAGAAGAGAATGGGGTCTGACGATACCTTGATTTCTGCTGTAATTGAGAAAAATAAGACCTATAAATAGGTAGAAAAAAGATGGCAGTGAAGGGGCTTCACTGCCATCTGTGCCTTCAATTATGCCCCAGAAGGGCGGAGAATGAAGGCGAAACCCCGAAGCCTAGGCGGCTTCTCTTTTTTGGCTCGCCGAGACCCGGGCGAGGGCGGCGTCGAGGGCCTTGCCGAACCTCTTTCGCTCCTCCCAGGTGTTCGCCTCGACGTAGCTCTCGGCGATGTCGACCCACATCGGGCCTTCCTCCACCCCTCCGGGGCTTTCACCTCGTCCAGGATGGCTACGGCGGCCGCTCAGGCGGCGCCTTGAATTCGTTCCTCTTTCATCAGAAGAACCTCCATTTCCGGAGAATGTCCCTCCAATCATCTATTCCGGATAACTTATACAAAAGTCCCACGGGCGCTAGTTTCAAAGCGTTTCCCTTTGTTGCTTTTTGTTTCGTTTTGTTTCGCCTTTTCCGAATAGTGCCGTTGACGTCTTGTTTTTCCAATCGCCTGTTCAAACTCGGGAACTCATACCCCAAAAATCTCGATTTTCAAGGGTCGCTTTTGAGGCGGGATCAGTCCCATTTTTAAGGGGTAAAAAGCATTAAAAAAGCCAGCATTCATCAGGACTTGCTGGTTTTGCGTTTAATGGTGCCCGGGACCGGACTTGAACCGGTATGGATTTGAGGTCCGAGGGATTTTAAGAGGACTATGCGGTTGTTTCAAAACGTTTCATAACGTCGCACAATGTATTATAAAGGTAAAGATAATAATTTGTCAAGTTTCACTACGTTCCACAACGTTTCGTTCCTAGGCGAAAACAGTCGAGAAGCGAGTCGAGAAGCCTTTCTCGATTCTTGATGAATCGGGAACCGGATTGGCCAGTCCGCTTCGAGGGAAAACCGCCACCGTCGAGAAAAGGCATTTTGGGCTTTTCCCGCGTTTTCCTCCTTTCCGTTTTCTCGACTCTCGGCAATTGGCTTATTTTTTCAAAGATGGCTTCTTATCGATGTTTTCTCAAATTGGATTTCGTCAATTTATCTTTTTTTGGAATGCCTTTTCATTCGAGGGTTTTTAAATCCCTTGCGTTTTATGGCAAATTGGTTGGAAAGATTCTTTGTTTTCGGGCTGATTTCACGGTTTAAATTTTTCTTTTTGTTGGAAGGCCGTACAATTCAGGCCATATTTTGTTCTAGCCGTTGGACACCCTGCGTATTTGGCACATTCGCTGCAGTGGAAAAAGGTTGCAGTCTTCAACGTCCGGTCTTCCTCTTCTTGTCTCTCTTTTTCTTCTTGGTCTTTTTCCCGCTGCCTCTCATCTTCTTCCGATTCCCTCTTTTTTCTCGCCCGGGTTTGACTTTCAAAGGCTTTCATTTCGGCGTCCGCAGCTTCCTCGCTTTCCTGCGTTGCGATTTCTTCCATCGTTCTTTCATGCTCGCGCCGTGCCTGTCTTTCCCTTTCATCTTTCTCTTCCGAAATGGCGAGGTTTAGAGCCTCTTTTACGCTATCAGCTCGGCCTGTCTCCAGAATCGTCTTTATAGCCGGAGCCAGATACTGGAACGCCGGAGCTAGGACCTCGCTCGAATTGAGCTGAGCCTCTAGGGAAGCGAGCTTGTCTTTAGCCGCTTCGCAACGAACGCGGTTTTCGTTCTTTTTGCGTGTCAAATCCTTCGCTGTTTCTTCGTGCTTGTTTTCGACTGAGGCGACTTCTTTGGCATAATCCGATTTTTGTTTCTCGTCGGAAGATCTTTGGGATTCTCTCTCGGTCGCCTCCGCGTCTTTAACGGCGGTTTCCTCGCCTAAGTTGGTCGCCTTTAAGAAAGCCTCCTCGTCAAATTTCTCGTTCATACTCTTCCTCCGTTTTCATTGCCTTTATCTTCTCTTTTGCGTTTTTGGATAGTTTTGGCGAAGTATGTTTCGACCAGTCTCCATCCTTCACGCATTTCGTGATGACCACGATGAGCCAAACGACGACGGGGCTGGCACAGAGTACATAAACGAGCCAGACGAGTTCACCATAGTTTTTTTCCTTGCCTGCCCCCAGGTTTGTGGCATAAGCAAAGGCCGTCAAACCGGCGGCGACGAGTAGGCTTACGAACATCCAAAGGAATGTTTTTCCGGTCCAATCGGGGAAGAGGGCTGGCTTTTTCCCGAAAGCGGCTTTTGCTTCCCCTAAGAAGTAATCCGTCGGTGACAGTAGGTCGAGCCTGGCTCTCAGGTCATCGTTTTCTTGGATGGACGAGAGAGGAAGCTGAGGCACAGAGGACGAAAGTTTCTCGAGGCCACGGCGCTTTGCGTCCTGCTTCGAAACGGAGATGTTGCTCTCAAGCTTTTCCCTCGCAGAATCGAGGAGGCGTTGGTAAGCGCTGTTCCCCTCTGAGATTTGAGCGGAGACCTCATTGCTTTCCTTTTCGAGGGAGATGGCATCCTGCTCGGTCTTGTTTTTTTGCTCCGTGAGATCGATGACGTTCTGCAGGCTCTGGAGCGTTTCTTTGCTTACTTTCATTTGAGGCTCGCTCCTTTCGCGGCGTATTGGATCCAGCCGTAGACCAGTTCCCTTTCCGCTTTGTAGAGGGGCGAATAGGACCCGTCGAGGCTTGCTTTCTCCAAGGAGGAGAAAAGCTGTGGGATGTCATCCAATCCGGCAGGGAAGGGTTTCCCGGAGAGCGAGCTGAGCAACTCAGGGAGACCGGCTTCCCCCGAAAGGAGGATTGCCAGAAATGGGTTTTCCGGATCGAAGCAGGACGGCCATGAGCCATAGGCAAAGGCGGGGTTGCCGAGGATGGCATGCCCCATTACGAAAGCCGCCAAACGATTGAGGGGATCCTGCTCGGGGGCATCCCGGTAGACTTTGATGAAACTGTAATAGAGAGCGGTTTTCTCGTCGGGCGTAGTGGCTTCCGCCAAGAGCTTACCTCCCAATTCCGTTAAAAAGAATCTCTTTCTATGCCTGTCGGCGGGGCCCGAAAAATAGCCTTTTTCTTCGAGACTTTTGAAAGTTCGTTTGTAGTATCCCATGGCTGGATCCCCTTTTTGCTTGCGGTCGTTCCCTTTTGTCTTACCTGCTTCCCGTTTTGCCATCTTGGCGCCTTTTTCGGCGAAACGTTATTCTTCTTTTTAATAAGTTTATCGCTTTTTAATCTTTTCTGCCCCCTCCTCGACCATGGAAGGATGAATTTCACATTTCACGGAAGGTTGGGCGCCCAATGAAGACCCTAGGTGGTAAAATGAGAAAACCCGCGGGGTGCTGGACGCTCGACTGGCGCGGCCTCCGATGCAATAATCATTACAATCAATGCAGGTTCGTTCGCCGGCCCGCTGGGGCCAAGGGAGGGAATATTTTATGGAAAGACTCATGCGCGCCGGGATGAATCTGAAGAAAACGAAAGGGATTGATGTTCCCTATGGGAACGTCTTAATCAGTGGGCCGACGGGATGTGGCAAAAGCAACTTGCTTCGCCAAATGCTGGTCAGGACGGCCCGCGAGTTTAGGCCAACCCGAATGAGTTTCGTCATCTTCGACCCGAAAAGAGTCGATTTCGCCTTCGCCGGCCAGATTCCCCATTTGCTTTTCCCGGTGGTTAGGAGTGCCGAGGACGAAGAGAAAGCCTACGATTTCTTGACTAAGGAAAACCTTTCACGGGATGCGTTTCTCCAAAAAGGTGGTCGGCTGAGCCAGATGCAATACCTCATTGTGATCGTGGACGATTTCGGCGCTTTGAATGACCCGAAGCGGTTGGCCGAGTTCTTCGTCGAAGCCAAGAAAACCCGGCGTTTGATCTTTTTCTGGGTCGCCTCGCAGAACGAAGATTTCCTTCCGGGGATGGCAGAGGGGAGCGATTACCGCTTCGCGTTCGCCCCTGAGGATCAGACCGGGCTGAGCGAAGCGGACAAAAACGCTTTAGCCCTTCCAGGCAATTATCTTTTGGCGGTAGGCGCACCGAAGAGTGTCGTCCATTCCGAATTGATGTCGGGCCGGGCGCTGAAACAAAGCCTTGATATTTTATCCAGACCCAGTGCCTCCCAAAAAAGAATCACGGGAAAAAAGTAAGAAAAGAGGCGGGCTGCTTAACTCGCCTCTTTCTTTTATTTCATCGGATCTTTTGGAATGGTCAATATCAGATATTTTAAGCGATATTTTCTGGTTCCTTTCCATCCATCCAAGCCATAAGACCTCCATTGATAACGGTAGACGCCGCAAAGCTTGACGGGGAGCTTTGCAGTGAGGTTGTGTTCGGACGGCATCTTGGAGTTTTGGCCGACTTCTTTCCCACGCAATTGCTTCCATTCTTTCCAATTGAGGGGGTTGCCTTCTTCGATTTGCGCCATCAATTGCCGCCCTCCAATCTTATTTTTATCACTGTCATGTCCTTCTTTATTCTCAAAGTCGGGGAAAAAGAAAGGACGATAGACCACCGATTTTCCTTTCTCATAATAGCCCTTATCGTTGGTGATGATAATTGCAAATCCCTTGGCGATGGTTTTCCCACCAAAACCATAGGAAATCGCATCATCGACCTCGTGGCGTTCGCCTTTCTCGGTCGTTACAATGGAACGTCTTTGATAGACAAGCCGTTCCAAGCGTTCGACGTCCTCCAGGAATTCGTGGGCTCCGATATTGGCAGCGCCTTGAGAGAAAAGCGGAATGTTTTCTGAGCCCTTCGAATAACAAACACCCGTGGTTTCGATGCCGGCCTTATTTTTGATTGACTTGTTGATTTGGGCATTTTTGTATTTGAGTTCGATGGCGACGTTGTCGTCCGGCTCAGCGCCTTCAATCACGATGTCCGTCTCGATTTTTTCGACTTGGACGATTTTTCCTTTGCGGTCGTGAGGGAAGTTGGGGTTGTCATTCTCATTCTTAGGTTCGAGTGGTCCATCGGCGAAAAAAGGCGAAGGCTGAGCGATGGAGACGGCCTCAAGCTTGACTTTCCAATTAGGGTTCATGCTCTGAAGAACGCTGCCGAGTTTGAGCTGGAATTGGGCCTCGTTGGAGAAAAGCAGATCGTCGGCGGCAAAAGCGTCTAGCAAGCCCCGGAAATCTTCATCTGTCAGATCTTTGGGGTTCTTCCAAATTTTGGTTTTAATGAACTTCTCAATTGCTGTCATGGTTTTATATCCTTTCCTTTTTAGAAAAACTCTGCCAATTGTTCTTGGCTAAGACCGATCCGAGCAAAATTGAGAAGATCGGAATAGATATAGGCTTCCTCAGGGCCGGAAGCCGTCCCAGAAATTTTCGTTTGGATGGCTTGGTAGGCTTTGAGAATCGTTTGGTCCGCTTCGATGATGGCTTCAAGTTGCTTTCGGCTGAAATCCCAGCGGGCCGTGAGCTCTTTGGCTTCGCGGAGATTCTTTTCTCCGACGGAAATCTTGCTTGGATCCTTATTGATGTCATTCTTATCGATAAGAGGGAGCTTCCCTAACTGATAAACGGGGAACGAAAGGATGTAATCGCGGGTCTTTTTCTCATCTGCAATTTGGCTTTCTTTCTTTTGGATCGCAGCGGCGATGTAGCGCAGCGCTTTTTCTTGGGTTGGTGAGGTGGTTTGATTCATTTTTGGTTGCCTCCTTGGGCTTGCGGCTCCAAGGCTAACACATCAATTCTTTTTTCATTCGCGAAATAACCTTTAAAAGGTAGGATACGTAACTTTAAATGGAAGCAACAGGATAAGAATCTTTTATTTTATTGAATTTTTTAGGGTCGATTTGATAAGCCTCGCTGATAAGGGACCCACATTTTCGGAAGAGACGACCGAGGCCGTAACCGGATTGCCTTTCTTCAAGCGAGAGGCGCCCGAGTTTCCGCCCAGCGAAATAAAGCCCCCAAGAAATCAAGGAATCTAAATCCAATTTCAAAAGGATATGGTAATGGTCGCCTGCCTTGGTATTTTCTTTGGAGATGAGATCGAAGCAATTCCCATACATCATTTCTGTCATAAGCAAGCCTTCTTCTCGATAAACTTCGGCCGGAAAGCCTCGGTTGGATGAAAAGTGGAAATTGCCCTCTCGGATGAAACCGACATGGCTGAGGTAGGAAGCGAAGTCGAGCCGTTTTCCGTAAAGGCATTTCTCATAATTCAGAATGGCGTCCTCTGCAATCCGAACATTCTCCATGTGGGCGATGTCTGCGATATAGAAGCAGGGGAGGGAATCCCCGTTGGGGAGCTTCCATCCGCCGGGCCGGCCGCCGAGAAGATAATAACGGCCTCTCTTCGAGAAAAGATAATAGGGAGCCAAGCAGACGTTTTCTTCCCTTCTAATCTCCTGGTTTTTGTCTTCGAGATAATGGTGGTCGAAATAAAGGTCTTTTTTTCGACTGATGGCCTCGGCGATGATCTTGATTCTGGCGAAATAGTCTTTGTCGCTGCTTTGCTCTTCGGGTCTAAGCAAAAGGCTGGCGTGGCGAATTTCCTCCACTCGGTTAGCATCCCTGGTTTTCATCAAGGGGCGAAGGCTACTAAAAGCTTTGTCGGCGGCTGCGGGAGAAATATCTGAAAAGCATTCTAAAAGGCGGAGCACTTCTCCTTCGGAAAGCGGTCCATCCATTCTGCCGAGGACGTAGCCCTTTTTCCCTTTTTGATGGAAATCCATGAGGGGATGTTTGCCGCAAGAAAGGCTTTTAAAAATGTCTGCAGCCTCGCTGATGGTCTTTTTGGACAGGCTCACGCCAAAACGTTTTTTGACAGAAGCGATAATCGCATCTCGGCCCATCGGCTTAGTCCGGGCTTCAGTTTCCAAAACGAGGTAAACATACAAAACGGAAGGCTTTTTCTTGCCAAGAGACAAATGGTTTTTCTTTGACGTTCTTTTGATCATAAAGACCTCCTATAGCTAAAAATATTCTTTTGAGATTATCTTAACTAATTTGCCCATTGAAGGGCTATATAATTCACTTTAAGAACTAAAATGCAACGATAAACAGGATCCTTTTAGAATGGCTCATTGAGCCAAGAAAGCACGTCTTTTTGGGTTCCGACGATCATTTTTTCGTAGCGGATGACGATCCAGGCCGTCTCATCATATATTGGGCAAGAAAGAGACCATTTTGTCTGGCTTGGATCGACGAAAACTTTGTAAAGCACGAGCTTGTCCTTTTCAACGTAAAAGGTGATTGCAAGCTGCCCGCCACGATTTTCGGAAAACCCCACAGATACGGAATTAAAATCAAGTTTTCCCTGAGGCTTAAGGCCCACAAGAAAAGCGCGAAGCGTTTTTGCTTCTTTTTGTAGACGACTTGGGCTATTTTCCCAATACTGCCATCCCCATTTTTCCCAAGATTCATTTTCATGAAGAACCTTTTGAAGGGGATTCAAAAAGAAATCCGAAAGGAAGGGACGGTGGAAGCCCGCTTTTAAAAAACCATAATTTTCGTTTCCAGCTTTTGTATTTCTCATCATTTTTGATTGAGGCCTTTTGCCTCGAGAATGAGTATACTTACGAGTTCCTTGCCTTCAGGTCTTAGAATGGCTCAAGGGCGGAATACGTAATTTTAGAAGGGCTCCAATCCCTTGCGTTTATCAACTTTTTTAGCAAAGAAAATTAGCAATCATCGGAGAAAACTCCGTAATCTTCAGTTGTGAAATGAGCGCATTTTTTGCGGAATCATTAGAACTTTTGGTATCTGATTTAACAGGCGCCATCGTGTCTTTTCCCTTCTTGCTATAGAAAAAACGTCGAATTCTCGACTGCGCCCTTCGCATTTTTCCTATTATTTGAGGCTATTTCCATCCTTAATACGTGCACCATATCAAAGCGCGCATAAATACGCACGCCCTCGCGTGGGCGCAAGACTGGTTGTTTTTTTTCCTTTCTTCTATCATTTTCCTGGGAGGATGTTTTATGGCAGGACACAAGAAGGAGAAGTATCCGTTCAGGCCGATTAGTCTTAGGGCCTATGAGGACGGCCCACAATTGGTTCATTATGGGACGCTGAGTTTCACCGAAGGGTATTTGAAGCCAGAATACGAGATCCTGGAATACGACAAGGCGAGGTGGCACATCAAGGTGCGGTGGTGCAATCCGGGCCAAGTAAGCCAGGAAACCATGGAGGCGAACTCGCAAGGCGATTTTGAGAACGTCCTCATTCTGATGGGCCTCGAATGAGGACTAGACACGAAAAAAGGATGGCGATGAAGGGGCTTCATTGCCATCCATGCCTTCATTACGCCCCAGAAGCGGCGGAGAATGAAGGCGAAACTCCGAAGCCTAGGCGGCTTCGCGCTTTTGGGTCGCTGAGACCCGGGCAAGCGCGGCGTCGAGGGCCTTGCCGAACCTCTTGCGCTCCTCTCAGGTGTTCGCTTCGACGTAGTTCTCGGCGATGTCGACCCACATCGGCACCTTCCTCCACCCCTCCGGGGCTTTCACCTCATCCAGGATGGCGACGGCGGCCAGGCAGGCGGCGCCTTGAATGCGTTCCTCTTTCATCAGAAGAACCTCCATTTCCGGAGAATGTCTCTCTGCTTATTCTTAGATGAGAAAAGGGCAAATACCAATAAGGTGGTTCGATTGAGTGATATTAAAAGTTCCGATAACATCGATTTATTTATTATAAAACTACCCTATTGACTACCCTATATAACTACCCGATTGGGTATAATCAATTCGAGAAGCTTGATAGAAACGTTTGCTGCCAAAAAGCACGGCTTTTCTAAACGTGGTTTAAGCGGCGCTAAAAACATTTGCCGGTTATCTTAATGAGGGGGTTCGTTCATTCCGACCAAAACGGGAACATCGGTTCGGTGAACAAGCTCGCGAGCGCATTCGGGGAGCAGGGCGTCGACCCCGTCAAAATGGATCCTCCGCACATGTGATTTTCATCGCTTTCATCGCGTTTTCACGATTTTGGGAAAAGAAAGAAAAACCACTGAACGCAGCCAAGCCGGAAGCCCTCCGGTTTGGCGTTTTCGCTATGTAATCGTAGAACTTTCGTTAGAACTTTTCCCTTGTCAATCTTGCCTGATATTTGATTTGATAATCCACTCATATAACGAATGGAAAACCAGTTCAGGCCACATGATTAAAAGTCCGTTGGCAACTCGTTTCACGACGTTTCTTAATGTTGCATTATGTTTCACTGCGTTTCACTCAAAAACGGATTCATCAGTTACTGTCGACGAAAACGAAATCGTTAGAAATCGCAGTAGAACTTTTGCCCCAAAACTCTACTTCAAAATCGCCTTTTTATCGCTCGAAAATCGGTGTAAAACGCTCAAAAAAAGTATCAAAAAAACCAGTAGTTGTCGCAACTTGCTGGTTTCTTCACTTTTGGTGCCCGGGACCGGACTTGAACCGGTATGGATTATTCGTCCGAGGGATTTTAAGTCCCTTGCGTCTACCGATTTCGCCACCTGGGCATCAGATGGTCCCCCGTGACGGGCTTGAACCGTCGACCCCTTGATTAAAAGTCAAGTGCTCTACCACTGAGCTAACGGAGGATACTGGCTGGGGTGACTGGGATCGGACCAGTGAATGACAGAGTCAAAGTCTGTTGCCTTACCACTTGGCTACACCCCAATAAGGTGGTGGGCGAAGATGGATTTGAACCACCGAACCCGAAGGAGCTGATTTACAGTCAGCCGCGTTTGGCCACTTCGCTATTCGCCCACAGAATTCGACGCACGTTGATTGGTGGATGCTATAGGATTCGGACCTATGACCCCCGCCTTGTAAGGGCGATGCTCTCCCGCTGAGCTAAGCATCCGCGTGAGGCGCTACCTTAAAAACGCGCCCCATAAATATATCATTGACCCCCGAGACCGTCAACGAAAAGAAAGCCCCTCTTTAGGGGCTTCCTCGTTTTTGGTTTATTTCTTATCGTAACCAGGCTTTCCTAAGAGCTGGAACATATTCTTCTTGTAGATTTCAACGCCCGGCTGGTTGAACGGGTTCACCTCATTGAGGTAAGCCGACATCGCGCAGGCTCTCTCGAAGAAATAGAAGAGATAACCAAGATGATAAGCATCCATCCGTTCCAGTTCGAGGACGACGTTGTTGTTGTGGCCGACTTCGACGTGGGCCGCTAAGGTGCCTTCAAAGGCCCGGTCTTGGATGTTGCCTAGGCTACGGCCTTCAAGATAATTGAGCCCATCGAGATCCTGATCGTCGTGCGGGACTTTGACGTCGTGGCGGTGGTGGGAGAGGTGGAGCGTGGTCTCAAAGAAGACGGGGCTGCCATCCTGAATGAATTGGCCCAGGGAATGCAAATCGGTCGTAAAGGTGGCCGAATCGGGGAGCAAGCCCTTCTTGTCCTTACCTTCGGATTCGCCATAAAGCTGTTTCCACCATTCGCCGATCTGGACGAAGCCAGGGACATAGGTGATGAACATTTCGACGGCTTTATGGTAGTGGGCGTACATTTCGCGGCGAATCACGGCGTAGCGGTAGGCTTGGTTGTTGTCGAGATTCGGGTCTTCGCAATCGAGGCGGCAAGCGGCGGAACCGGCGAGAATCTCGCGCGGATCGATGCCGGCGCAGGCGATCGGGAAGAGGCCGACCGCGGTCTGAACGGAATAGCGGCCGCCGATATCATCGGGGACGACGAAACGGACATAGCCTTCTTGTTTGGCTAACGTGTACAGCGCGCCTTTAGCTTTATCGGTCGTCGCGATGATGGCTTTGCGGGCCGCGGCGAGGCCATCGCGCTTTTCAAGCATTTCCTTGAGCAAACGGAAGCTGACCGAAGTTTCGGTGGTGGTGCCGCTCTTGGAGATAACGTTAACGGCAAACTTTTTGTTTTTGAGGTAATCGAGGTGCTGGGCTAAATAGGTCGGATCGAAGGTCTGGCCGAGCCAGATGATCTCGAGCTTTTGGTTCGGAAGGACGCCATTGATGGCTTCGATGGCCGCCCGGGCGCCGAGGTAGGATCCGCCGATGCCGCAAACGACGAGGACTTCATAATTCTCGCGGATGTCGGCGGCTTCCTTGATGATGGCTTCGAGCTCCTTCTTATCGTAATTCACCGGCCAATCGACCCAGCCGAGGAAATCGTTCCCGGCTCCGGTCTTATTCACGATCATCTTATCGATCGCGTTGACCTTCTCCTGATAAGCGGCAAAGTCGACTTTATCGACCAAACCATCCGTCTTCACTTCAATGACCATCTTTGTTATCTCCTAAGGCATTTTCTGCCTTGACCCAATCGGGTAAATGGGCCTCTAGGGCGGTGAAATCCACCTCCGCGGGGTCGATCTTTTTGCGCCTAGCGGCCTTATGGCGGTCGGCGCTCGTCATGGCTTTGAGCGAGACTTTGACGTTAGCCGTGCTCGCATCAACGGCGATGACTTTGACCTGATATATATTACCGACTGTGACGTAACTTGTGAAACTATGAACGTAGGTATTCGATAGTTCGCTGATATGGAGCAGCCCGGTCCAGCCTTCGTCGAAAAGCAAGATGGCGTAGTGGGGGTAGACCCGAACGACCGTGCCTTCTTCGATATCTCCCACTTGCGGTAACTTCATTTTTTCCGTCCTAATAGAAAGATGGCGGCGTCTTGCTTCGTCGTGATCTTTAGGTTGGCGCTTGACCCTAGAACGATATGGGCTTTTTTACGGGAGAAGGCGGCGATGGAAGCGTCGTCGGTGAAGATGAGTTT
>Ga0268360_1002028_pt1 | contig 17480 bp, 13 predicted proteins | sample BioMet11_FD_192465 | JGI IMG/M metagenome (GOLD analysis project Ga0268360, IMG submission 192465) | Sewage microbial communities from Oakland, California, United States - Biofuel 11 (Illumina Assembly) | ecosystem: Engineered > Wastewater > Sewage > Unclassified | place: USA: California... | reverse complement strand
TGCTGTTCCTCGGGATCGTACGCAACGGGCTCAACATGATGAGCGTCCCGTCGTTTTACCAGTACCTCGTCAACGGCGTCATCATCGTTCTCGCGGTTCTCCTGAGCAATTACAGCAACCGCAAGCACGCGTGACGCGTTCACCCGGGTCTTTGATGGGGCAAGACGCCCCATTCACAAAGATAAAAAATCTTTTGGGAGGGCAAAAATGAAAAAGTTCGTCTCGTTGTTCCTGGCTGCCATTCTGATCTTCTGCCTCGCAGCCTGCGGCAGCACCGCTTCCAGCTCCAGCACCGCTTCCAGCTCCAGCGCCGCCTCCAGCTCCAGCGCCGCTTCCAGCTCCAGCGCCGCCTCCAGCTCCAGCGCCGCCTCCAGTTCGTCCGCGGCGTCTTCGGGCGCCTCCACCGCCGGGAAAAAGATCGGCTACGTCGTTGCCGGTCCTGACGACTACTACAATGTCTCCTCCGACGTCGTCAAGCTCGCCGGTGCGGAAAGAGGCTGGGATGTCACCATCCTGAACTCCGAATATACGCCTGAAAAGGAAATCTCCAACGTCGAGGACCTGATCGCCAAGAAGGTCGACGGCATCATGGTGCTCGCCGCCAACATGGACTCCGCGCAGACCGCCACCCAGAAGGCCAACGAGGCCGGCATCCCCATCGTGTTCGTGGCCGGCGGCCCGTCTGAGGGTACCGGTGTTCCCGACGCCATCGTCGCCGGCAACTGGGCCTTCTCCGGCAAATGGCATGCCGAGAACCTGAACAAGGTGTTCCCGAACGCCAAGGTCGTTCTGGCCGCGGCCGTCGCCGGGCAGGACATCGGAACCCTGATCACCGACAACTTCAAGCAGTACTTCAAGGGCACCATCGCCGATGAGAAATACTGCAACTGGAGCCGCTCCGAGACCCTGGCCTATGTGCAGGACCTGATCGCCAAGAACGAGGACATGGACGTCATCTTCGCCTATAACGAAGAGCAGGCTGCCGGCGCGCAGCAGGCCCTCGAAGAGGGCGGCTACAAGCCCGGTGACGTGTGGATCATCAGCAACAACGGCAAGGACGTCGGCATCAAGATGCTCAACGAGGGCTGGATGCAGTACACCATCGAGTTCGCGCCCACCACCGAAGCTTACGTCGGCGTTCTGGCCATGGAAGCCATCTTCCAGGGCAAGAAGGTCAACAAGAACATCGAGAACCCCGCCGTCTGCATCAGCAAGGACAACATCGACGACGCCATCACCTGGGACGCCGAGAAGTTCGTCAAGGAAGACTATAAGAAGATGGACATGACCACCGTCATGGCCAGCATCCTCGCGAAATAACTCCCCATACCGACACGTCTGCCGGCGGGCTCCGCAGGGGCCCGCCGGCAGCTCTTTTTTTCCCGGGCCGAAGCCCGCTGAAAAGCCCCGGGGAAGCGCGCCTGGCGCGCTTCCCCGGGGCTTTTGCCGTCCGCCCGCCTCCGGGCTTACTTCAGGCCGAATTTCTCCGCCGCGTCGTCAAGCGATTTTCTGCACTTGCCCACGCCGGCGGCGATCCCGTCCGGATCCTTGAAAATGGCCGAGGAGAGGATGACCACGTCCGGATTGCACTCCACGACGGGCTCCATATTGTTCCAGCGCAGGCCGCCGTCCACCGCCAGCTCGCAGCCGGGGTTCTTCTCGTCGATCTCCCTGCGGGCGCGGCGGATGAGGTCCAGCGCGCTGCGGCGCCAGTCCCAGTTGTCTTTTCCGTCGGTCTTGGAAACGCCGTGGATCACGATGTGCAGCCGGTCGATGTCGTAGATCGACTCGTCCACGAAGCAGAGCGGCGTATAGCAGCCCAGGGTCAGGCCGATCTTCATGTGGAACTCGTGGCAGTAGTTCATGATGTACGCCAGCGGCGCGCCGATGAAGTGCTCCGCCGGAAGGACAAGCATATTGCAGCCGGCGGCGGCGATCTTCTCAATGAAGAGGCGGTCGCACTCGCGGGTATAGAAGTGGCACTCGATGGGCTTGTCCGTCACGGGGCGGATGCCCTCGATGATCTGATGGCCGCCCATGAGCTGCATGTTTCTGAGGTCGTACATGTCCGCCGCGTCGGAATGGATGTAATCCACGCCCGCGTCGGCGGCTTCCCGGACGGCCTCCGCGATGTTCCCGTAATTGACATGGGCAAGCCCGGCCGCGATCTTGATGTGTTTCATGATATTACTCCTTTTCAGAATTTTCTTTGTATCTCACCGCGCCGTCCACCACCGTGGCCGTACAGCGGCTCCACAGGTCGCGCAGCGGGTCCGAGCTGAACACCGCCGCGTCCCCGTCCTTTCCTGGCTCGAGGGATCCGATCCGGTCCGAAAGCCCCAGGATCTGCGCCGCGTTGAGAGTGATGGAACGGAAGCCCTCCTCCTCCGGCAGCCCGGCTCCGACGCACAGCCCCGCCGCCACAGGCAGGTATCCCAGGTGCGTCGCCGGAAGGTCCGTCATGACGGCGACCTTCACGCCGGCCCGGTACAGAACGCCCGCCGTCTCAAAGCTCTGGCGCTGCACCTCCGGCTTCTGGGGAAAGCCGCCCAGCGGGCCGAGGATGGCCGGGAAACCGCTGGCCGCGATCTCCTCCGCCACCAGGCTCCCCTCCGTGCAGTGATCCAGCGTGGCGCGCACGCCGAGCTCCTTCGCCAGCCGGATGACGGTCAGGATATCGTCCGCCCGGTGACAGTGGGCCTTCAGCGGCAGCCTGCCGCGGACGACCGGCTCAAGCGCCTCCAGCTTCAGATCGAAGGGCGGGCGCTTCGCCGGATCGTCTCCGGCCCGGTCCTTCCGGTCGGCGTACTCTCTGGCCCGGTACAGCCATTCGCGGATGAGCGCCGCCGTCTCCATGCGGGTCACCGGCGCGCGGTTCTCCTTTCCGAAGCTGTTTTTCGGATTCTCGCCCAGCGCGATCTTCATGGCCAGCGGCGCGCGCAGGACCATCCGGTCCACGCTGGTGCCCCAGGTCTTGAGCGCCGCGAACTGCCCGCCGATGGGGTTCGAGCTGCCCGGCCCGGTAGCCGCCGCCGTGACGCCGCCCCGGACCGCCGCGCCGAACTCCGGGTCCAGCGGATAGATGCCGTCCACGGCCCGGACCTCCGGCGTCACCGGAGCGGAGGTCTCGTTCCCGTCGTCGCCGGGGAAGCCGATGGCCGTCTCGTAGACGCCGATGTGGCAGTGGGCGTCGATGAGCCCCGGGAGGATATAGCCGCCCCGCGCGTCGACGGTCTCGGCGCCGTCCGCGGGAATATCCTTCCCTACGGCCGCGACCTTTCCGTCCCGGATGAGCACGCAGCCGTCCTCGATCCTGCCCGCGGGGCCCATGGTGACCACCGTTCCGTTTTTAAGAAGCACGTCCTTCATCCGATCCCTCCGAAAAGCTCTTTCAGACTGTCCGCCGCCTTCTGCCCGATCCCGCTCACGGTCCCGGGCGCGAAGGGCGACGGGAGCCCCGCGGCGGAAAGCGCCTCCCCGAAGGAGCAGCGGTCGCTGACCCGCAGGAGCTCCAGGTAGCTCTCCCACGCCTTTTCGTGATCCTCCGCGTCCATGAAATGATAGAGGAGCGCGCAGGTCTGCGCCAGAACGTAGTCGATATAATAGAACGGCCACTTGTAGATGTGCGTCTGCCGCTGCCACGCCCGGCCCTCGGAGAGGAACCCCTCCCCGTCGTACCGCCGCCAGGGCAGGTAGCGCGCCTCCAGCGAACGCCAGAGCGCGCGGCGCCCGGCCGGCGTCATCTCCGGCTGATCGTACACCCGGGTCTGGAATTCGTCCACCGCGGCGCCGTAGGGCAGAAACGCCAGCGCGCTCTTGAGGTGGAACGCCTTATACTGCGGCACCGCCTCCGCCGGCAGGAGCCGTCCCAGCTGGGGCCAGATGAAAAACTCCATCGACATGGAGTGGATCTCGCTCAGGTCGGACGCCGCGCTGCAGTTGTCCACGAAGGGCTCGCCGCGCTTCAGATAGCTGTGGAGCCCGTGGCCGCACTCGTGGGCGAAGGTCTTGACCGCGCCGAAGGTCCCGTCGTACGTCTCGAAGATGAACGGCAGACCGTAGACCGGAAACGCGTTGGAGTAGGCGCCGCGGATCTTCCCCTTCCTGTCGTCCAGGTCGCAGAAGCCGGAGCGCCGCAGCTCCCCGAAAAACATCCGCGTCTCCGGCGAAAGCGCGGAGAACACCGGCTCGAAGAGCTCCTCCGCCCGGCCGGGCAGCGCCCGCTGCGCCGCGCCGGGGAAATCCGCCTCCTCGTCGTAGGCGAAGAGCGTCCCGTACCCGAGCCGCTCCCGCTGCCGGCGGTATAGCGCGTCCGCCGCCGGCGTGACGCAGGTCTCGATTTCCCTGCGGAACGCGGCCACGTCCTCCCGGGTGTAGCCCGTGCGGCCCTGCCGGCAGTAGCCCGCGTCCGTGAAACTGGAAAAGCCCAGCTTCCGGGCGATGCCGCTGCGGACGCGCACGAGCTCGCCGAAGAGCGTATCCAGCTCCTCCGCGGCTTCGCCGAAAGCCGCCTGCCGCAGGCCGTCGGCCCACTTTCTCGACGCCCGGTCGCCCCTGTTCTCCATCCGGGAGATGTCGCCCAGGGTGAGGCGGCGTCCGCCGTCCTCCGCCGTGAGGTTGGCGGTCAGCGCGGAGTAGCGCGCCGAGAGCCGGTTTTCCTCCGCCAGGTCCGAGAGGATGGCGCCGGAGAACGCCTTTCCCGTCATCTCAGCCCGCCGGAAAAGCTCCCTGCCCAGATGGGGCTCCAGCTCCTTCCGGAAGCGGCTGCCGGTCAGCGCGGCGCCCAGCGCCGTTTCCAGCGCCTCCCAGCGGGGACGGGCGGCGTCGAACCACGCGGCCTCCGCCGCCCAGCGGGGATCGTTCGTATCCATCGTATTGCGGGCCTCGCAAAGCGCGGCCAGCGTCTGGAACCGGCGGCGCGGGGCCTCCAGCCCCAGCAGCGCGAAATACGCCGCCTCAAAGCTCGGCGCGTCCCGCAGCGCGGCGGCGCCCGCGCTCATCTCCCGTTCCAGCGCGTCCATATCCGGACGCAGATAGGGTATTTCGGAAAAACGGATCATTTCGTCTCCTGAAAATCATAGCTGCCGCGCAGGATACCCACCAAAACGTCCTTCGGCGCAAAGGGCAGCACGCCGAGGACCGGATTGGCGGCGGCCTCGTCCATTTCCGCCGGCGTGAGCCCCAGCTGTGAAAAGCTCTTGCAGAGCCCCACGCTCTTCAGAAACTCCGTCACCAGGCCGGGCAGCGCCGCCGCGGCCTCCGCGTCGGGCGCGCCCGTCAGGCCCGCGTCGAAGATCCGGGCCACCGCCGCGCACTTCTCCGGCGTTTTGTCGTACTGCCAGCGCAAAAACTGCGGGTACAGGGTGGCGAGGCACTGGCCGTGCGCAAAGCGCGGGGCCACGCCGCCCACGATCTCGCTGAGCGGATGGGGCAGGCACGCCGAGGCGTTGGAAAGGGAGATCCCGGCGAACATGGAGGCCTGGGACATCGCCTCCCGCAGCTCCAGGTTCCCCGGATCCTGCACCAGCTTCGGCAGCGCGCCGACGATGAGCCGCATGGCCTTTTCGCCGATGAGCTTCGTGTAGGGCGACGCGCCCTCGCGCAGGTAGCTCTCAAAGGCGTGGGTAAAGGCGTCGAAGCCCGTCACGGCGGTCATGCGCGGCGGGAGCGTGCGCATGAGCTCGGGGTCGATGACCGCCTCCCTGGGGAACGCCATGTCGTGATAGATGCATTCCTTGTCGTTGTTTTCCTGATCGGAAATGACCATCGCCTGGGTCATCTCGCTGCCCGTTCCGGCCGTCGTCGGCACGGCGATCAGGGGCAGCTGCCTGTCGGAAATGGGCTCGCACCGGGCGAAGGGATTGGTGTAGGACGAAAAGATCTTCTTCCAGTCGATGGCGTCCGCCCCGTAGAAGAGGCAGATGGCCTTGGCCGTGTCGATGGAGCTGCCGCCGCCCACGGCGAGCACCACGTCCGCGCTCTCCTGCCGGGAGAGCTCGATGGCGGCCTCGATGCCCCGGATCGTGGGATTCGGGACCACCTTGTCGAAGTGGATGACTGCGACGCCGGCGGCGGAAAGCAGCTTTTTCACCCGGTCGTAGAGCGGCCGCAGCACGTCCTCGCTGTTCGTGGTGGTGACGAGAAGGCACCTTTTTCCGTAGCGGCCCACGACCGCGCCGATCTCCTCAAGCCTTCCGGAACCGAAATGCACCCGCGTGGGCTGATAAAAATTGAATTTTTCCATATGCTCTGTCCTTTCAGCGCTGCATCGTCAGCAGATCTTTTCTCCGTCCAGGTAAATTTCCTTTTTCCCTGTGACTGATTGTATATCCTCCAGGGGGTTCCCGTCCAGCCAGGAAATGAAGGACGCCCGCTTCCCCGCGGCGATCTCGCCCAGGGAATCCGAAAGGCCCATCAGCTCGGCGGAGCCGACCGTGGCCGCGCAGAACGCCTCCCGCGGGGAAAGCCCGGCCTCCGTCATGAGCACCAGCTCGTAGAACGCCCTGTCGTAAGGATCGTAGGTGTTGCCCGCATCGGTCCCGAAGGCGATCTTCACGCCCTTCTCGGCGCAGCGCTTCAGCACGCGCCTGTGCCGCTGGATGACCGACTTGCTGCGCAGGTGATCGGGATTTCCCGGCTCCAGCCGGAGGCCCTCCTCCACCGCGTAATACGGCGCGGAGAGCGTGGGGACGAGGAACGTGCCTCTTGCGGCCATTTCGTCCATCGTGTCCTCCGTCATGAAAACGCCGTGCTCCACGGAATCCACGCCGGCCAGAACGCTGCGGCGGATCGCCGTCGCCCCGTGGGCGTGAACGGCGACCTTCCGCCCGCGGTCGTGCGCCGCCTCCACGGCGGCCGCCAGCTCCGCCTCCGTCAGCTCGCAGGGGCCGGGCTCCGGCCCCGGGGAATTCACGCCGCCGGACACCATGAGCTTCACCACGTCCGCGCCGTCCCGGATGACCGTCCGCACGCCGCGGCGCACGGCCTCCGCGCCGTCGCACTCCATGGAGATGAAGCCGCCGTGCCCGCCGGTGGCGCAGACGGAAAGCCCGGCGGCGAGGATCTTCGGCCCCCGCACCAGCCTCTCCTCCACCGCGTCGCGCACGCCCAGCGCGTATCCGCAGACCGAACCCAGGTCGCGGCAGGCGACCACGCCCGCGCTCAGGAGCTTTCCTGCGTTGGAAACGCCGCTGCACACGGTGAGGGCCGCGCGCCGGGGCGTCATCTCCCCGTGAAGGTCGGAGCAGATCAGATGCACGTGCGCATCCAGAAGGCCGGGCGTCACCCAGCCGCGGAGCTCCGTCCTTTCCGCACCGGGAGGGCACGGCACCTCGCCGGCGGGCCCAAACGCCGTGATCACGCCGTTTTCAGCGACTGCGGCGAAATTCTCCGCGATCCCGCGTCCGGTAAAGATCCACCTGCCTGTAAAATATCTCTTATTTCCGTCCATGTCCGTCCCTTTCGTCCAGCGCCGCGTTCAGCAGCTCCGTTCCCGGCAGCGCGAACCGCCCGTTTTCGATGATCCTGACGCGGCTCCCGTCGCTCCTCACTCCGTCCAGGTACGAAAGCTCGTCGAAAGCCAGCGTGATGTCCGTGTGCACGTTCGTATAGGCGCCGCCCTCGGCCCTGCGTGCCGTGCGCTCGTTCTCCCGGGCGGTCATTTCCTTCCCGTCGTACAGATTGTAGACCGGGGCGTCCTCTCCGCGGGCAAAGCAGGGATCCCCCACCGCCACGTGGGGCCCCATTTTCTCCGCCAGAAGGATGGGAAGCCGCGGCATAAGCCCCAGCTCCCTCGCCGTACGGTACGCAAGCGTGTTGGTGCCGATGGCGAATTCCCCCATGGGCAGCGTGTCCCGCCCGCCCAGAAGCCGCTCCCCGACGAAGGCGCGGCCCTCCTCCGGCGAGGCGAAGCCCCCGCAGCCGTAATCCGCGATCATCCCGTCGCGGAAGGTCAGCCTCAGATCCCGGAAGCCGGCGTCCTTCAGGTAAATTTCCTTCACGTGCAGCGTGCCGTTCGTCCCCCGGAGGACGGGCGTGGTGAAGAGCTCTCCGTGGGGCACGTTCAGGTCACCGCCGCAGTTGAGGAAATTCGTCTGCTTTCCCGGCTCCGCCAGCGGCCGGAACATGACGCGCAGATCCGTCCCGTTCCCGGGGACGCCCTTCAGCTCCGCGCAGGCGCAGCCGTCCAGCGCGTCGATGATGCGCTGCTGGATGCGCTCATAGGGCTCCGATTCCATGGTGTTGATGCGGCAGAACGCGCCGAACACCTCCGGAAAGCTCTCTCCCACCTGCGCGTTGGGGAAGGCGACCTTGCAGAAGGAGAGATCCGAGGGCGCGAGGTACTCCGCGTCCGTCTCCCGCAGGCTGTCCTCGAGCCTGACAAGGCGGGCGATCCGCTCCGGGGACGGCGCGTACCGCTCCGCCGGGCGGGGCGCCGTCCCCGTCTCGGCGCCGAACTGACCGATCCCGATCATCCCGCAGGTATCGCGCAGCGCGTCCTCGTGGCGCCGGCAGGCGGCGGCGTACGCGCCGCACAGTTCGTCCAGCGCTTTTTCGCTCAGCGCGGCCGCCCGGTCCTGCCGGTGGAGGGAGGCGTAGCTTCCCGACCAGGCGAGACAGTCCGGCTTCTGGACGACCGGCTCGAGCCCGCGGCTGCGGAGCGCGGCGCAGACCGCCTGGGCGACGGCCTCCATCCCGACGCAGTAATGAAGCCGCACGCGCCTGCGTCCGCGGCGGTCCCGGCTCTGGCTGACAAAACCGTGCAGGAACGCGTCGGCGATGTGCGCGCCGATCCCGGCCAGAACGTCGGGCGCGCAGCCGAAGACAAAGCGCGCGGTGTCCCGCTCCGCGCCGCACACCGGCATCCCGTATCCGTCCATCCAGCCGAGCTCGCCGCCGTTGGCGCGGCTCAGGAGCGCGCCCCAGTCGTCCGCGCCGCCGCCGTTCTGCCCGAGGACGTCCTCCTCCATGATCGCACCGGCGCGCATCTCCGCCCACGCGGAAAAGAGCTCCTCCGTTTTTTCGGCGGAGCCGACTGCGGAGGCCGCCAGCGCCTCCAGCTCCGCGCCGCCGCGGAGCCACCGGCAGAGATATTCTTCTGTTTCCCACCACGGCGAGCCCATCAGCATCGCGCCTCCTTAAAACTGCGGACGGGAGCAAACTCACTTGCTCCCGTCCGTTTTCCGCCTGCGTCCGAAACGCGGGCGGGAACTGCATTGTTAGGTTTTTACGGCCCGGGTCACGCAGTGATGTAGACGTTCTTGAAATCGAATTCCGTGCCGTAGGTGAAGATCCTCAGGCCCTTGACGTTGTCCTTCACGACCCAGTGGTTCTCGGCATAGACCTGCGGGATGTAGATGAAGTTGTCCAGGACCATCTTTTCGATGTCCATCCAGGACTGGATGCGGTCGTTGCCGGTCTGGGTGTGGGCCTTCTCGACAAGGCTGCGGAATTCCTGGTTGTCCCACTTGTTCTCGTCATAGATGAACTCCATGAAGCCCTGGGGATCGCGGTAGTCGGAGTCCTGGCCGCCGCCGATGACGCAGTCGAACGTGCCGTTCTGGAGCATCGGCAGGATCACGTTGAAGTCAAGAACGCTGACGGGCATCTCGACGCCCAGGTTCTGCTTCCACATGTTCTGGATGGCCTGAGCCTGGACCTTGCCGCTCTCGAGGCACTGGATGGAGAAGCCCTTCTGCAGGTCGTCCACGGTCTTGCCCAGCTCGGTCAGGCCCTTCTGGAGCAGTTCCTTGGCGTGGGCGATGGAAGCGGAGTCCGAAGCGTCGGAGACGATGTTGCCGGCCTGCTCACGGAAGTCGCCGCCGTCCTTGCCGAGAACGCCGTAGGGCACGAGGCCGTACGCGGCCAGCTTCTCGTCGCCCATGACCTGCTGCGCGAAGATCTTGCGGTTGAAGGCGATGGAGAACGCCTCGCGGATGTTCTTGTTGGAGAGGACCGCGTTCTGGGGGTTGAACTCGATGAAGGTGACCTTGAGGCGGGTGTCGGTCTGATAGCCGGCCTCCTTCTCGTACTTGCTGATCTGGTCGTTGGTGACCTTCATAAGGCTCAGCTCGTTGTTTTCATACATGCCCTGGATGGTGTTCGCGTCGGTGGTGATGGTGATCTCAAGCCGGGTGAGCTTCACATTCGCGGCATCCCAATAGTTCTCGTTCTTTTCGAGGACCATGGAGTTCTTGTGGGTCCACTCGGTGAGCTTGAACGGACCGGAGGCGACCGTCTTGTCCACGTCGGTGCCGTAGAGCTCGCCGTACTTCTCGGCGGCGGCCTTCTGGATGGGCGCGAAGCCGGAGGCGGTCATCATGTCGAGGAAATAGTCGCAGGGCTCGGTGGTCGTGATCACGATGGTGTGCGCGTCCTTCGCCTTGACGCCGAGCTCAGAGGGCTGCTTCTTGCCGGTATACACGTCCTCGGCGTTGACGATGGGATAATAGCGGTACGCGATCTCGGAGCCGAGCTTGCTGTCCAGCGCGCGCTGGAAGCTGTAAACGATGTCGTCGGCGGTGATCTCGGTGCCGTCCTGCCACTTGGCCCCGCTGCGGAGCGTGAGGGTGAACTCGGTCATCGCGTCGTTGGCCTTGTAGTCGGTCATGAGGCCCGGCTCCCAGCCGTTCTTATCGCTGGACGCTCTGAGGAGCGGCTCATGAATGGCCTGGATGATGATGCTGGCGGAGCCGGAGTTGTTGGTCCAGGGGTCGAGCGTCGAAGGCTCGCTGCTGGTGTAATAACGGAACACCTGCTCGGAAGCGAGCTTTTCGGCGGCGGAGCTGCTGGACGCCGCGCTGCCGGAGCTTGCGGCGGAGCTGCCGGACGCCGCGCTGCCGGAACTTGCGGCGGAGCTGCCGGATGCGGCGCTGCTGCTGGACGTGGTGTTCGTCGCACCGCAGGCGGCCAGAGAGAGCGCCATTGCAAGGATAAGGAGCACAACAATGACTTTGCTGAAACGGTTTTTCATTTTTTACCTCCTCGTTCGTGCGGTTCCCGGTTTTCGATCTATTGATGATTGCTGACGCAATAACATCCGTTATCCGCTGACCAGATGACAGGCCACGAAATGGCCAGGCGCGCATTCCTTGAGCGCCGGCTCCTGCTCGTGGCAGATCGGCTTGGCATAGATGCATCTCGTACAGAACTTGCAGCCGGCCGGAACCTTGAGCGGGCTGGGGATCTCCCCCTCGAGCTTCGTCCTGCTGCGCTGCTTCTCGATCCTCGGGTTCGCCACGGGGATGGCCGAAAACAGCACTTCCGTATAGGGATGCATGGGGTGGGTATAGAGCTCCCGGTTCTCGGCGTATTCCATGATGCTGCCCAGGTACATGACCGCCACGGTGTCGGAGATGTACCGCACCATGGAAAGGTCGTGGGCGATGAAGATGTACGAAAGCCCTTTCTCCCGCTGGAGGTTCAGGAGCAGGTTCATGACCTGCGCCTGGATCGACACGTCCAGCGCGCTGATGGGCTCGTCGCAGATGACGAGCTCCGGACTCATGGAAAGCGCGCGCGCGATTCCGATGCGCTGGCGCTGTCCGCCGGAAAACTCGTGGGGGAAGCGGTTGGCGTGCTCCTCGCTGAGCCCTACGGTCTCGAGGAGCTCGATGACCTTCTCCTTCTGCTCCCGCGCCGAATAATGGATCGAGCGGTTGAGGTTCCAGCCCTCCTGGATGATGTCCGAAACGGTCATGCGGGGGTCCAGGCAGGCGTAGGGATCCTGAAAGATCATCTGCATGCTGCCGGCCAGCTCCTGACGGAAGCGCCGGGTGTTCTTTCCGCTGATGTCCTTCCCGTTGAGGATGATCTTCCCCTCGGTCGGATCGTAGATCCGGATGATCGTCCGGCCCAGCGTGCTTTTCCCGCAGCCGGACTCCCCGACGAGTCCCAGGGTCTTCCCGCGCTCCACCTCGAGGGAGATGTTGTCCACCGCGCGGACCACCCGTCCGCGGCTGAGGCGGAAATATTTTTTCAGGCCCTCGGTCCTGAGGATGATGTCCTTTTCACTCATGCTTCACAATCTCCCGTCCGGTGATCGGGTTCACCGTCGGCTGCGCTTTCCGGTGATAGAGCCAGCAGGCGGCGTAATGCCCTTCTCCGGCCTGTCCGAAAACAGGCGGGCTCATCTGGCTGCATACCTTCATCGCGTACAGGCACCGCGCCGCGAAGGGGCAGCCGACCGGGGGATTGAACAGATCCGGCGGGCTTCCCAGGATCGGATGGAGCGGCTCGCGGCTGTCCGTATCCTCAGGCGGGATCGACTGGAGCACGCCCCAGGTATACGGGTGCGCGGGGCGCTCGAAAATGTCCTCCGCCTCGCCGTACTCCATGATCTTTCCGGCGTACATGACCGCGATCTCGTCGGCGATGTTCGCCACGACGCCCAGGTTGTGGGTGATCATGATGGTGGAAGTGCCGTATTTCTTCTGGATATCCTTGATAAGGTCGAGGATCTGCGCCTGGATCGTCACGTCCAGCGCCGTGGTCGGCTCGTCCGCAAGGAGCAGCTTCGGATTGACGGACATGGCCAGCGCGATCATCGCCCTCTGGCGCATGCCGCCGGAAAACTCGTGGGGATACTGCCCCATGCGCTCCTCCGGACTGGGGATCCCGGCCAGCGCCAGCGTTTCCAGCGCGATCTGCTTCGCTTCCTCCCGGGACTTGCCGCACTTCATGACGCCCTCGGTAATCTGCCGTCCGATCTTCATCGTCGGGTTCAGGCTCGTCATCGGGTCCTGGAAGATCATGCGGATCTCCCTGGCGCGCACCTTCTGCATCTCCCGCTCGGAGAGCTTGGCCAGATCCCGTCCGTCGAACCATATCTCGCCTTTTTTCAGGATCCCCTTGGGCTTTTTCGGGTTCAGGCCGATGATGGATTTCGCCGTGACGGATTTGCCGCAGCCGGACTCGCCCACGATCCCGAGGCTCTTGCCCCGGTCCAGCCTGAAGCTCACGCCGCGCACCGCCTGGACCTCCCCGGCGTACATGTGGAAGGAAAAAGTCAGATCCCTGACGTCCAGGAGGACGTTTCCGCCGTTTTCAGACATATCCGTCCCTCCTCACTGTCTCATTCTCGGGTCGAGCGCGTCGCGCAGGCCGTCGCCCATCAGGTTGAAGCAGAGCATCGTGATGCAGATGAGCATGGCCGGGAAGAACAGCTGGTACGGATACGTCAGCAGCTTGTTCGCGCCGTCGCTGGCAAGAACGCCCCAGCTTGCCGTCGGCAGCGGAACGCCCAGGCCGATATAGCTCAGGAACGCTTCGGAGAAGATGGCGCCGGGGATCACGTTGGCCATGCTGATGATGATGGGGCTCATGGCATTGGGGAGAAGGTGCTTGATGATGATCCAGAAGCTCCCCGCCCCCATCGTCCGGCTCGCCATGACGAACTCCGTCTCCTTGAGCTGGAACACCTGCCCGCGGAAAAGCCTCGCCATGCCGATCCAGCCCGTGGCGCCGATGGCGATGATGATCGGAAAAACGCCGGGCTTCATGATGAGGATCAGCAGAACCACCCAGAGCATCTGGGGGATCGATTCGATGATCTCGCAGAAGCGCATCATCAGGTTGTCGGCTGCGCCGCCGAGGTAGCCGGAAATGCCGCCGTAGAGGATCCCGATGGTTCCGTTGAGAATCGCGACGACGAACGCGATGAGAAGGCTCACCCGGGCGCCCTTCCAGCAGCGGACGAAGATGTCCCTGCCGAGCTCGTCCGTGCCGAAAACGTGCTTCGACGTCGGGCCCTGGTTGATTGCGAAATAATCGATGTCGTCATAGGCGTATTTGCTGAGCATCGGCTGAAAGATCGCGAAGAGTATGATGATCACCAGCAGCGCCGCGGAGACCATGGCGACCTTGTTCTCCCTGAACCGGCGCCAGGCGTCGCTCCAGTAGGTGAGCGACGGGCGGGTCATCCTGTCGGCGTCTACGCGCGCCGATTCGTCGTGCTCGAAAAGCTCGTCCGGAAGTTCGCCGAGGGCCGCCGCGCTGACCGAAGTCTCGTCCATTCCGCTCTCCCTCCTCACTTCGCGACCCGGATCCGCGGATCGACGATGCCGTACACGATATCGACCATGAAATAGCAGACGATGGAAATGAACGCGAAGATGATCGTCAGCCCCAGGATCATCGTGTAGTCGAAATTCTGGATCGCCAGGATCATCGACTGCCCGATCCCGGGAACGTTGAAGATCTTCTCAATGACGAAGTTGCCGGTCAGGACGCCGGCGCACATCGGGCCGAGGGAGGTGACCAGCGGCAGGAACGAGTTGCGGAGCATGTGCCTGCGCACGATCTCGCCCTGGGTGAGGCCCTTGCTCTGCGCCGTATAGATGTAATCCTGGCCCATGACGTCCAGCATGCTCGTGCGGAGCATCCGGGCGTAAAACGCGATGTTCGTGAAGCTCGCGGCCATGATGGGCAGCACGGCATACCGCGCTCCCTTCCAGCCCTGGATCGGAAACCACTTCAGCTGGACCGCGAAAACGCGCTGGATGAGAGAACCGAAAACGAAGTTCGGCACCGAAACGCCCAGGATCGCCAGCACGATGACCACGTAGTCGACGACGCCCTTGTTCTTCAGCGCCGCGATCGCGCCCAGAACGGAGCCGATCAGGCACCCGATGAGCACTCCGCCGAAGCCGATGACCGCCGAGACGGGCATCCCGCTGGTGACCTCGCCGGCCACGCTCTGTCCCTTGTACTTCATGGACATCCCGAAGTCGCCGTGGAGCAGGTTCTTCATATAAATGAAGTACTGCTGGAGCAGCGGCTTGTCGAGGCCGTACTTGGCGTAGAGCGCCGCCTTGACGCTCTCCGGCGTTTCGCGCGTGATCTCAAACGGCTGTCCCGGTATGGCGTGGATCAGGAAAAAAGTCACCGTCGCCACCAGAAACAGCGTGACAAGCATCGAAAGGAAACGCTTCAGCGTGTATTTCAGCATGCTGCGGGCCCTCCGTTCCCCTCTTGCCGCCGCCGGCCGGACGTTCTCCGGACGCCGCGGGGCAGACTCTCTTTGACACTGACGATCATAGCATTCCGCCGCGTCCGTGTCAATAATTTCTTATTGCGTTTTTATTTTATATTGACAAAAAAATATTATCATGATAACATTCAGGCAGCAACAGAAGCAACGACATCTCATGCGCCCGTAATGCCGCGCTGGGATCGCGGCCGCGGTCCGTCCGGAAAGGGCGGTGCGGCGGCACTGACAACAGATTGGAGGACAAAGCTGTGGAGTACGTTCCGGAACCTTTCAGAATCAAGATGGTCGAGCCCATCCACAAGACGACCCGCGAGCAGCGGCAGCAGTGTCTGAAGGAGGCGCAGTACAACGCCTTCCGTCTCCGCGCGCGCGACGTGTACATCGACTGCATCACCGACAGCGGCACCAGCGCGATGAGCCAGAACCAGTGGAGCGCGATGATGCTGGGCGACGAGTCCTACGCCGGCGCGGAGAGCTTCTACCGGCTGCAGGCGTCCGTGCAGGACATTTTCGGCATGCCCTATGTGCAGCCCACCCACCAGGGCCGCGCGGCGGATTTCATCATGGCCAGCATTTACTGCCGCAAGGGCACCTATGCCCTCGGCAACATGCACTTCGACACCTTCCGCGGGAACGCGGAGATGCTGGGCGCGATCCCTGTCGACCTCTGCATCGACGAGGGCTTCGACGCCGCCTCGGCGCCGCTCCCCTTCAAGGGAAACATCGACCTGAAGAAGATGCAGAAGTTCATCGACGAAAAGGGCGAGGAGAACATCTGCGTCGTCATCATCACCGTCACCTGCAACAACAACGGCGGGCAGCCCGTCTCCATGGAAAACATCCGCGAGGTCAGCAAGCTTGCCGCGAAGCACCACATCCCCGTGGTCATCGACTCCGCCCGCATGGCCGAGAACGCCTGGTTCATCAAGCAGCGCGAGCCCGGCTATCACGACAAGGAGATTAAGGACATCACCCGCGAGATGTTCTCCTACTGCGAGACGGCAACCATGAGCTCGAAGAAGGACGGCCTCGTCAATATCGGCGGTCTTTTCGTCACCCGCAACGAGGATGTCTATCACAAATCGAACCAGATGGCCATCGCGCGCGAGGGTTTCATCACCTACGGCGGCATGTCCGGCCGGGACATGGACGCGCTGGCCGTCGGCCTGCAGGAGGCCTGCCAGGACGATTATCTGGAGTACCGCGTCTCGCAGGTCAAGTTCCTGGGCGACCTGCTGCTCGAGCACGGCATCCCCATCATCCAGCCCACCGGCGGACACGGCGTCTACGTGGACGGCCGCCGCTTCTTCCCCCAGATCCCGCAGTATGAATTCCCCAGCCAGCGGCTCGTCTGCGCTCTCTACGAGGAGTCCGGCGTCCGCGCCGTCGAGATCGGCGCCTGCGCCTTCGGCAGCAAGGACAAGGTCACCGGCAAGGACATCTTCCCGTCCCTGGAGCTCATGCGCATCTGCGTGAGCCGCCGCGTTTACACCAGCGACCATCTGCGCGTCATCGCCGACGGTCTGGCAAAGGTCTATGAAAAGCGCGACACCTACCGCGGCCTGAAAATGGTCTATGAAGGTCCTATCCTCTCCCTTCGCCATTTCACGGCCGGTTTCGAACTCCTTTGATCCCCCAAAGCCGACAGCGGCGCGCCCGTTCCGGCGCGCCGCTGTCGGCTTTTACTTCCAATTTTCGGTCCGCAGCCCTATATATTGCAAAAATTGAGAATTTTTTCTCGTAAAATTGCCTGCACCGTGTTATAATTTTTTATCATACGGCAAAACGGCGGGCAGGCATCCTGCGCCTTGCCGGGAATACGGTAAAACGAAGGAGACTTCCGATATGTACGATTTCGCTCCGATCGCAAATCTGCTGCCCTTCCTGAGCAACGTAAACGGGCCTGAGGCCGAGATCCTGCTGTGCGACACCGAGCACATCCTCGTCGCCGAGCACCCCATCACCGACCGCGTCAAACCCGGGAACCGAATCGGCGATATGGAGCGGTCGTTTCTGGAGGAAGGCACCTACAAAACGACGGATTCGATCGTCAACTACCGCGCGCTCCTTCCCTCCGGCGAGCGTCTGCGCGCCTCCACGCTGTTCCTGAAAAACGAGGACGGCAGTCTGGCCGGATTTCTGACCATCAACGTCAGGGTCGAAAATCTGCTGCACATCCGCGACATGATCGACCGGCAGATCAACGGCGGCACCGAGCGGAAGCCCATCGCGCTGCCGCAGCATCAGAAGAGCAGCGCGGTCAGCGCGCCGCAGACGAATCCGCGCCTCGTCGGCCGCTACGACGAGGTCAACATCGCCATCAAGGACATCATCAGCTCCGTCACGGGCGAGTATCTGAGCGGGCTCGGCGTCCCGGCGGAGCGCCTCACTCCTGCGGAGCGGCAGCAGGTCGTCCGCGAGCTGGACAAGCGCGGCGTCTTTCTGGTCAAGGGCTCCATTTCGGACGTGGCCAAGAGGCTGGGCTGCAGCG
>Ga0268360_1002025_pt1 | contig 17502 bp, 18 predicted proteins | sample BioMet11_FD_192465 | JGI IMG/M metagenome (GOLD analysis project Ga0268360, IMG submission 192465) | Sewage microbial communities from Oakland, California, United States - Biofuel 11 (Illumina Assembly) | ecosystem: Engineered > Wastewater > Sewage > Unclassified | place: USA: California... | reverse complement strand
TCGTCCCGAAGTCAACCCCAAATCTTTCGTTCCCAAGAAAAAGTTGGGGGCCAAAACCGTTGGCTTCGTTGGCGCGTCGTTGGCTCGGCGGATGTACGGTTTAGGTACGGGGAGGTCAAGGGGTTTGATGGGATTTTTTCGCGGAGGGAGGGGAAACGGGCGTTGAGGGGGATAGGGAGAATTCGAATAGTTAATTATTTAAGTATGTTAAATAAAAATCAAAGGAATACGTGGTGATGCAGGGAGCTGCATTTGCTAGCCTGAGACAAATTCTTCTGCCGCATAGCGAATGAGACGTGCCCTAGCTTCACGGATATATGGAACTTCAAAGAGCTCCTCATCTGAGGCAACTAAAACGCTCCCTACAGTTGGAAACAATCCAGATTCAATCAACCTGCCCTTTATCCCTGGTGATAATTCAAGGTTTTCAGATGAAAGATCAAGGAGCTCTTGATATGGTGAAGTTTCGGCAACTGGTGTGCCGCAATAGGGGCAAAATTTGCTATCTTGAGGTATAGATCGACCGCAATTTATGCACAAACTCTCAAACTGAGAATCAATCAACGTAGCAGATTCTGAGATTCTTGGGCTGTTTTTTGTATATTCTCGGAATCGCTCCCTTTGAGGGTTTGTATATGCCTGAATAACTAGTGCAGGTGATAAATTTACCTCTTTTCCGTACAAAGCATTTTCTCTGATTGTTAATGCGGGGTGAAGCAAATAAAGTTGCCCATTTTCTCTTGAAGATATCCGTTTTGGGCCACGTGAAGAAAGTATGCCGCTATATAAAAGCAACTGTACGGCCTGATGAACTCTAAATGGAACAACCTTACTGTTCGAAATTGCTAGATAGACAAGAGATCTTTGTTCGCCACTTTTCCCAATTTCTCTGTTAGCGAACCGCAAATCTTCAATAAATGATTGTGTTAATGAGATTGCTACATCTATATACTTACGCCGAGATCTTAATCTATGCCCCAAATTTTCTAGGAATGGCCATAGCGTTTCATCTGAAAAATATTTCGCCGAAGCAATTAACTCCATAGATGTTATCTTTTTTTTGGCGCTAGCCAACCTACTCAAAATGTGTATAATCCAGCGAGGATTACCGCCAGCCGCTATTCTAATAAATTTCTTCATTTCTTGATCTATATATTTTTTTGTAAGCTCATCCCCGATACGTTTTGAAAAAAATTCTTCATAAAAGCTGTCAGTAGTATCTTCCTCATAATTTCTGTCAATTCTAAGCATTTGTGCATCTTGACCTATGTCGAAGTCTTTGCCATAGGAGGTGACAAACGGATAAACAGCTGCTTTTACAGAAATTTTTTCATGGCGAAGGTGCTTCATTATTTGAAAAAAAGTTGGCTGCAATTCCTCTGCAAAGCTTTGAGCTGCCTCATCTAAAAAGAACGCAATCCCAGTGGCATTTCTTTGTCGAGCTATTTCTAGCAAGTTTTCAGCCAATTCATCTAACCGACCAAAAATTTCTAATTCACGAGTTTCGACTTTAAGTTTTGATGCATTTTTTTCTATGTCCGCAACAGATTCATCACGATAATGTTCCTCCAACCGTTGTAAATATTGCGGTACAATTACAGCCATACGTTGGATAGCATCATTTTCGCTGATCACGTTAGATTCATTAGCAACTTTTTCTGTGGCATCAATTAGTTTTGCTACAACCCAATGCAAAAAAGGATTAAAATTTTGCGAAACTATTGTATGTGGATTGTATGTTGAAAGATAATTAGGGAATCTGACAAAAACTGGCAGAATTGACGACTGACCATCAAGCAGCCTCTTCTTCATTCTTTCATACGCAACGCGTAAAAGCATAGTTTTTCCTGTACCCCTACTTCCTTCAAGTAGATGGGCACCAGGAGCAAGCAAAGCATTAATTATTGTCTTATCAGCTTCACCTGTTTCCACAAAAAGTCTTTCTAGTGAATCACGATCAATATCTTCGGCTCTATCGCTAAGAATGTCTGCTGTAAACATTATTTATCTTTCCTTTTTCCCTTATTAACTAAACACATCTGAGCAGGGTACGTCAATGGAACAGGAAAGCTTAATGAGCTCGGTAAATCCTCCACCCGCTCCAAAAAAGACATACAAATCTGAAGAACCTCTATCATTTTTGCACTAAAGTATTTAATAAAATCATCTACACTGGATACATAGGAAACTCTTTTTTTGTGAACTGAATTTGACAATTCAGAATACAGCTTATTCGCTTGATCTAGACAACATTTTTTAGCAATGCCTGGGTATTCTAAACTAAATCGTTCATCGTTAAAAAATCTTATGAAATATTTATAGAATTCATGCCCAGGCTCTAGCAGCTGGTGCGCCATGACAAAACACTTATTATCAGCCCACAGAGCGAGCGAAATGCCTTGCTCTCTATAAAATAGCGTAGTTAAAACTCCCTCCAGAACACCGCGGAGCATGACCAGCGCTGGCCTTTTTAGGCCAATAATAGCACATTGAATTGAATTAACTAAATCATTTTTTGTATCTTCCCATAAGTACTCAATATCAGTATCACCATGGCAGACGCAATCCTTTAATAAATCAAAGGTATCGATTGCAGGAGAAAATAAGTTAGAAATTTTATCTTGATCAACTACAGCGCAGTGCATTGTAGTGGATAGTTCGTCTACAAGAATGTCAATATGTGTTTGATTTGTCATAATAATCCATCAGCATACATTACGGACGCTAACTATGGCACGTTTCAAACCCATCTCTTTGATGTTTACGAATCTATATCATAGTTCAAATAACAAATAAAGACCCACGCCCCCCTTTTCACCAGACGACGTGGGCCATGATGCGCAACTATTCCCAAACAATCCAGTTAGTTCTTCTTTTTCTCACAATTTTATCCTCTTCCATGCAGGAGACCTTGAACTCAAAAAGTGCCCATAATGATACTTAGTTAGCCAGTCTCCACGCAGCTGCATTACCCTCTTTCCCTGGGACACGTTCTATTAGTCCTTGATCTCGCAGTCGATAAAAAACATTTTTCATTTCGTTTTCAGAGTGAATCCCAGAAATTTCTCGAGCTTGCTTATTTTTTATTTCTTGGTTTAATTGTAAAAATTCCAAGACTAGCTCCTCTGCTGTTGCGAGAGGAGTATGTGAAATGACAACGCGAACATAATTACCGTCTTCCATTAATATTGGTTCTTTAAGTTTCCATTCCTTCATTTTTTGAAATGCAGTATTTAGTCCTTCTCCTAGATCCTTATTAGGGGGATCCTTATATTTCGCCAGACACCTAACAATTTTAGGATTTCGACTATAGCGAACATCCAAATAATTTGTGGTTGTAACAAATCCAGGAAGACGACCAGGACTACTAATCTCGATTCGATTTTGGTATATGACAATTTGAACATCATCAGCAATAGAATAATCTCTATGGATAATGGCATTTACAAGCACTTCCCAAATGGCTTCTGGTGGATATGAGATCTTTTTCATTCCCTCTGAGGTCATGATATTGATATTTGACATGACATCTGTTACTTCTTTCGCTGCAGCATGTGCCACTTCATACAAAGGTCCAGATATCATCATGTTTTTCTTTAAATGTTCACGTTCAGGTTTTTCGAGTCTCGTGTCATAAAATACCACCTTAATCCCACAGCGTTTAGGAAACACAGCTTGAGGGTTGTCTGAAAAAAGCAAAACCCCTGCGCAATTTGGCTCAAAATTTTTCCGGTCAGCCAGCCCCTCATTCACGCAATATGCCAAAGGATCTTGGGGCGGAGTTAAGTTAATGCAAAAATTTTTTATTTGATTTGAATCAACAATTTCTTCCAAATCAACATTTGGCAGAACTGTACTTTCATAACTTACAGCACCTTTTGCAAAGGCCAGTGCTGTTATGTCATTTGGATCCGTTACTGGGAGAGATTGTGCGCCAACACGTTTGTATATCTTCCCATCAGTGCACTTGGCTATCTCTGAAGTTTTTTCAATATAAATACGTAAAACAAAGCCAGGCAGTCCTGGACACGATAAAAATTCATGTCTAAATTCTATCGTAGGGTTTAAGATAAAAATAGCTTGTAAAATACCGTTAAATTCTTCAGGGTTCAGATGACCAGACCACCTTTTTTTAACCACTTGCTCTTTTTTTTCATCCTCAATACCAATAACGAGTTCTCCTCCATCGGCGTTAGCAAACGCGACAATTATTTTTTGAATTCCTTTGCCATCAATATTTATAGATTTTTTATCAAAAAAATCATCCTCGACACGTGAACACAAGCTGACCGCGTCGTCTTCAGAAATATGTATATGCTTGCTCATTACAATTCCAGTATATTCTATCTGTTATTCTTCGCGTCTAAATCAAGACAACACAAAATAAATCTCACAACATAAATTGAACTATATCACAACCCCACCAACGAATAAAGACCCACGTCACCATCTTCACAGGACGACGTGGGCCATTTCGCAACTATTCCCAATCAATCCAGTTAGTTATTATTTTTTCTCTAAGACAATTTTCCCCTCTTCCATGCAGGAGACCTTGAACTCATCGCCCTGCTTGAAGCCGTAGTTAGCCAGGAGCGTCGGGGACAGGCGGAGACCATTCTTCGAGAACTTCACACTGCCAGATGCCACACGAGCATCCATCCCTTCGATCTTGTAGAACTTCTCATCCAGCGTCATAAGCTTCGTGAGATGGTTTTTCAGGGTGGTTTTGGGAATATCGAAGGCATCCATAATTTGCTGAGCGGTCTTTCCTTCGGTGATCATGGTGCGAAGTTTCATCGCGTCAAATTTCGATGCGATAGGCATGGAGAGTCTCCTTGAGTTTGCGTGTTTTCGACTATTCTCGAAGAGACGTTACCTTAAATTTTCAACCTGTCAACTTCTTGGGAATTATCGCAGGTTAAAAGACGTTTATTTTAGGGGATTGAGAATTTGTCCGGCGATGATTATTCGGTTCTTTTTTTGCCTCAGGACTTGTTTTAACAAATCGATAACGTTCACTTATGGTTTGTTTTCTCCAACCAACGAGTAAATTCACCCTCTCCGCGAGGCGAAAGTCCATATACCCCTCGAGATATTCGCTCAAACCATCCGTATACATCTTTATACACAATGCGATGGGCGTTCGGATCGGCAAGGGCTCGGGAAATTGATGAAGCTGTAGACGGGCCGTTATCTTGGAGATATTGAGCAATTGCCACAGCTCTCTGCCGATAGGCTGTCACAATCGCTTTATTTCTCACTGATCCTCCAAGATTTGGATCACCAACTCTACGCACAAACTCACCGAGTAAGCGTTCCTGGCGAAAATTGGATTTCCGAGGTCGATATTCACCAGGGTCGAGAAGGGCATTAACCGTCCCTGTATCCTGATCTGGCGAAATCAAAAGCAAACCTAGACCAAGCATTTTAAGAAGTTTTTTAATATGCCTATGCCGTTTTCTTGCAGTTCGATTGCTCTCAGGTATGCCAATATACACCTTTTGCGTAAGGGATAACCTGTCAACGGCCTGGAGCACGACATCAATATTGAAACTGAGTTTTAACTCAACGACGACTGGAAGTTCCCCTCCGCGCACGGCCACAACATCACAAGCTCCAACTTCTGACTTGACTTCATACCCCTGTGATTCCAGGAAGCGCTTTAAGGGGAGGTACAGATCGGATTCTTTCATAAAAAATTGGTCTATAACCCGAAATCATCATCGTTGCGCATCTTCAAAACCTTTCTGTGCTCGCTGATGGAGCCACCCTGGTCCATCCTCTCCCCCTCCGGCCGGCAGCCCCGGACACCCCCGGGATTCGCTCGGACAGGGACCCTCCTGGGCGATTTCCCCTGACCTCCCCTAGTGGGCTCCCCCACCCCCGATCTCGCAGGAGAATCCCGCTCCGGCCCAATGTACTTTTTCCTCAGCCCCAGTTCCAGCTTTTTCCCTGTCCCCGTGACCGCCTCCCCGGCCCAGGGTATCCTTCTTCCCAAAATTCCTTCTTCACCAGGAACTAAAGGACATCCTATGCCACCACAACACCTCGACAATCTCACTTTGAAAGATGAGATCATCAACGCATTCCGTCCAGTAGAGCAACTTTTCAAGATCATGGATACTTCTGGACTCGATGTCGATGGAACGATTATCCGGTGCTACGCCGAAATAGGCCTTGAGCTTACGGGAAACTTCCGTGAACGCATCGAAAAGTTGCTTGGTCGAAAACAGGATGGTTCTGAAAATGCCGAAGGATGACAGCTGGAACGTCGTTTATAGTTATTCCAGGGCACAGGCCCTCGCCGATGACGTCCTGGTCGACGTCACCGAAGCTGCGAAAGAGATTGGATTCAGGATTCCCACGGTCGTGACCGATCACCTGTTCCACGGCTATGTCGAAGTCCCCGAGGGGCTTGAAGGAGAGGGGCAATCCGATTGTGGTCCAAGCTTTTTTATGAAGCGGCGTTCATCTTCGATGAAACCCATGGCTCGGTAGAAGGCATGCGCACCAGATCGGTGCTCTCCGCTCGTCACTTCAATGCGGATACAACCACGAGCCCTGAAGTAATCGGCAGCCCAGTCGAGGAGGGCGCGACCGACGCCAAGTCCACGCGCGTCGGCATCAACGACAAGGGCAGTGATCCGGCCCAGCTTACCAGGAACGTGAAAAAGCTCGTGAGCATGAGCGCTCAAGCAACCGACTACTCGTTCACCATCGATCGCAAGAAACACTGCTTCGTCGGCGGAGCGCGACAACGCGGCAAGCTTGTAGGCAATCAAGTCGGCCCCTGCTTCGTAACCAAGCTGGGCTATCAAATTGACAATTTTCGGGGCGTCCGCGATCAAGGCATTTCTAATGAGCATATTGTTGATGATAGCAGCGAAGGCGGCTTCTTTCAATCAGCTAGGGCTCGCCTGGGAGGCGAACTGTCCTCTCGCATATTTGAAAAAATCAATATTTCTTTTGAAATTAAGATGACAACGGTTCTTATCACCAGAGGCAATCAGTGTTCGCTGATGGAGCCACCCCGGTCTGCCCTTTCCCCTCCGGCAGGCTCCCCGGACACCCCACGGATTCACTCGGACAGGGCTCCTCCTGGGCGTTTCCCCCCGACCACCCCCATTGGGCTCCCTCAGCCCCGAGCTTCCAGGGAAACCCCGCTCCGGCCCAACGCCCGAAAAGCTCCGCCCCGGTTCCAGCTTTTTCCTATCTTTGTGGATAGTTTGCTATTATCCTAAAATATTTAAGGATTATATTGATGAAAAATCTTGATCCTGTCTCGAACTAACTCTATCTTCCTGAGCCATTTGATGAAAATCAAAACGCGTGGCGAGCTGTATCCTGGGAATTGCTTTCGCCGGTTAACGCTCTTGAACAAAAAAGTGCTCCCCTGCGTTTAACAATCCAAATTGTGCAGGACTAGACGTGAGTATTACTTCGCGCAACATACGTATTGACTTGATGCGAGGGATATCGATCCTTCTTGTGTTGTTTCATCACTTCAACATTGCCTATCGTCTCGACGACACTTCTTTATCTCGTATTTTTGGTTGGGACGTCATACGGGCAGTTGCTCGAAATGGGAATTACGGTGTAACAATGTTCTTTGTGATATCAGGTTATTTGATCACGACCAATGCAAACCGTCGATGGAATGGTCTCGCCAATATTCATGCTGAAGCTTTTTATGGTCTTAGGGCTGCGCGTATCCTTCCTTCTCTATTTCTGCTATTAATCAGTGTAAATATGCTCGCCCTGTCGGGCATTGAAATTTTTCAGAATCATTCTCCAAATGGCACACCACCTTCGTTCTGGACGGTTAATTTGGCGTCCTTAACATTCTGGATGAATGTGCTGATAAGCCGAGATGGTTGGGTTAACTACCCATTAGGCGTTCTGTGGTCCTTGTCGGTGGAGGAAGTATTCTATCTCACCTTTCCGATTCTCTGTATAGTTTTCCGTCGTGAATCTCGATTAGTGGCATTCTGGATTGTAATCATCATCATCGGACCGCTATATCGTTTAATGTGTCAAGGTTCTGAGGATGGGTTTCTTTATGCCTACTTTGCATGTTTCGACGGAATAGCCATTGGTTGCTGCACTGCTTTGCTGGCCAAACGAGTATCTCTTCACGGTCCAAAGCTCACAATCCTACAGGCTGTTGTCATGATAGCTATGGTTTCTCTCTACTTATTTCGGCCCATTGGACAGACGAACGTCCTGGGAGTGACCGCGATGGCTCTTGGGACAGCCCTCCTTTTATTAGGGACATATTATCGACCGTCCAGTTTTTTTGTTGAGCGCAGTCGCACCGTGGCAGTCCTGGGGTGGTTTGGAAAGCTCAGCTATGAACTCTACCTGTTCCACCTGATCGTGCTAGGAGCAATGCGATCAATCTTTTCGCCGCGTGCGGTAACAGGCGACGAAAAGTTAGTACTGTTGGTCTGTTTTCTTTTATTCTCAGCTGGGTTAAGCGTATTAATTGCGCGACTCTATGCTGAACCACTGAACCGAAACATTAGGCTCCGCTTGTTTGGGCGTAGGACGGAGATTATTCCCGCGCAACAACTTTAACGAAATACTACTGTCAATTCTCCTGTGCATCCAAGAATGACGGAAGTTCATTCAAAAAAGCATCGCGAGATCGCACCCCGGCGAGCCCCTGCTCAAGCTTCTCATCTTGAATGAGGTGAACAAAAACGAATGTTCGAGACTTTTTCGTCGCCCATCCGACGAACCACCCATAGGAATGAGCCTTATCGAATGCGCCTTCACCGGGCGAACCTGTACCCGTCTTACCATGGATATCCCATCCACCTGGAAGCACGGTGACTTCCGTAAGTCGATTCGTCATGTCAAAAGCATGCGCTGTCACCGGCAGTTGTCTTTTGACCACTTTTTCCAAAAACGATACCTGTTCTAGGGGTGAAATTTTCAGTGACGAATTAATCCAAGATCTAAGCATGCCATTATCTCGACCTGAATCCCCAGACACATCTGCATTCCCATACTGAAATTCAGATACATATCGCTGGAAGCGCTCTTTCCCAAGCGATTGCGTCACTCGCTGTGAAAACCAAACGACTGAATATTTTATCCAATTCATTGGGTCGATTGGTTGACGCCAAGCCGCTCCTCCCCAATCAACATCTCCCTCGTGATACGCTAACACTGGGGAATGTTCATCTTTCAAGAAGCCTGAATCGAATCCCATTAGGCTGATGGCGATCTTAAAAGTTGATGCGGGAGTTATCCTCTCCTTACAATTACCTTGTTGCAATAATATTTTTTCAGTTTCTGCATCAGCAATAATTGTACAAATTGTTCTGGCATGAGCTGCCGATGCGATTATCAGCACAATTATAACACTCAGCAAAATAAGTCGCAAATGCATCCATCCTCCTTCACGAAGAGCAAAACATATCATGAGCTAAGCGACCGCGCGGATTTACGGAAGAGTCTTTCGTGCAGCTGAGAAGCTGCTCATCACCAGACCCATTCTGTGCTCGCTGATGGAGTCACCCTGGCCCGTCCTCTTCCCTCCGGCTGGCCCGGTCCCTCGGACACCCCTCTCCTTCGCGCTACCCTGCCCCCTCCTGGGCGTTTTCCCCTGGCCTCCCCCATTGGGCTCCCCCAGCCCCGCTCTTTCAGGAAAATCCCGCTCCGCCCCAAAGTACTTTTTCCTCAGCCCCAGTTCCAGCTTTTTCCCTGTCCCCGTGACCGACTCCCCGGTCCAGGGTATCCTTCTTCCCAAAATTCATTCTCCACCAGTAGCTAAAGGACACCATATGCCACCACAACACCTCGATAATCTCACTTTGAAAGATGAAATCATCAACGCATTTCGTCCGATTGAGCAGCTTTTCAAGATCATGGACACATCTGGACTCGATGTTGATGGAACGATTATCCGGTGCTACGCCGAAATCGGGTTGGAGCTTACGGGTAACTTTCGTGAACGCATCGAAAGGTTGCTTGGTCGAAACCAGGATGGTGCTGACAATGCCGAAGGATGACAACTGGAATGTCGTTTATAGTTATTCTCGGCAGCAAGCGATTGCCGATGGCGTCCTGATCGACGTCACCGAAGCTGCGAAGACTATCGGCTTCAAGCTCCACACCGTGGTCACGGACCATTTGTTCCACGGCTATGTCGAAGTCCCTGCCGGACTCGAGGGTGAAGGCCAATCTGTCACCGGCCGGCTTCATGACCTGATGGTTCTGGCCCTGTTCGCTGCCAGGAGAGCCGTGAATACGGACAGGGTGACCTTCAAGGTCGACTTCCTGATGGCTCCGGGACGGAAAGAAACCGTCGAAGTAATCGCCCACATCGGCCCCGGTGATCACGGGGAGCCAGTCCTGACCATCATGTTGCCAGAGGATGATTAGGAAATATAACTAGATAACCAGGAGAATGGTATGGCTTCGATTTTATTGGGGATGGTTTTGGGAGTGATCGTCGTTGTCGTCGGTGCGCAGCTGCTGACCCTTCATCCCAAGCCGAGTCGGTTGCGCAGTCCGAAGTAGCCGGGAAGTTGCCAAACTTCGAAGGAAAGCCCGAGCATGAGCAGCTTGGGCTTTTTCTTCCACGTAGCTATTTCATACGGTTTCACGATGAATAAGCTGCGTTTCGATCCTAAGAGAAGTGGCGTGTGATGACCAGAATCTGCTCAAAATGGCCGACATGGTGGTAAACTGAAAAGTCATACTCCAGGATTTTCGGCATTGAGGCTTGGGAAACAGGGGTGAAGTGGGAAAAGCCAATTATTGTCGCTGAAGGTGGTGCTGGCGTCCAGGGTGGTCCCAAAAACGCGACCGGCCGCGTATTTGACCTCGGCAGGAGGCGAATTGCGTCAGAATCTACTGAAATCACATGAAAAGACACTAAAATAGCCTCTTCCGCTCCCTACATCACCTTGGATGGGCAGGAAACTGCCCTCGGCCACCACCGTTTTCACCCGATTCAGCGGAAATCAGCACAATGGTCCGAGAAAAAGAGAACCACCAAGGATCATCAATTTTTTGCTGGTTTGAAAATTTTATTCTCATCAAAGAGCTATTGAGACCAATATATTGACTCAAGTAAAGGATAACAGCGACAAGATGTTATTGATTTTACCAACGCGAAGTCGTCTAGTTTGCTTGGGATAGTTTCTTTTCCCATGCGCCTTAGTTTGAAACTAAGACTGTGACAATGGATAATCAGTAGAACAGAATCGTTATAGAAATACTCAGCATAAACAAAGAAGACAACACCACTTTAGTCTCATCTCCTTCAACAATTCATCTAGAATTTCTGCCGCTATTACCTCTAAAAACTTTATTCATTTAATGAAATACTATTTGTTCAATAAAATATTTAATCATACTATTTAAATTTATTAAAACCATGTAGCTTTCAGTTCTTCTTTTTAGCATCAAAGCAACTCCAACATCATTGTGATATGGAGGGGGGTGCCAAAGGCAACCCCCCATATATATAAGGGCGTTTTGCCTTTGCTTTTCAAATAATTTTAAATAGTTATCGCAGGCAAACCCATTTTGCTTTGCTTTTAAAAATATTGTGATAACTCCACAAAATCATTTGAAAAATCAAAAGCAAATCGAATTTTGCCGGCAATTGCGGGTTGCCTTACCCCCCAATTTGCGGAAGGGGTGGTTCTGGATGACTTCAAAAGGTGTACATTTTGCTGTTTGAGTTTGGAACTGGAGATGCTTTAATGTTACCCGCGTCAACAGCTTTTTTGATATATGATCCTGCGGTGTTCTCAGAGATTGGTTTCCCATTGTTATTTGCAGCATATAACCTTATGATTTCGTCCTTCAATTCTTTCATCGAATTGGCTGTCCCATTAAGGTTATTAAGTGCCAGTTCGACGTACTGAATCTCGCCAACAACTGTCGCACTTCCAACCTTCTTAAATCGAAGATGATCAAGCTCCAGCGTCACTTTCTCCTGGAGCATGAAATTTCGAGCTTTATTATGCTGAAGGGTATATTGTTTGGATTGCCTAGGCAAACCTAGCTCCCACGTATTCGGGGACCAGTCGCCGATAGCGCTGGCTCCTCGGCCTCCTCCAGCACCACTATCCGTAGCAGACTTCCCATGATGATGGATGAGCAACGGGGAAACATGGACTTCCTCGGCAAGAAGTGAAACTTGATCGAGAAGTTTCCGCATTTGATCGTTTGAATTCTCATCAAGGTTATGAAAGCTGATCAAGGGATCAATGATCAGGATGTCAGCCCCATGAAAAGCAACTTTTTCCTTGATGATCTCCCGGAAGCTCCCGCTCATCATGTCGCCAACGGACCGGATATCCTTATGGACGCCAAGGAAGAAGATCCCTTCCCGAAGCACCGCATCTGGGATCGAATAGGCGGAACGGATGGTCGCAAACCGTTTCTTCATCCCGATAAACGTGTTCTCGGACTGGACGAAAAGGACCTTGTGGGCACCTTCGCTGACCTTGAAGGCATTCAGGAAGCCGGTAGCCGGGGGGAAAATCAGGTCCATGGCGATTTGCAAGGTCATGATCGACTTGCCCGCGCCACCAGAACCAGTGATCAGCAATGGCTCAGCTTTCGGCCAAAAGTTGTCGATGAGAAACTCGAAATCAAATTTTGCATTGATCACATCGAGGGCATTGAAAGTCTCGTACGAGTACTTCCTTGCCTGGGAATCCTCCTCATCGGAAGGACGGGCAGACGACTTGGAGTTATCGAAAGCCGTTGCGATGTGGTCTTGGGCCTTGCCGATTTCACGGTCCAACCACGCGGCTCCCGCTTCCCTCGCTTTCTCACCGATCGGATACAAGGCGTAAATCTGCTTGACCGTGGCCTCGTCGATGCCGGCGCTGAGCATCCCCACCAGAACCGTCATGGATGCCTCCGACCTTTGCCCCTTCGGCACGGCAGTCGTGATCATCTGCTTGATCTTTTCGGACACAGGCAGGGTGGCGAGGACCGGGGTCGATGGTGCGGGCGCAGCTGGGTCCGTCATGATCGGCGGCAACGGGGGAGTATCAGGTGTCATGGGCGTATCCTTGGTGGTCTCGGGGATCGGAGACTCGGCAACGGGGGAGGCCGGTTTCGTCGTTTTGGTGAGGGTGTAATGCCGCAACCAGCCCGGGGCCTGCGCTAGCTCGAGCGTTTCGCCCTGGAGGGTGTAGGGTTTGCGGGTCTCCGGGTGAAGCGAACCGGGACACAGAACCTGGCCGCCGACACCTCGGATATCGAAGACGCCTTTAACGGATCGGCATCCGTAGCGCTGCCCATCATCAGGATAGAGGAAATAGAAGTGATACCGCTCGCCCTGGCCGCCGGTTTTCACCGTCAGGGTTGAGGGGAGTCCGACTGGGATGTCTTGCTCGACCTGCCAGTTCCAGAACGCATCCATGTCATCGACATCCAGGACCAGGACGCCACTGGCCGGGCCACAGGCGACACCAGCCCGTTCGGGAGCGAAGTCGGCACGGTTGAAGGTGCGCTTCGTTTCGCACCAATGGTTCCAGTTCGCTTCCAAGGGACGCTTGAACTCACGGGCCGATTGATCTGGAGCCGGGAAGCCGCCGGTAAGCGGGATCAGCGAGAACGACCGGGCCAGGAATTCAAAGATATCCAGCCGGGCTTCGTCGCTGACTTGGTCCGAGCGCCCAATCAGGCGGATAGCGTCTTTGGCGGTGATTGGCATGCTGATCCTTATCCTCTGAGCACTTCAAATACGAGGCCCCTCGCGTTTTTGGCCCCCTGCACTGCGAACATCCCTTAAGAAAAGAAACTATTTATTCCTTTTCTTTATCCCTACGGATTATTGGTATTATATTTCGCGTGCTTTTCTGGGGATCATTTGCCTGGCCATATACATGCAAAGCGAAGTCGAAGACACTATCATTCACTCTGCCTTTACTTACGAGTTTTCCGTGCGTACGCTTACGATACTCTTGCTTGTATTTTTCCATATCTTGGTGTCCCTCCATGTCGTAATTTGGATATTTGACCTTGAGTTCCTTGCGAATTTTATTGACGATTTGATCATTAAATTCATGGACAACATCGTCAGCAATTTTGTCGTGAAGGCGAGTATCACCGCTAATCATTCTTTTGATAACTTCGAAAACAGCTTTCCCTGTGTCGTCTGAGAGATTCTTATACCTGTTTTTCTGACCTTTCGCAAACTTTGGACTGTTCGCGTGTCTGATGTATTCTTCCGACATAAAGAATCCTTTCATTGCCGCACATTCCATTAGTGCTAACCTTGAATAGACCTTAAAGATTGACAAGAACCTATCATCGCCTTTGCTTTGAACAGTTAATTTTACTAGCGAAATTCTGTTTAGCAGCTCGATATACGCATCCTTGTATTTTTTAAAATCTCTTCCAATTTCATACGCAGCGATCCCTCTGGATTTTTCGCAAACAATCTTCGCACGATCATAAAAATCGGCAGAATCATCAGCCGAGCTACTGATCTGCATCAAGTCATTGCCACCCAATGAATTAACAACGAATGAATGGATCTTTGAGTAGGGCTCTTTTTGAAGAATATCTAACAGATATCTCTGATAAAAGAGTATGCACTCATCTACTCTAGCGATCGCTTCCTTGAGATTTTTTGGTTCCTGAAGCGAGTTCAAAAAATATGTGATCCGCTCAAAAAAACTCGGTTCCGATGAAAAGAAACCGTACGTATCGATAAACTCTTTGGAATCGTTCTCACCGGCCATGACTTCCTACTCCTTTCCTTGCGCCAGTCGCTCACGTTCATTCCGCTGCAGAAAACCCGTTCCCGTTACGCATTGACCAAATCGCCTCAAGCCCTGGACCGTGTCGCTTCAAAAACGAGAGCCTCCTCGTATTTGCCGCCGCTCCACGGCCACAGTCCCGCCCCTTCGTCCTCTGCCCCGACTGGGAAGTCAACTTCCCCTATCAAGCTATCCCCTTCACTTCATAGCCTGTCGTGCTAATTCGCCGGGATAACTCATTTTACCGTAGACACATCACGGCCCGCGCGAAAGGCACACGGCCCCAGGCTGGCCCAGCGGCAATGGCCCTGGCCAAGAGGAATTCGGAACCAGACTCCCGGTCGAGAAAGGAAAGCTACCATGAGCATCATTGCCACCACCTCATCCTCAAACATGCGCGCCCTTATGCCCGGGGACTCGAAGCGGCGCAACTTCCCCTATCAAGCTATCCCCATAACTTCATAGCTTGTAGGTGCAAGTGGCTAAAATAATTAAAATATCAGATTTCGTAACCACGGCCCGCGCGAAAGGCCCACGGCCTCAGGCTGGCCCGATGGCAATGACCCTGTCCAAGGATAAAACCAAACCATTCTAGATAGTTCAGAAGGAGCTCAAGATGGAAAACGAAAAGCAGAACAAGAACGGCGGGCCGTCCAGCCCGACTTCGTCGAGCATGGTGCAGACCCCGACCCCGAGACCCCACCTCGGGACTGGCGGAACGGGTGGAACCGGTGCCCCGGGCGCGGGTGATACGACCGTGCTTGGCGACAAGGTCTATGGGATCATCCAGAACGAGGATGCGATGGCGCTGTACGTCGGTGCGACGGCCGGCCCCGGGATGCCCGGCTCCGTCGAGGAGGCCAGAGAACAGGATTTGGAGTTCGACGACGTGCGCCAGCGCTTCCGGGACAAGGTCCGCAACAAGAACCCCGAGGAGCAGGGCCAGATCATGACCGAGGCCTGGAAGAAGATGCTCCCCACGGTGATCAAGCTCCGCAAGGAAGAAGCCGGCATCGCTATCCTCCTGGGTGATATGGGAAACGTCATCAAGGCGACCGTTCCGCATGGCGAATGGCTCCCTACGGCGCGGAGACACTTCCCCGAAGTCGAAATCCGGGCGCTCCAGGATTATATGAGAATCGCCAGCATCCGGAAGGTCGAAAACCACACGAGCCTCGGCATCTACAAGCTGATCAAGCTGGCGGCCGAAGCTTCGAGGGATGTGTTCAAGGCCGACGACGACCCGATTCAGACGATCCTCAACGGGGCCAGCGAAAAGCTCGGCTCCATCGCAGAAGAAGCGAACACCCTCGCCGCCATCGCCATCGCCAATAGCCGCCTCACCAAGGCCGGCCTGACGATCGTAATCGCTGATCTGCGGGACTTCGTGAAAGGCGGCTACCAGCTGACCGCCAAGGATATCAAGGAAATGCTGGCCATGGTGGAAAACGGCCAGGACCCCACGGACTTCCTCCGCGAGGTGATCAAAAACGCGGGGGCTCGCGTTTTTCCCCTCACCAATCCGGGTAGCGGGGAGAAAAAGGAGAAGGAAGACAAGGCGCCCTCCATTCCGAACATCGACACGGCCTTCCAGCAGGCCAGCGACACGATCTCGTTGGCTCTGACGCAGAGCACCATCAGCGCATCCGACATCACCCGTGCGCGCTACGAGAGGCTCATGAAGGATCTGAAGGCCTTCGGCGAAAAGGCGTTCGGCGCGGAAGTCGTCCCGGCGTAAACTGATACGGCGGCTCCTTCGGTCACCAACCGGGGGGGCCGCCTTATCACAACAAAATGGAGAAAATCATGGCTACCGACATATACATTTCTTCACCGAGCGAATCTGTGCTGGATGAAGTCAGGCGGCGCTGTGCAGGCATAAAGCTCTGCGTTTTGCTCACCATGGCCAGGATGACCCCAAACATCGAAGCCTTTCTGGCTCGCTACGGGAGCATCATCCAGAAACTGGCTCTGGATTGCGGCGCGTTCAGCCTCAACAATTCCAACCTCGGCCTCACGTCCGAGCAGTTGTTTGCGCGCCTGATCGGGTTTGCCAAGGCAAACGGCCACCGTTTCGAGCTGATGTTCAGTTACGACGGGCATTTTGGCCCGGACAGCTTCGAAGACAATCAGGCTTACCTGCTCGAACTCGAGGAGCACGGCTTGCCCGTCGTGCCGGTCATCCACAACTTGACCAATCACGAGGTGGATACCTTCATCCGGGGCGGATACGAATATGTGGCCATCGGCCAGTGCAAGCACCGGACACGGCCGGAAGTGCTTTTCCCGGCTGTCTACAAACTGCACAGCCATGGGGTCAAAGTCCACCTTTTCGGCATCACGGACTATGACCTGCTTGTCGGCTGCCCCGCCGCGTCGTGCGATTCGAAATCCTGGCTGGACGACGCCAAGACCGGAGTTGTTCGCTTCTGGAATCCGGCCAAGGCCGCTGACAATAAGACCGACCTGATTTACTTCCCGGATATTCAGGGAAAAACCAAGGCCGGGACGCACGTCTACCACAACTACAAGGATCTCGACGTGTTCATCCAGTATATCGGCGGGTTCGGGCTGACCCTGGAGGACCTGCTGGGCCTGCGTGCCGTCACCTACCGGGAGTTCCTCGGCATTATGTACTACAAGACGCTGGAGACGGTCATCGCCGAAAAGCACGCGCAGAACCCGCTGATCCTGTAATCAGCCCCGCGATATTGGCAGAAGGTGGTCGGCAACGGCCACCTTTTGCTTTTGTGCT
>Ga0268360_1002022_pt1 | contig 17538 bp, 12 predicted proteins | sample BioMet11_FD_192465 | JGI IMG/M metagenome (GOLD analysis project Ga0268360, IMG submission 192465) | Sewage microbial communities from Oakland, California, United States - Biofuel 11 (Illumina Assembly) | ecosystem: Engineered > Wastewater > Sewage > Unclassified | place: USA: California... | reverse complement strand
GGAAAGTTTCTGGCAAATCCGGAATGGCGTTTACAGCTTATTTATAAACATCCAAAAACGTATGGGAGAATCATTATGAAACAGCAGGTAGAAGTTAAGGAACTCAAAGAAGGGAAATATGTAATCATTGATGACGAAGCATGTGTCATAAAAAGCATTACCAAGTCCAAACCGGGAAAACACGGGGCTGCAAAGGCAAGAGTAGAGGCTATTGGACTCTTTGATGGCCAGAAGCGCTCCTTCATAGGCTCAGTTGCAACCAAAGTATACGTCCCGATTGTGGAAAGAAAGACTGCACAGGTAATCTCGATTACCGGCGACATTGCCCAGCTCATGGACATGGGAGACTTCTCAACCTTTGAGATCGTAGTTCCTGAGGAATACAAGGATAAGGTCAAAGAGGGCGAAGAGATTTCTTACATTACAGCTCTTAGCAAGGTCAAGCTCGATATACGGACATAAACTTCCTAAACTAAAGTGAAACTCAGGTCAAGAACCTGAGTAGTTCTTTTTTTAAGCAAATAATTTCATCTCAGGCTAAATTATGTTTTTACCCAATTCCTTTATAGACGCTCTTGCAGACTATGAATCTGCACGTTATGTTATCTTCGGCGTGCCTTTTGATAATACCTCTTCTTACAGGGCAGGCAGCCGCTGGGCTCCTGACGCTATGCGGCGGGCTTCTGCGAATTTTGAGAGTTACAATCCGACTTTCGACATAGACCTTGTCGATCTTCCGATCTATGATGCCGGAAACCTGGAAACTTCAGCTTTTGTTGACGAGACTCTGCAGAACCTCTACGAAGCTACAAAAGACCTCCTAAATGATGGAAAGCTTCCCATTATGCTTGGCGGAGAGCATTCGCTGACCTTCGCTATGGTGAAAGCCTGCGCCGAATTCGCAGGAGAGGACTTTGGGGTACTTGTCCTGGATGCCCATTTTGACCTCAGGGAAGAGTACAGGGGCTTTAAGCATAACCATGCCTGTGTGTCCCGAAATATCCTCAGTGAGGTTACCAAGAATCTTGTTTCCATAGGCATAAGAAGCGGCCCGGAAGAAGAATGGGTTTTTGCCAGGGAAAATAACCTGAAGTATTATACAGCTGATGATGTGGAATCCACTGGCATGGTAGAGATCCTCAAAGAAGCCCTCGAATGGCTTGACTGCAGCCAGATCTATCTTTCCCTTGATATGGATGCAATAGACCCGTCTTATGCCCCTGGTCTCGGCACGCCTGAGCCTTTTGGCCTGAGTGCGCGAGATGTAAGGACTGCAATAAGGACGCTTGCTCCTTTTTCAATGGCTTTTGATGTCGTAGAAATCGCCCCTGAATACGATTCCGGGCAAACCTCCATGCTTGGGGCAAAATTGATGAGGGAATTTATTGCTTCTCATGCAAAGAGTTGCAGGAAAGCATAAGCTGAGAAAACAGAAATTTTTAACAAAAAAACTGCTGGAAAAGGCGAAGTATTAAAGCTTCGGAACTTTCCCAGGATTCAATACCTCAGGATTCAATACCTCAGGATTCAATACCTCAGGATTCAATACCTCAGGATTCAATACCTCAGGACTCATTACGTCCAGGGTTCATTACGTCCAATACTGATATGCCCAGGATTCAGTACCCTTTTTATTTGACGAACTGTTTATATCAGTTAAGCGGGCCAAATGGCTATTATCTTGTCGATTGCTATATGCGTGTACTTTTTATTCTGCTCGAGAGTGAGCACGTTGTCTGCGCAGGCTTCTACTCTTCCGTTAAATACATCAGGGCCCCCGCAGTAAACATCTACTACTTCGCCTAAAAGGTGTTCTACTATAAACGGCTGCATTTCTTTGCACCTCGGTATTTTTTCATGTATCAAACTCTGGGTCGCTAATTTGAATGGCCTTTATTTCCCGAAAAACCAGGACACTAATCCAGCTTCCAGAGTGCTTTCCAGTTTTAATCAGATTTAGGAGAAGATCCCCAAGATCTTTCCTTAGTTAATTTTTCCTCTATAAGGAGTAATTGGAATATGAAACTTTGAGTTTATTGGACCCAGAGAGCTATTATTTTGTCAATGGCTATATGGGTAAGTTTTCCCTGGCTGCTGAGTGTCAAAACGTTATCGGCACAGGCTTTTACATTTCCTCTGAATACGTCAGGCCCGCCGCAGTAAACATCTACATCCTTGTTGAGATAGTGTTCCACGATAAACGATTGCATCATAGATTTTTGCTCCTTCTTATTTTCTTTGTAACTTGTTTATTTACTTGTTAGTTTTTTGATGACAGAAACTGGCGGTCTGTCCATCCACAGATGTCCGTTAATTGTAACTATCTTTTCATTTCATATAAATATATTTAGAAACTAAAATTGCTTTTTGGAGTCCGATGCCGTTAATTTATGCAAGGAAAATCAGCTTACTTATCCCAGAGCCTGTATAGTTCTCAGTTCTCGTTTTTCCGGAAATAAAAACATGGTTATATGACTTCTTTTCTCCGGGTTTACTTGTTCAGGGAATCCGGGAAAGCTAAGTTTATCTGGAAATATCTCATAAACCTGGTTTTCAATGAAAACGCACATGAAATTCTTTGAATAACATGCACAACCAATGAAACTGCTTGCAGATGTCAGCATTTTCATGCTATACGAATCAAATTCAAAACGATCTGGGAAATTTTCCCTTAAAATTTCTCAATTTTAAACCAGTAAATCCTTTATCTCATAATTAAGCGAATCAACCTTTTCTTTCTGAATTTCTGGCTTCACGGTCTTCATAGAGGAAAATATCCTCAATGCGGACGCCAAAAAGCCCGGCAAGCTTGAATGCAAGTTCAAGGGATGGATCATATTTTCCTTTTTCAATTGCATGTATGGTTTGCCTTGTCACCCCTACTTTTTCAGCCAGGTTTTCCTGAGTAAGGTCGTTCATTGCCCTGTAAACTTTAATGTTGTTCTTCATCTCAGGCTCCATATTTTATTAAGTAAAATTTAAAGGGTGTCCGTCACGAAGATTTCTTAACTTAGATAAGTCAGTTGAGAAACTGTAACTGAAATATTTCTTTTTGGAACAGTATGTATGTTTTGGGATAGTATGGGTGGTTCTGAAATTAATGAAATCCCATTTTACCAGGCTCTACTCACCAGCTCTCTGTATAAAACCTGGTTTTATTGTCCCTACAAGACGCAATTTGACTTTCTGCTCAACCACCATATTCCCTGTTGTAATACATATAAAGCAAACCATAAAGCACCAGAATTGCACAACTTATGTGTGCCATGAAAAAACCAAGATTAGTATAGCCTGGATAAGTGTTTCTCATTGATATAAGAGTTGTTCCTCCAAGAGCGAAACTAAGTATTACTATTTGAAAGGTAATCCAGGAGGCTTTCTGGCTAATTTGGTGAACACGTTCATCTTCCACAACCTCTTCCACTCTGTTTTTTAAAAGATACATCACAGTTATTCCTGCTAAGAAAACGCTTATGGCAAGTGCTGGACTTCCTACTAAAATAGAAATACTTGAACCTGATCCCATTAACATTACAATCAGGAACATAATTATCCGAAATTGTTTCTGCTTCATCTGCGTAACTCCCTTGAGTACATTTTTTCAGTTTAAGTCCAAGTTTTATTTGTAACGTTCTGATGTACAGTTTTAGAAACAAATTGAGTTTATTTATATACAATATGTAAAAACATCTTTACATATAGTAAATGGATACTTACATTATATAAAGTTATTGAAGAGTAGTTTAGAACAAAAGAATACAAGCTGATAAAGGAGAGAATTAGATAAGTAAGAAAAGTAAAAGAAATAAAATTTCAAGATTGGGTGGGTAGAAAGTAGAGAGTTATTAGAGAGCAAGTTAAAAACGTACAAAAATTCACTTTTTGCAGATATTGTGCACATATGTAGAATTTATTTACCAGTTTGTCTAATATTATCCGTTAAAAGTAGAATGCATGTTTAAGTTACTGCCCTATTGAGAAAATGGGTGGTATTTTTGTATATATCTGGAATATCGATTGGAGAGCAGGGAGTATTATTAATGGGAATAAATAGACAAATAATTTATCCATTTATATTTGTTGTTTTGTTGATAACAATTACAGTAACAATTGCTGGGGCAGCATCCGTTCCTGAAGTTAAAGTGAAACCTGTGGGACATTTCGGAGGATATATAGAAACCGTTGATGTTGTTGGCAATTACGCTTACATCGGGCAAGGCCAGGATCTTGTGATACTGGATGTTGCTAATCCTTCTTCACCTGTTTCAGTGGGCCGGGTTACGACAAAAAACTTAGTATCTGGAGTAAAAATTTCTGGCAATTATGCCTATGTAGCTGTTGGTAATGACGGTATTGTGATTGTTGATGTTAGCAATCCTTCTTCTCCAATCCTTAAAGGAAGCTACGATACGCCTGGATACGCTAGCAATCTAGCAATTTCCGGCAATTACGCCTATGTAGCTGATGACTATAATGGTCTTGACATTATCGATATTAGCAATTCTTCTTCTCCAATCCTTAAAGGAAATTACAATACTTCTGGATATGCTTGCAGTGTAGCAATTTCCGGTAATTACGCCTATTTAACTGCTGGTGATAATGGTCTCTTGGTTGTTGATATTAGCAATCCTTCTTCTCCAATCCTTAAAGGAAACTGCGATACCCGTGGAATTGCTTGTAGTGTTGCAGTTTCAGGCAATTACACCTACGTCGCTGATGGTGATAATGGTCTTGTGATTGTTGATACTAGCAATCCTTCTTCTCCAACATTTAAAGGAAAGTACTATACCTCTGGAAGTGTTTATGGTGTTGCAGTTTCAGGCAAGTACGCCTATGCGGCCGATTTTACTAAGGGTCTTTTGGTTTTTGATATTAGCAATCCCTCTTCTCCAGCTCTCAAAGGAAGTTACAATGATGTAGACATTGATGGTATAGTAGTTTCAGGTAATTACGCCTACATAACCGTATATCGTGGTCTTGAGATTATTGATATAAAGCGTCCCTCTTCTCCAATTCTTAAAGGAAGCTACGATACGGTTGGATATGCTGACAATATAGAAGTTTCAGGTAATTACGCTTATGTAGCTGCCGGTATTATGGGTCTTGCGATTATTGATATCAGCAACCCTTCGTCCCCTATTTTTAAGGGAAGTTGTGGTCCTGAGGATTTTTCTACGGATGTTGCAGTTTCAGGCAATTATGCCTATGTAACCGGATTTAGTGATCTTGAGATTGTTGATATCAGCAATCCTTCTTCTCCAATTCGAAAAGGAAGTTGCACTATTGAAGGATCTGCTGAAGATGTTGCAGTTTCAGGCAATTATGTCTATTTAGCTGTTGGTGAAGAAGGTCTTGAGATTGTTGATATAAGTCATCCCTTTTCTCCAAATATCAAAGGAAGGTATAATACCGCCGGACGTGCTCGTAGTGTTGCAGTTTCCGGCGATTATGCCTATGTAGCTGATGGTGATAATGGTCTTTTGGTTTTTGATATTAGCAATCCTTCTTCTCCGATCCTTAAAGGAAAGTACGAAACTGGGTATGCTGACTGCGTTGCAGTTTCCGGCAATTACGTTTATTTAGTCGAAGATTCCGATGGTCTTGTGATTTTTGATATCAGTAATCCTTCTTCTCCAATTCGCAAAGGAAGCGAAAGCCGCCATATTGGCATTTGTAAGGACATTTCAGTTTCAGGTAATTACGCCTATATTGCTAATTCTGGTCTTGTGATTGTTAATATCAGCAATTCTTCTTCCCCAATTGTAGAAGGAGGATTCGAGTCTCCCTGGGGAATTTTGGACGTTTCAATTTCCGGCGATAGTATCTATGTAGCCAATTCCAATAATGGTATTGAGATATTAAAACTCGACTTAGAACAGCCAGTAACTTCTGTTGTGAATTTAAGTGTAACACAACTCGAAAATAACACTCAGATCCTTAATCAAGAAAATGGAACGACGGTAGCAAATGTTAAGCAGATGCCTGAGCAGAAAAATGAGACAAGGACTCCTGAAATAGAAAGCAAAAAAACTCCCGGATTTGAAATAATTTGTGGGGTTGTTAGCCTGCTAGCTGTATTCTGCATAAAAGGAAGTAATAAAAGGCGTTTAAAAAGGCGGTTACGCTGATTTTTCGTAAATTTTATCATAAATATAATATCTTTCTCTTTATTTTTTTGGGGTATTATCCAAAAACTTGCAGTTGTCATCTAAACTGAAGCGTCGGGAAATGTTTGTTAGAAGTTTTCAATGAAGACGAAAAGGTCGAAAATTCTGGAAAATTTCAAAAATACATGTTTGAGTCACCAGGGCTATTTTCAGAAAAAACGATAGCATGAAAAATTATGAAAATTGAAAGGACCTTTGTGGAAAGTGGGAAAATAGTCAAACTAAGTTTTTAATAGGTCACAATGTTTAGTCCCACTTTGTTATAAACTATAGTCTAAGCTGTCGTGCTATATTTGAAGAATAATCTAAAAATCAGAAATCTAATCTAAAATTTAATAACTCAATCTAAAATTTATGAATCTAATCTAAGAATTAAAACTTTAATCTATAATTTAAAACTTTAATCTAAAAATTAAAAAGTTTTTGTAGTTTATAGAAAACTCTATGTATTATAAAGCAAACCTGCAAAATAATTTATACCAGTCTTGCATATTATTAACTATGAAAGATAATTTCATAAGAGACATTGAAATTATATTTTGTGTTTGCCTGGTCATACTTTTTCTAATTTCCTGCTGTAGCACTTAATGGCTATAGAGTTTAAATTCTTATTCTCTTCAATGATACATACGATTTACAGGCTCAATCATTATGACTACAAGGGTCTGGTTCTCATAATTAATTCTATAAAGCAGCCTTAAATGCCTGGACCGCAGTCTGAAAAGCTTTTCCTTACTCTCAATTATTCTTTTTGCTCGTTGTGGGACTGGATCGAGGGTAAGCTCATCAAGAATTTCTTTAACTCTGAAGTAAGTCATTTCGTCTGTCATTTTCAAAAAGGCTTGAGCGGGAATGTCAAGAAGTATTTCAAACACTTTAGAGCCTCCCATCTTCAAATCTGTTATTTTTGGGGCATGTTATTCGAAGAATATCATGTATGTTTTTTGGTTAAATTCCTCTAAGAGTTTTTCATCAGTTTTTTTCCATTAAGTTTTTCATAATTCTTTCTCCCTTAATAGAAACCACTGTTTTACTTATTCATCAAGCTTACTGTTAAAATTATGGCTCATGATTTGTCCTGTAATTACAGAAAGGAATTCTATAGACGATCCTTCATTCTAACAGCAACTGCTATATCGGCTACAAAGGAATTATAAGCATAAGTTAACGCTTATTTCCCAACTAAAGACTTGAGAATTTTTATAACCGATATCTAAAAAAGGAGTGACAGAGAATAGTTATTCTCTACTATTCTCAAAAAGCTTTCTAACCTCATCGAAATTTTCCGGTGGGCTGATCACAAGCAGAATATCATCAGCAAGAATTTTAGTTTCAGCTTCCGGCCCGGGAATGATTTTATGACTGCGTGAGATTGCAAGTGCAGACACTCCATAATTCTTCCGAAGATTTAGTTCTCCAAGAGTAACTCCTGCACCTTTGGAGAGCTTTCCAACCCTGATACTCCGGATTTCTACATCTGCAAAATCGAGAGCTAAGTCGCAGAATTTTTTCCTGCGAATGCTAGGATTTCGAAGCATCTTATAATGGTCTGCACGTAATGTTGAAGTCATGGAATTGATTTCACTGCTGGGAACCAGGTATCTGTGAAGTACCCTTGTGAAAAGCTCTATTGAACTTTCAAATTCATCAGAAATGACCTCATCTGCTCCAAAATCATAAAATTTATCCAGCTCACGCAGGAAATGTGTTCTGGCAATAATGTGAATTTGAGGGTTCAGCCTGCGAGCAGCTTCAATTATCCTCTTGGTACTCGGAGGATCACCTGCGGTCACAACAACGGATTTCGCAGTATAAATGCCGGCATGTTCCAGCACAGCACTCTGAGCAGCATCACCGTAAAAAATATGCTCTTCTCTCTGTTTCTCTATCCTTACTACTTCAGGATTCATATCAATTACTATGTAGGGAATTGAAGCTTCCTTTGCAGCAGTCACGACATTTTTACCGTTTATCCCAAATCCTACTATAATTACATGGTTTTCAGGTTTCTCTTCATATTCTTTTTCTTTAAATTTACTGTACCAGCCCTGTTTTAATACTGGAGGGAAAGGCAGCGAATCAACAAAAGTCGTAGTTCTATACCCTATACTCATAAGCAGAGGAGTAAGTACCATAGAAAGCACTGCCACATCCAGAAATTCCTGATACATTAGAGAAGAAACCAATCCATTTGCAAGACCTACTTTTGCAAGAATAAAGGAAAATTCCCCAACCTGTGAAAGAGAAAATCCAACCAGAATCATTGTATGTAAAGGAAAACCTATGAGAAAGGTGCTCAAACTGTTTACTAAAACTTTCAGGAGCAGCACAGCCAGGGTAGCAACCAGGATCAAGAGTAAGTGTTCTCTTAATATATCGAGATCAAGCAACATTCCTATCGAAATGAAAAAAATACTCATGAACATGTCCCTGAATGGAATTATATTCCCAAGGGCCTGAACCGAATATTCAGACTCCGAGATGATCAGGCCGGCAAGAAAAGCTCCCAGTGCCAGAGATAGCCCTACAATGGAAGTCAACCATGCGACGGAAAGCCCTATCACTATAACGCATAGGAGAAAAAGCTCGTTATTTCGTGTCTTTGCCACATGGTACATGATAAAAGGAACGACATACCTGGCGCTTAGAAAGGTGAACACAATGAGCCCGAGTCCCTGCAGGATAAGCTCTAAAAAGGACTTTTCAGTTCCTGGGGTACCTGCGAGGACCGGGATTAAGAGAATAATTATCACTGCTGCGATATCCTGAAAAATCAGTATTCCTAAGGAAGTCCGCCCGTGAAGACTATATATTTCTCCTTTTTCCTGTAAGAGTTTAAGGACAATTGCAGTGCTGCTTAACGCTACTAAAAGCCCGAGGAAAATTGAAGATTCCCTTGAATTTCCAAACCAGAGGAATATAAGAGCAACGATAACTGAAGTTATGGAAAGCTGCAAACCGCCTCCAAAAATTACAATTCTGCGAAGCTGTAAAAGGTCGCGCAGTGAAAACTCTATGCCTATGGTAAAAAGCAGGAGTACGACTCCGATTTCAGCCAAAAATTCGATGTTTTCAATCTCTCGAATAAGTCCAAAACCAAAAGGTCCGGCAAGAATACCTGCAAGTAGAAAACCAATCAGTGGAGCTATTTTTAATTTTGAGAAAGTAAAAACTACAGGAATAGAAAGTCCGAAAATGATTAGAAGATCGGTTAGAAGATTCGTTGCCATCAATATATAATGATTTTTTAAATAATATAAATTTCATTGACTTGAGCCTTTGAAAAAAAGCAGGAACATACTAAATATAACACGGGAGTATGAATTATCTATCTTAACAAATAAAAAAGTATGGTAGGTATTGTGAAAACATGAGATGTTTTAGGAAATTAAAGAATTATGCGGGATATATTTGGATAAATAAGACAAAAATAAGCATAAGGGGATTTAAAAACTATTTTTCGTCTTCATAGCTTAAAACAAAGTCTAGTAAAAAGTTAAAAACTTAATCTAGCCTTTATTCCTCTTTGAAGGCCCTGTTACTTTCCTGAAACTACTAAAAAAAGAATCAATTACTTTTCTGTTTCTTTATACATATATACCCTCTTTAAAAGAAGGAAAAAAGGAAATCCTATAAAATATGAATTTTTAAAAGAAAATGAAACAATTAAAAAGTGTAAAATCAAAAAAAACCTTAAATAAAAAGATATTTTTAAGTTTTTTTTCGAAAAAAAAGGATTATTAAAACTCGATTAGACAAAAAAGTATTTAATATATTTGTTTAATAGGAATATTAACAAATTCATGACATATTTCTCTAAATAAGCTGAAAAAAGAGGAATTTAATTTGTTAGAACAGAGTTCATTTTATTGTACTCTGAAAGTTTGTCCTACAATTTTTCTTTCAGCTTTTACTGAGGTTTAAATGTGAAATCTAAGATTATGAACTGTTTTAATGCATCTGATGAAGAATTTTCAGACTGGAACTGGCAGTACAGGCATAGAATTGAGACCGTAGAAGAACTTGAAAAATTGATTCAGTTATCAGATACTGAGAAAGAATATATTAAAAAAGCACTTGAAGTATTTCCCATGGCGATATCTCCTTATTATGCTTCTCTTATCGATCCGGAAGATCCCAACTGTCCCATCCGAATGCAGGCTGTACCCAGTTCAGCCGAACTTAAAAAATCCTCCTGGGAACTCGAAGATCCCCTATGTGAGGATAAGGATTCTCCTTCTGAAGAGAGCTGTATAACCCACAGATATCCTGACAGGGTGCTTTTCCTTATTTCAAATCGCTGTGGGATGTATTGCAGACACTGTACCCGCAAGCGAAGGGTTGGAAACCGAGAGTACGACTACCCTGAAACGGTAATCCGAGAAGGGATCGAGTATATCAGGGAACATTCTGAAATAAGGGATGTCCTGCTTTCGGGAGGAGATGCCCTGCTCGTTTCCGATGAAAGGCTAGACTGGCTCCTGGGAGAGCTCTTTGACATTTCTCATGTGGAAATAGTAAGGTTAGGTTCAAGGGTTCCTGTAACTCTCCCTCAGCGCATAACCCCTGAATTATGTGAAATTCTTGAAAAATATCCTTCAGTCTGGCTCAATACCCATTTTAATCACCCAAAAGAGATTACCCCGGAAGCTAAAAAGGCAATGAGAATGCTAGCAAAAGCCGGAGTCCCTCTTGGTAATCAGTCCGTACTCCTCAGGGGAGTTAATGACTGTCCGATGATAATTAAAAAACTTTGCCACGAACTCCTGAAGATAAAAACAAGACCTTATTACCTTTATCAGTGCGACCTTTCCTTTGGGCTGGAGCATTTCAGGACCTCAGTTGCGAGGGGAATAGAAATTATTGAGATGCTTAGAGGACATACATCGGGCCTTGCAGTTCCTACTTTTGTTGTTGACGCCCCTGGAGGAGGAGGAAAAATTCCTGTAGGTCCTAATTACCTGATCTCAACCTCGGACACAGGAGTTGTCCTTAGAAATTACGAAGGGGTGATCTGTATGTACCCAGAACCTGAAGTTTATTCCTGGGAGTGCCAGCAATCCTGTTCGATCTGCGATCAGCATCCAGGGCTTAAAAGTGACACAGGCATTGCAAAACTATATGACGAAGAAAATGACATCATCGCTCTCGAGCCCGAAAGCCTCGAAAGAAAAAATCGTTTCTAAAGAAAAGAGTGAAGGAAATAAACCAGGAAAATCTCCTCAAGTAAAAAAACTTTAAAAACGTAAGGAGGAACAAATATGGAAAAAAACCTTCCCTTTATTCTTGAAATTAAAGAAGAACTGGCGGGATACTGGAAAAAGATAAATCTGGAGATCGATGAATCAAAAGCTGAGCTTGTAATTGATTACTACAACAGCAGAATAAAAGTTATGAATTTTATCGGGATTTTTGAGAAAATTTCAGGAATTCTCAAAATCGTTGCCAAAGTAGAAAAAATTGGGAAGATAATTGTATATGCGCCTCTGGAAAACATAAAAGAGATTGAAACCTGTGGATATGTAGAGGAAGGAACCATTAATGGGTACTATGCAGGAAAAGACTGCCATGTTTTCTCAAGTTACCCCGAAACTTCCAGAGGAGTTTCTTCTAATAAAGGGAACGAAGACCGGATAATTGAAAGCTGTCTCAGAAAAGTAATAATTACCGGAAGAAAACTGAAAAACCCGGATGATCCCCAAAAAAATGAGAGCATAAGAAAACAAACAGAGAATATCGGGCTTCCAGAAGAGTACAGGCTCAAGTCTGCGGTCCAGGCTGATGCCTCAGCAATGGCAACTCTTTACAGGCAGGAGTTTAAGTTTTATCCCACTCCTTTGCACATGAAAAGTTATCTTCTAAAAACTATGGACTCTAATGTTCTCTATTTCCTTGCGGAAAAGCAAGGAACAATCTTGAGCCTTGCTTCGGCAGAAATGGATCCAACAAATAAGTGTGCCGAAATAACCGACTGTCTGACAATTCCTTCCGAGAGGGGAAAAGGATTGATAAAAGAGCTCATCAAAGCCCTGGAAATGGAACTTTCAAAAAGAGGTTTCAGGAGCTCCTATACTCTCTGTAGGACTTTATCTCCAGGAATAAACGCAGCTTTTGCTTCTCTTGGCTATGCTTACACAGGTAGGCTAGTTAACAACTGCAAGATTGGAAATGGATTTGAAGACATGAATATCTGGTGCAAAATTCTTAAAAATAATAGGTCAAAACAAAGAATAAACTAAAGCAAAAAACTGAAAGAAACAGGAAATTGGCAGGAGAAAAAGTCCATTCAGCCAAAAAATCTTATTTGTTTTTGTTTTCGAAATTCCACAGTGTTGAGTACTGTGATTAAAGAAGTTCTTGAGTGTTCTGCTCAATCCTGGTGGTAATTTCCTTTGCAGCTTGGGCTGTTACGTAATCTATATAGGTTTTTGTGAACATCCAAAAACGAGACTCATAAAAAACTAAATTCATAAAAAACTAAATTCATAAAAAACTAAATTCATAAAAAACTAAATTCATAAAAAACTAAATTCATAAAAAACTAAATTCATAAAAAATTAAAAAGAACGACGAGAGGGGGACTCGAACCCCCGGGATGCAGAACATCACGGGATTAGCAATCCCGCGCCATACCGGGCTTGGCTATCTCGTCACAAAGGACTTCAAGAAGCGCGTCCCCTTAAACGCATTTTATGTATTTAATCTTTTCTAGGGAAAGGGTTTCACAGAAACTATTCAATAATAGTTATGCTATAAAACTGAATCACCTGATCTATTCTGAATCATTTTGTGTAAAGCGATGAGCACACCTCAGGTCGTTGAATCTTGGAGATACCAGGAGACTGGAACCTCTTCTCCACCCCGCAGCCCCGCAAGCGATAGTTGCCCACAGTAAGTCTGCTCCCTTCCGGGCCTCGACCGGTTTCTGCAGTTAGGGTATGAAGACCTGCTCTCCAGCAAACCCGCATACCTGCACCATCCCAGCAGGACGGGGCTTCTCCGTTGAGATTCCAGGCTGGAGTCTCTTCGACGCATCTTCCATTGGCTTCGTCCCCCGCGTATCGGCGATTTCGGGTTACAGGTAACGCCGGGCTACCCGGACTAGCTCATCAGCTATACAAAGTCACTTGTAATATATAAATATATGCCATTCATATCCCTCCCGATGTCTGTTTTTCATTATGGAACGTGAATGTTAAATTGGCCTTAAAAGAAAAGAGCAATGAGAACGGGACTATTAAGTTAGACTATTTTTTAAACGGCTTAGAATAATATTAAGATAGATAGGAATTACGCACGTGAGGAACAAAATCAATTACAACAAAGATTGTAAATTAAAGTTATGTTTTAGGCAGTTGACTGTTGGATGCTGTTGATTCTTCAGCTCAACTGCGTAAGTCATAATATAGATTCAGAGGGGCTTAACAAGAGGGGCTTAAGATATGTATTAAGAAATAAATCACCCTATTTATTTATACGTTATTTTTCAAAATAATGTATAAATAAATCTGAAACAGCTATATAATACACCAAAGTACCGGTGAAATGGGGAGAATTTGGGGAATCTCTATGAGATGTGGAGTTGCAATTGACCTTGGAACAAGTGGGTATCGAGCTCAAAAAATCGATCTTGATACAGAAGAGATCCGAAGAACAGTGATAACTTTGAGGAATCCTCTTCCTGGAGCTAATGTGATGGATCATATGGATTTCGCAATTCACTATGGCCAGGATCTCGCACATGGACTTTCTATAAATGCAGTAAAGAACCTATTCCAGGCTCTTGATGTGAAAAGCGAAGAACTTGAAAGACTTTCAATATGTGGGAACCCAATTCAGCTATCCATCTTTCAGGGGATAAGCATTGAAGATCTGGCTTATGCAGGAGAACGGAAGAAAAAGAAGTACAATATACAGGAGCAGGACAGAAGCGCGAGAATCATACATAGCAGCGAAATTTCCGAGTTTGATGAGTATGACTGTGAGATCGTAGTTCCTCCTGCAATAAAACATGAAGTTGGGGCCGATGCCCTTGCCCTGATTATAAAATCCGGAATGCTTGACAGCGACGAAATTTCAATTGCCACGGACTACGGAACAAATGCAGAAATGGCCCTCAAAGTGAAGGATATTATTTATACGGGATCTGCAGCTGCTGGCCCTGCCCTTGAAGGACAGCAGATAAGGCATGGAAACCTTGCGTCTCCGTACGTTATATCAGATTTTGAATTCGAGAATGGGGGATTAAGGAACTACGTTCTGAGTGAAGAAATGAAACCAGTTCCCGGAGATGTAATAAGTCCGGCAACTGGGGAAATCCTTGAGGAAGGTAAGATCAAAGCCAAAGGAATCACAGGTACCGGGGTCATAGCTCTGATAGAAAAAGGAATTGAACGTGGCCTTATAGAGCTCCCAAAGATTAACACTCCAGACGGGCTTATTCATCTGCAAAACCGGATGACTTTCTCTGAAAAAGACCTGAAGGAAGCCGGAAAAGCTATAGGCGCAATTCGTGCAGGGCATATTACTCTCTGTTCCACCGCAGGTATCGAAATGGCAGACATCGATGCGGCTTATATGGCAGGTGCGGCCGGTACATATATGGATGCGGCAAAAGCCCAGAAAATCGGTTTGATCCCGTACGCAACAGGAAAGATCTCCCAGCTTGGAAACACTTCACTTGCAGTAGCCCGTGAAATTTTGCTGTCGGAAAAGAGGTTATGGGAGCTTCAGGATATTGCAAGTCAGATAATAGGTACACACATAATGTTTGCGACTGCTCCGGAATTCCGGGACGTATATGTTCTTGAACTTGCATACTGGGAGGAAGGTATGCCCTTTAAAATGTTCAAGAAATATCTCAAAAAGAAAGAGCTTCCAGGTCTGGGAGACCCGATACAGAATCCCATTATCGATAAACGTGTGGAGAGAGATATTCCAGTTCTTGGAGAAGAAGGGCTTCATGTACTTGAAAGAGTCGGAACCTACATGACGATGGTTGTCGATTGCCCCGAGTGCAAAAAGTGTATTAAAGTCTGCCCAACTGGCGCCATATCAATTGACGACGAAAACAGGGTTATGATAAGCACTGACCTCTGTGAAGGTGCTCATTGCCAGAAATGTATCCGAGCCTGCCCTCCGGAAAAATTTAACTGGGAAAATCTTGAGGTTTTCAAACAGAATCTGCAGGAATAAAATGGCTCCGGATCTCTGGTCAGGCGGCTTCTAAATCCTCAATGATATCTAAAAATATAGGGCAATAAGTAGCTTATGCAGACTTTCAAGGAAATTATAAGAAATAAAAAGAGACCACGCTGGCTAGAGAATTCAATATCGTTCACCTGTTTAAATAATTAAAAAGTTAAAAAGGTTAGATAAAAGATTAAAAAAGGTTAGGAGAAACCTTAAAAAGGTTAGAGAAAACCTTAAAAAAGGTTAGAGGAAGTACGTTAGAGAGAATAAGCCTCACGAAGTTTTGCAACAAGTACTTCAACCTGTTCCACTGCAGTTCCTATATATTTATCGGGATTTACGAGATTTTCGATATCTGTAGCAGTTAAATATCTTGCAATATCAGGAGTTTCCAGAAGCACAGTTTTGAAGTGCTGTCCCGTATCGTGGGCTTTCATCGCTGCAGTTCGCACAACCTCATGGGCTTCCTGCCTGCCTACTCCTCTTTTTGCAAGCTCAATCATTACGGCCTCTCCCATATTAAGGCCTCTTAGCAGTTCCAGATTCCTCCGGATATTTTCAGGATAGAATTTCAGGTGTTCAATTACGTTTATCCCCAGCTTGAGGATATGGTCTGTAAGCACACAGGCTTCAGGGAAAACTACCCGCTCGGAAGAAGAATTGGTCAGATCCCTTTCATCCCACAGGGTATTGTTAAGGAGTTCGGGCTCAACCATGGCCCTTACAATTCTTGCAAGTCCGCATATCTGCTCGGACTTTATGGGATTACGTTTATGGGGCATAGTAGATGAGCCAACCTGTTTTTTTCCAAAACTTTCCTCAATCTCGGCAATTTCACTGCGCTGGAGAGTCCTTATTTCTATACCTATCTTATCCAGAGTCGTGACCGTGTTTGCCATCCACATTACAAATTCAGCGTGCCTATCCCTCTGAATTATCTGGTTGGAAACATCAACAGCGCCAATTCCAAGGTGCTGCATTGTAAGTTTCTGGATTAGAATTCCGGCTTTTCCAAACGCAGCCTGGGTCCCGACTGCTCCTGTCATCTGCCCTACAGTCGCTCTTGGAGTGAGTTGATGGAGACGGTCCAGATGCCTTGAAATCTCCGAAGCCCATATGGCAAAACGCAGGCCGTATGTTGTCGGAACCCCTATCTGTCCATGGGTTCTTCCGCAGCAGACCGTATTCTTGTGGGCTTCGGCCTTGTCAAGCAGAACTCCGAGAAAAGTTTTGAGTTTATCTTCCATAAGGTCGATTGCATCCTTAATCTGGAGAGCTGTTGCCGTATCTAGAATATCGTTTGAAGTGGCTCCGAAATGTACCCATTTTCCAGCATCATCTCTACACTGTTCAGAAATCGCAGTGACCACAGCCATCATATCATGATGGATTTCGGCTTCAATTTCGTCAACCCTTTCAGCTTTTACGGAAGAGATACTTTCAGATATAATCTCAGCCGAATCTGCAGGGATCAAACCCATATCCGCTTCGGCGCGGGCAAGGGCCGCTTCGACTTGAAGGAGCTTATTAAGTCTGTTTTCCTGGCTCCACACATGTTTCATTTCTGCTGTACCATACCGATAGTCTATAGGATGAATCAACACATAAATCACCATTTATAAGACAAAGAAATTAAATAAACCCTGAAAGGTTAAATTAAACATGGAGTTATACTTAAAACCTGGGGGTTTTAACTTTAAATACCGATTTTAGCTTTAAATACTGATTTTAGCTTTAAATACTGATTTTAGCTTTAAATACTGATTTTAGCTTTAAATACTGATTTTAGCATTAGATACCAATTTTAGCTTTAAATATCGATTTTATCTGTAACTAATTATCATCGTTATATAATTTCAATGTTAACTTTGACACAGTCCAATGTCAACTTAATTACAGCTTCAGCCTGGTTAAGCCACAGGGCAGAGAATAAACAACGTAAGCAATAAATAAGCTTTGAGTTCTCAGAATAAGAAAAACGATGGTTATTCTAAAAATAAAAGAAAGGAAGCTTGCAAACTCAATAAAAGACGGGCTTTTTTGATGAAAAACGTTATATCCCTTAACATCCATTAAGCGGGCTATATACCTTATCAATATTGAAAAATAATAGCAGGTGACAAAAATGGGTCGTTTTCCAGAAGCAGAAGAAAGATTATTAAATAAAAAAATTTGCATG
>Ga0268360_1002010_pt1 | contig 17640 bp, 12 predicted proteins | sample BioMet11_FD_192465 | JGI IMG/M metagenome (GOLD analysis project Ga0268360, IMG submission 192465) | Sewage microbial communities from Oakland, California, United States - Biofuel 11 (Illumina Assembly) | ecosystem: Engineered > Wastewater > Sewage > Unclassified | place: USA: California... | reverse complement strand
TGCTGGCGACGAGCCGGGAGCTTTTCCGCTCGAAATGGGAGCTGGTCTTTCCGGTGGAACCGCTGCCGGTGCCGGGGCCGCGCGACCTTGAAAGCCTCGCCGCGCTCTCCCGGGTCCCATCCGTCGCCCTTTTCGCGCGGGAGGTCGGGAACCGGCTGCCGGATTTTTCGCTGACGGAGGAGAACGCGGCGGTCGCGGCGGAGCTCTGCGTCCGGCTTGACGGCCTCCCTCTGGCGATACAGCTCGCGGCAGGCCGGGCGGAGACGCGGGGCCTTTCCGAGCTGCTGGATTTTCTGAAAGGAGGCCTGGCTTCGGGCGGCGGGCCCGGCCGGCACGGTACGCTCGGCGCCGCGCTCGACTGGAGCTTCTCGCTGCTGGACCGGGAGGAAAAGACGCTTTTCCGGAGGCTCGCCGTCTTTCGGGGCTCGTGGACCGTACAGGAAGCTGCCGGCGTCTGCGCCGGGGGCGGCCTGAGAAGGGAGGACGTCCCGGCCCTGCTGGGCCGGCTGGCGGACGCCTCACTCGTCCGGACGGACAGGCAGGCGGAGCGCGGGAAGCATTACCGGTTCCTCGAGACGGTCAGGGATTTTGCGCTGACGAAGCTCCGGGATTCAGGCGAGGAGAGCGGCGCGCGGAGGAAGCACCGGGACTGGTTCCTCCTGTGGGCGGAGCAGGGGGAGCCCGGGATCTGGGGGCCGGAGGCGCCGGAATTTTTGGAACAGCTCGGGAGTTCTTACGACGATCTGTGGGCGGCGATGGAGTGGTGCCGCGACACGCCCGGCGAGGCCTCCGGCGGGCTGCGCCTGTGGGCGGCGGCCGTCGGCTACTACGACCTGCGGGGAAGAGCGGCAGAGGGGATCGGGATGGCGAGGCGGCTGCTCTCTCAATCCGCGGAGCTCACCCCGGCGCGGGCGAGGACGCTTTTGCAGACGGGCGTTCTGCTGCGGAGCCAGGGCGAACTTCCCGATGCCCGCGCCGTCGTGACGGAGTGCCTGTCGTTCGCGCAGGATATCGGCGATACCTTCGACTCCGTCGCGGCGCTCTGCACGCTGGGCTCGCTCTGCCACATTCAGGGAAGCGCCGCCGAAGCGGAGGGGCTTTTGAAGCAGGCCGTCGTCCGGGCGCGCAACTGCTTTGAGAGCGAGCCGCGTGTCCTGTACGTTTCGCTTTTCTGGCTGGGTTCCTTCGACTGCTTTCAGGGCCGCAGCGCGCAGGCGGTCAGGATCCTGGAGAGGGCGCTTGCGGCGGCGCGCCGGCAGGGCTGCGTCCTTTTCGAGGCGAGGATCCTTGCCGTTCTGGGCAGGGCACTTGCGGGAGCGGGAGATTACGAGCGGGCCGAGGCCGTGCTGACGGAAGGGATATCCGCGGCCGGCAAGCTTAAATACCACGAGCTCTCGGCGCTCTGCCTGGAGTATCTGGGGCAGGCCGCGTGGGCTGAAAAGCAAAGGCCGCGGGCGGTCCGCTTCCTGGCGGCGGCAAGACTTCTGCGCAGGCGCGTGGGCGTCGTCTACTGGTTCCCGGATCGGGATTATTCCAGACTGTCTTTGGAAATTAGCGAAGGCGAGCTTCTGAAGGCGGCGCCGCCCGACGGCCTTCTGCCGGAGCAGACGACGGCGTGGGCGCTGGAGATCCTCGGCGCGCGGGACGAAGCCGCGCCGGACCGCGAGTCCGGGAAGCTGACCCTGCGGGAGCGCGAGGTGTGCAGCCTCGTCACGCAGGGGCTCGGAAACCGGGAGATCGCGGAAAGGCTGCGCGTATCCCGCCGGACCGTGGACGCGCACATCCGCCACATCCTCGTCAAGCTCGACCTGAATACCCGGGCGCAGATCTCCGCCTGGTACGCGCTCCACTGCGGCGTTCCGCAGTAATTTTCTCCGCCTTGTAGGTCATATGACCGATGTCCTCCCCGGTCCGGCATGTCATACTGTTCTTGTAGAATAGGCTGACAATATCTGCCGGATAGGGGAGGATTTTTATGAAAAGGAGATTAATTTCCGTTCTTTTGTCCATTGCTTTGTCAGTATCCCTGCTGGGGGCGGTCACAGTCTCCGCGGGCGCGGCCGACGGGGATGTGTGCCGGATCGATGCGGCGGGATATGCGACGCTGGGCGCCGCCCTGACCGCCGTTACGGAGGGAAAAACCATCGTGCTGCTGGCGGACGTCGCGTACGGCGATCAGATCGTCTCCAGTACCCGCGCCTTCACCATTGACCTTGCCGGGTTCGATCTCTCGGTGACGTCGGCGCAGTTCTACTGCCTGGCGTCCATCGGCGGGAAGCAGCTTGCCATCACGAACAGCGGCGAAACGGAGAGCAGCCTCGCGATCACGCAGACCATCGCGGAAGCGGACCTTTCACCGGCGGGCGGCTACGGGGCAATCTATACGACCGGCACTTCGAGCCGGATCGTGATCGCCCCGAACATTGATACCGCCGTCACCACCAACATGGTCGGCATGGACGTTGCCGCAGGAAGCAGCGTGCAGGTCGGCAAGGGCACCATCCGGGCAGACCGGGTGGGCATCGACGTCTTGGGCATCGCGGCGTCGGCGCTGTTTGTCGGCGACGTCTACGGTCTGGGCAGCGGGGCGGACGGCGTGAGCTGCCGTTACGGCGGCGACGTCCAGGTGAACGGCACGGTTTACAGCGACGGGATTGGCGTAGACGCGCAGTATAACGGCCATGTCTCCGTCACGCACGGCGTCCTGGCGTACGACGCCCACGGCACCATCGGGGCATACGCCCGCGAGGGCGCCATCGTACAGATCACAGGCAACGTTGCCGCGCCCAACAAGGGCGTCTTTGCCGAGGGCGGTTCGATCAGCGTGGAGGGCAGCGTGATCGGGGTCGGCGCCGGCAGCTACGGGGCCTATTCGAAGGACACGATCTCTCCGGCCATGCAGGGGACCGTCACCGTCACGGGCTCCGTCTACGGCAAACGGTACGGGGCCTACGCCACCGAGGGCGGCACGGTGCTCGTATACGGGGACGCTTACGCGACGGCCGGCAGCGCGTCCTATTCCTCGGCCGCCGTGAATTCCAGAGGCGTGGGCAGCACGATCATCGTCACGGGGAACGCCACCGCGGCCGGGCAGGACAGCAGCGGCATCGAGGTCTATGCCGGGGGCACGGCGGAGGTGAACGGCAATATCGAGGCGCTGGGGGCGTCCTCCCACGGCGTCAGAGCATACAGCGGCACCTACTACGATGTCCTTTACGGCAGCACCGCCACCGTCGACGGGACCATCACCGCCACCAAATATATCCTGATCGGCGCGACGGTAAAAGCCAGCGACTCATGGAGCGAGATAACACTTAACGGCTATTATTCGTTTTCCGGCGCATCTCCCACCTGCTATGTTTACGTCAAGGCTCCGGCGCTGCGGGCCGAAACTCCCGCGGCCAGCCCCGCGGGAGGCGCGGTGGCAGCCGGAACCACAGTGACATTGACGACGGCCACCTCCGGCGCGGAGATCCGCTATACGCTGGACGGCACGGAGCCCTCCGCGTCGGGCGAGCTATACAGCGGGCCCATCACCGTAACCGCCGCCGTGACGATTAAGGCGGTTGCGATCAAGAGCGGCCTTTCCGACAGCGCGGTTATGACGGAGAGCTACACGATCCTGACGCCGCCTGCGGCGGACGCCGACGATACGGTATACTTCGTCGTCACGGCGGCCGCGGGGGCCGGAGGCTCCATCGCGCCGGCAGGAAATACGGTCTTCGCTGAATACAGCAGCGCCGTATACTCCATAGCGCCGCTGCCCGGGTATCTCGTCGCGGACGTGCTGGTGGACGGAGTCAGCGTCGGCAAAGTCACGGAATACCGCTTTCCGCCCGTCAGGACGAATCACACCATCGAAGCCCGGTTCGTTCACGATTGTCCGGGCAAAGCCTATACGGACGTGGACGTTGAGCAGTGGTATCACGAGGGGATCGACTTCGTCCTGTCGAAGGGGCTTTTCGTGGGCACGGCTCCCGCCCTCTTCGAGCCGGAATCGCCCATGACCCGCGCCATGGCGGTCATGATCCTGTATAGGCTTGCCGGTTTGCCGCGTACCTCCGGCGGCAGCCCGTTCGCCGACGTGCCGGACGGCGCCTGGTATGCTCCCGCCGTGGCCTGGGGCGCAGAGGCCGCCGTGGTCGAGGGGTACGGCGGCGGACGCTTCGGGCCGGGAGATCCGGTCACGCGGGAGCAGTTCGCGGTGATCCTCCGCCGCTGCGCGGAGCATGCGGGCCGGGATGTGGCAGCGGACGAGGCTGCGGACGTCCTCGCTTTCAGCGACGCCGACGACATCTCCGGCTATGCGCTGACCGGCGTGAAATGGGCCTGCGGAGTCGGCCTCCTCGAGGGAGACGGCGATGGGCGCATCAATCCGCGGGCCGAGCTCAGCCGCGCCGAGGCGGCCGTGATGTTCATGCGGTTCTGCCGCGGGATCGTGTGAAAAGGAGGGCGGAGGTCCCTGAAGCCGGAGCATCGGCGCAGTAATCGGCGCCTCGCCGCTGAACTGCCCGCAAGGGCCGCGGCGAGGCGCTTTCGCGCGCAAAAACTGATTGCCTTTTCGCCGATTATCCTGTACGATGGAAAAAGGAAACAGAGGCAGGAAAGCGCGGTCGTGAGGTGGTAGGCGTGCCGAAAAATCATTACCTTTCGGAGCTGTCGGGCTCTCTGCGGGAGCTGCTGGGCGCGCGCGAGGCGCTTTCCCTGCGCAGCGTCCGCAGACGGTACCTGCCGTATTTCTTCGCGTTTCCGCTGGCGATGATCTTTATCAACGTGGAGAACTTTTTCATTTCCTCCGACGCCGGCGTCGGGGGGCTCCCGGTCACCGCCTACGCGTTCCTTGCCTTTACGACCGGGGCGATCGCGTTTTTCGCCTTCTGCCGTGAGGACAACGCGGCGCGCGTGTCGAAGGCGGCCGCCGTGCTCGCCGCCGCGGGCCTCGTGCCGTGGCTGCTGCTGCCGGCCGGGCTCCCCGCGTTTCTGTGCATGCTGGCGCTGATGGCCGGGATCGGCGGCTGCGTCTCCTGCGGCAGCTTTTCCTTCGTTTTCGTGCTGAACAACGCGGAGCGCTTTTTCGGAAGCGCGCTGATGCTCCTGACGATCCGGCTCGTCAAGCTGCTCGCCCTGCTGCCGGATATCCCGCCGCTTTTCCGGAAGGCGGCGGCGCTGCTTGTCGCCGCGCCGCTCGTCGTTTCCATGCTCCGGTGCAGGCAGAAGGATTTCGCGGGCAAGAGCGCAAAGACCGCGGCGCGTTTCGACGGCGGCGTTTGGCTTTCCGTGTTCCTGCTCATCTCCTATTTCGCCATCCGCATCACGGGCTTTTACGCCCCGGCCTTCAAATATCTCCCGGCGTCGTTCCCGCTGGGCGCGCTGGAGCTGCTGCCGCTCGTCGCGTGCATCGCCGCGCAGGCGATCCTGCGGCGCAGCGTCTGGACGCTGTGCAACGTGTTTTTCCTCTCGGCCCTTCTCAGCTACGGGATGTGGTACGCGGGGCTTCCGGAGGCGGCGCATCTCTTCGCGGAGCTCAAGGAGCTGGGGCTTCTGGTCTCGCTTTATCTCGTCGGCTGCGTGACGAACCGGTTCTGCGATTTCCGGATGCACAAGCGGCTCGTGCTCCTGTGCATGGCGGTCGTCGGCGCTCTCTTCCTCGCGGTGGAGCTGCTGCAGCTCCGGCTGCCGGGCGCGCCGGCAGCCGTCGTCACGGCCGCCGGCTTCTTCGCCGCGTTCCTGCTGCTCTCTCCGGCGTTTTCCCGGTATCTGTTCCTCGCGGACTGGTCGAAGGAGCTGCGCGCCGTCTGCATGAGCGCGCCGGGACAGGCCGCCGGCGGATCAGGCGATCTCGGCAGACAGGTGTCGCGGCTCGACGGTACGGCCCTGTCGCCCCGGGAAAAGCAGGTGGCGCTCCTGCTGCTCCGGGGCATGACCCTGCGGCAGATCGCGCCGGAGCTCGGGCTCACGCCCGCCACCGTCGCCACTTACAGCAAGTCCATCTACAAAAAGCTGGGCATCAACAGCCGGGCCGAGCTTTTCCTCCGCTTCGGCGGCGCAGCGCCCGAAGCAAAGGACGGCAGATAGCCCGCGGCAGACTTCTTTCAGCACCCCCTCCCAATTTTGGGAGGGGGTGTTTTCGTGCCGGCTCCCAAAATTGGGAGATTTTCGCGCGCGCCATCCTGCTTCAAAATACAGATGGATACGGAAAGGAGGCGCGCTATGCATTGGTTTCACGTTCCCGCCGCGGATCAGGCCGCCCCGCGGTCTCCGGAAGGGCTGACGGCGGAGGAGGAAAAGCGCTGGCGGCTTTCGCTTCTGGACGAGGAGGAGCGCCGGGCTTTCGACTGGTTCCGGCTGGGCTATACGGCGCGCTGGACGGCGGAGACCATGCTGCTCGGCCGCCGCGGCGCGCGGCGTCTCTTCGGGGCGGTCTTCCGCAAGCTGAACGCGGCGGACGAGACGGAGGTGTTCCGCCTTTACCGTCCGGCGGCGCTGGAGCCGCAGGAGCTTTTTGAGGAGAAGGGAGTTTAATATGGCGAACGATCTGTTTGGAGGCCTCGGCGGACTTGTGCGAGGGTTATCCGGTTTCATGCCGCAGGACGATCCCGACGTGAAGCTCATGAACCTGCAGACCCGGCTCGGCGATCTGCGCGGGGAGGAGACGGCGGCCCTCGCGGAAGTCGGAAAGCAGGCGCTGGCGGAGTTCCCCGGCCGGTTCCCGGAGCAGGAGGCGGAGCTCGCGCGCGTACGCGGCAAGCTCGCCGCCGCCGAGGCGGAGCTGAAGGGCGCGCAGCAGGCAAGGCAGCAGACGGAGCAGGCGCAGAAGCGCGAGGAGGCGCTGTGCACCTGCCCCCGGTGCGGCTTCCGCAACCCGGACGGGGTGAGATTCTGCCAGGAGTGCGGCGCGAAGCTCGGCCCCGCGGTCTGCCGGGCCTGCGGCGCGGAGCTTGCGCCCGGCACGCGCTTTTGCGGGGCGTGCGGCGCGAAGCAGGAGGACTGAGCATGGCGAGCTGGAAGAAGCCCTGCGTCCACTGCGGGAGCTTCATCGAGGCGGATTCCCGCTTCTGCCCCGCCTGCGGCAGCGGCAGCCCCTTCGGGTATCTCTGCCCGACCTGCCTGCGCCCGGCGGAAAAGGCCCGGGCGGTCTGCTCCGGCTGCGGCCGGCCGCTCTACGTCGTCTGTCCCCATTGCGGCGGGCGCACCTTCGTGCAGGAAAAGTGCGAGCAGTGCGGGGCGTCGCTGATGATCCGGTGCGAAAATCCCCGCTGCGGCGCGGAGCAGTTTTTCGAAAACACAAAATGCACGGCCTGCGGCAAGAAGCTGAGGCCGAAGGAAAGCGGGAGGTAAGGCATGCTGCAGTCCTTCACGAGAAATTTCGAGGACAATTCCACCGAGGCCGGTTTCCAGTTCACTTTTTACTGCGACCTCTGCCGCGACGGCTTCAAGAGCAGCTTTGTGGAATCGGAGACGTACAAAAAGGGCCGGGGGCTCATGAAGCTCACCCGCGGCGCGGGCGTCCTCGGCAGTCTGCTGGGCGGACGGATGGGAGACCTGGGCTGGTCGCTGGAGCGGGGCGGGGACATTTTGTCCGAGCGCTTTTCCGGCATGAGCCCGGAGTGGCAGAAGGAGCACGAGAACGCCTTCGAGCACGCGAAGAACGAGGCGCAGCGGCATTTCCACCGCTGCCACGGCTGCCGCCAGTGGGTCTGCGACGCCTGCTTCAACGAGGACGAGCAGCTCTGCACCGAGTGCGCGCCCCGGCAGGAGGTCTCCGTGGCGAAGGCGCGGGCGGCGGCCATGCAGCGCAACATCGACGAGAAGGCGGAGGCCGAGACCGTGTGGAAGGGCGAGCTGGAGAGCAAGACGGTGATCTGCCCCGTCTGCGGCAAGCCCGCCGGGAACGGGAAGTTCTGCAATAACTGCGGCGCGTCCATGGCGCTGGCGGTCTGCCCCGCGTGCGGGGCGAAGAACGCGCAGGGCGTCCGCTTCTGCAGCCAGTGCGGCGCGTCCATGAGCGCGCCCGCCGCGGGAAAATGTCCCGCCTGCGGCAGGGAAAACCCGCCGGGCACGAAGTTCTGCGGCGGCTGCGGGACGAAGCTGTGATCAGCTGAGACGGAAGATCTGAGAAAGGGGCGGGTCCGGGTGAAAAAGATCGCTTTGTTTTTCCTGTGCCTTTTGCTTGTGCTGCCTGCCGCCGCGGCTCCGGCGGAGGCGTATTCCCCGTCCGCGGCCGTCTCGAACGTGACGTATCAGTACGGCAGCCGGGTCAGGTTCGGCGACCTGACCGGCGCGAAGCTCTCGGGCGGCGCGATGAAAATACCCGGCGCCGCGTTTTCCGCGGGGGACATCGTCGTGGACGAGGCGTCGCAGAAAAGCCTCAAGATCCTGAACGTCAACGCGGACGGCACCTACGTGACCGCGCGGCCCACCATGTACGAGCTCTTCAGTGAGTTCACGATCCCCAGGCAGGTCATCACGCCCGCCGCCGCAGATATAACGGAGTACGGCGTAAAGGGCATGCCCGTCAATGAGTACGCCGCGCTCATCGCCGGCAAAAGCGGAGGCGGTCAGAAGCTCATGAGCGGCAGCGTCCCCTCGGCCGACATGCAGAAGATGTACCAGCTTTTTGAAAGCCGCGGGTCGAAGGTCTACCGCTATAACGGCGACTATGTGTTTTCCTCCTTCAATTTCGGCTCCGGCCAGTCCGTCGTGAAGCTCCATCTGGAGGGCGCGCTGGGCATCAGCCCCGGCATCGTGGCGGATTATTCGCTGTTTCACGGCTACGAGTTCGGGTTCGTGGACGCGGCGCAGTTCATCGACCTGAAGGCGCTGCTGGACGTGAAGGTCACCCAGGAAATGTACTGCCCAGTATTCTCGCTGGATATTTCGATCCCCAAGCTCGGCGCCGTGCGGGTGGGCATCTACCTCGTGCTCAACATTGACGGGGACATCACGCTGACCGTCAGGGCGGAGGAGGGCACCATCGCGTCGGCCAGCGTCTACGGCAGCACGAAGTTCGGCGTCCCGACCTCCTTCCACATCAACAAGGGCTTCGATTCCTTCTCGGGCGCGGAGTGCGACCCCATGGGCTACATCCACGCGGGCGTCTATGTGACGCCGCTGGTGCAGCTGGAGATTCTGGGGGTGGACGTGTTCGACGCCCAGCTCAGACTGGGATTTTACGCCTACGCGGATTTCACCGCGACGACCATGAACTACGGCGTGGACGCGGTGGTGCACGCCTTCGTGACCATCCTGGACGACCGGACGACGCTGATCGAATACCATCTGCCGATCCTGGAGCGCAGCAAGACCATGCGCGCACAGGACGACGTGGTGTTTTATTTCAGCCGCCTGTGCAGCTATCAGAACAAGGTCAATCTCGCCGCCTTCATGAAGCGGCCCAGCGGCTCCGCGGAGCCGTACGCCGACCCGTTCAGCGACAAGTTGCCCTTTGCCGGCCGGGATCTGGAGATCTGGTATTACGACTCCGAAAACGATCCCCAGGGCGGAGCGAACCAGAATCCCACGGCGAAGTACACCGTGACCACCGACGCGGACGGCTGCGTCGGCGTGGATTTCGGGACGTGGAACGTGGACGTCGGCAGGGGCGACGGCATCATCGTGAAGGCGCCCGGCTTCGGCGGCCAGACCGACATCATCTGGGCGGCCAGCCCCTTCGTCACCGGGGAGGCCTTCCAGGGCGCGGCCAATATGCAGGGCGACTATTTCGAGGACACGGTGGAATTCCGGACGCTCTCCGGCAGGAACCTCGCCGTTCTGGACGTGCCCAACGCCGAGGTGCAGTTCAACACGCAGGAGCGCATCTGGTACGAGGGCCCGGTCACCGTCTATTCCACGGACAAGACGACCAACGTCACCGAAAAGGCCGTTTTCACCGCGAAAAAGGACGTCACGCAGTACGCGCTGCAAAAGCCAGGGCTCAATATCGCGTCTCTCTCCGCCTACGACGTGAAGCCGAACTGCGAGCTGCGCTGGCAGATAAACGACAGCGGCTATACCTACGGGACCCTGACGCCGTCCGGAAAATACGGGCTGACCACAAGGCACAATATCGTCGTGCGGCGCCTGACCATCGATCAGGAGGTGCCCATCACGGATTACGCCGGCAGCACCATCGGCGTGCAGCACAACGTCACCCTGCAGCTCATCGCCGTGAACAAGGGCGGCAGCCGGGCGTATACGGGGACGGCGAACCTTTACGTCGGGCTGGGAGAGGTCCCGCCGGACTATGTGCAGGGGCCGTTCCCGCCGAGGGATCTGGGCTACGTCAAGTTCCCGGCCGCGAACGTGCGCTACCCGAATCACTTCGAGTATTACCCCGACGCGCCGTTCCCCGTCCTGCTCTACGAGAACAAGAGCCTGCCGGCCCTGACGCTGGGAAGCGCCGTCAGCTGCAGCGAGGGGACCAGCACCCAGGCGGCCTATCGCTGGCGCTGGGAGGAGCTGAAGCCGGGCATCCCGGCGACGGTCACGGTGACGAGAGAATACACCGTGATGAGCCCCACCGGCGCGCCCACCACTATCTATGAAAAGGCCGAGGTGCCGAACATCATCTATAAGATTCCGGCCGATATGGATTTGAGCGCGTTCACCGGGATCAAGGCCGTAAAACAGGTCCTGTCGGCGAACGCCGGAGCCAGCGAGCCGGTCAGCGAGGAGGACGCGGCCTCCCGGAGCATCTATCAGATGCGGCACATCGTGTCGGGCATGTCGGTGACCGGCGTCCCGCTGCCGGACCCGCCGTTTTCACCGCCAGCGCCGCTCATCTATAATCTGGACGAGCTCACGCCGGGCATGACCGATTCTTTCAACATCGAGTTCCAGCTTGAGCAGATGATGAAAACCGACCGCTTCGTCGTGAACCCGATGGGCGACTGGGCGGCAGGGGCATACAAATCGTACGCGGTAACCAGCAAAAACACCGCCGTGAAGGCCGCCGTGACCATCAAAAACGCCGCCTCGCTGCCTGCGTGGGCCGCCGGGTACATCCGCTCCACGGTGAATAACGGCATCATGAGTCTGGACGCGGACGGGAACTTTGCGGCAGGCAAAAAAACCACCCGGCGCGAATTCTGCGCGGCCGTCGTCAGCGCCCTGGGACTCAGCGGGCGCGACGCCGTGCGGACGGGCTTCCCCTTTGCCGACGTGGCGGCGGACTCGCAGGATTTCCAGCAGATGCAGACGGCGTATCAGTGCGGGATCATCAACGGCGTTTCGGAAACGGCCTTCAGTCCGGACGCGCCCATCCTGCGCCAGGAGGCGGCGGCCATGCTCATCCGCGCCTTCAGCCTGCGCAACAGCGGACTGATCCCGGCGGACGCCGCGGGAGGACTCTCTCGGTTTTCGGACCGCGCCGGCGTCAGCGGCTACGCCGTCGGCAGCCTGGAGGCGTCCGTGGCGCTGGGATTTTTCAGCGGCTATCCGGACGGGACCCTGCTGCCGCAGGCGAACATCACGAACGAGCAGACCGCCAAGATCGTCTGGGAAATGAAGCTGAAGGCAGTGAAGCCGGGGCTCCGGTGGGGATGAACGGAAGCGGCGGAACGCAGCATGGGAAAATGCCTGTACGGAGGTCGCGGCCATGAATGAAAAACCTGTTTTCCGCTGCGGGCTGGAGATCACCGGCGCCGAGCACGGCGAGTGGCAGGGCGTCCTGCGCACGGACGGGGAAACGAAGCCCTTTCACAGCGTGCTGGAGCTGCTGCGCCTCCTCCAGTCCGGGGTTGGCCCGCATCCTTCGGACCGGGAAAAAGAATAGGAATGCGCTGCGGCGCCGGCCGGATCCTTCGGCCGGCGCCGCAGCGCGCGCTGTTTTCCCCGGATGCGCGGCGCTTCTGCCTTGCTTCCGTTTCCGTGCCGCTTGCATTTTCGGGGCGCTTTGCTATACTGAAGAAAAAACGAAGGGCGGCGACGGCGGATGACGGACAGGGCGTTTTCCCGCAAGGTGGTGATTACCCTGCTGCTGGTCGCCGCCGCCATGGCCTGCCGCCGGATCGGCCAGGAGGGGCATCTGCGCATCACTCTGGGATACATAAGGAGCTTTATCTACATCGGCCTCTTCGCGGCGTGGGGCGGTTCCGTCCGCCGCCGCGTCGTCCAGAAGCAGGTGCGCCGGTACCTCGGCGCCATCGCCGCGCTGATGGTGTTCTGGATCGCGATCCGCACCGCAAAATATTTTCTGATATCCGACCCCGGCCTGGCCCGGTTTTCCTGGTATCTTTATTATCTCCCCATGCTCTTCGTTCCGCTGCTGGCGGTGTCCATTTCCTCCTCCATGGGCAAGCCTGAGGATTTCCGCCTCAAGCCGTGGACGGCGGCCTTCTACATTCCCACGGCGGCGCTGGTGCTGCTGGTCCTGACCAACGACCTGCACCGGTGGGTGTTCACTTTCCCGCCGGACGCCGCCGTGTGGACGGACCACGCGTACGGGTATGGGACCGGCTACTGGGCGGTAATGGGGTGGGCCGCGCTGTGCGGAGCGACGGCGCTTGTCGTCATGCTGATCAAATGCCGGGTGCCGCGGAGCAGGACCGTTTTGTGGCTGCCCGTCATGCCGATCGTCCTGGCGGCGGGTTATGCCGTCGCAATGATCCACAGAGTACCGGCCGTGCGCTTTTTTATGGGCGACGTCACCGTATCGATGTGCCTCTTCTTCATGGCGTTCTTCGAGTGCAGCATCCAGTGCGGCCTCATCCAGTCCAATACCCATTACAACGAGCTTTTCAGGGCGGCGGACATCCGCGCCCTGATTGCCGACGCCGATTACAATATTCTGCTGTCCTCCACCGATGCCGGACTGCCGGACCGGGAGCTCATGCGGGAGACCGAGACGGCGCCCGTCCTCCTGGACGGCGGCGTCCGTCTGTGCGGCGCGCCGATCCGGTGCGGTCATGTGATCTGGTCGGAGGACGTATCGGAGGTCTACGGCCTGCTCTCGCAGCTGCGCGAGGTGAACGGGCGGCTCTCCGAGGACAACGATCTGCTGGAAGCGGAAAACGAAATGAAAAAGCGGCGGGCAAAGGTGGCGGAGAAGGACCGGCTGTACGATAAAGTGACCAGAGCGGTCCTTCCGCAGCTGTGGGCGCTGGACGGGCTTTTTTCGGGCGAAGCGGGCCTGCCCGCCCGGGAAAAGCTGAAAAAGCTGTGCGTATACGGGACCTACATCAAGCGCCGCAGCAACCTGCTGCTGCTCAGGGAGGACAAGGAGACCTGCCCTGCGATGGAGCTTGAGTACTGCCTGCGGGAGTCCTGCGAGGCGCTGTCCTCCGCGGGCGTGGACAGCGCCTTCCGCCGGAGCTGCAGCGGGGAGATGCCGATCCGCGCCGCCGTGCTGCTGTACGATCTGCTGGAGGAGCTGGTGGAGGCGATGCTGCCCTCCCTGACCTCGCTGTTTCTGAACGTGACGATCTGCGGCGGAGAGACGGAGATGAAGCTGCTGGCGGACCACTCCGAAACGCTTCCGGCCTCCTTCAAGAACGAGGCCGGGCTGCGCGGAGCGGGCGGCGCGTGGGGCGTGAGCCGGGACGGCGGCACGACCTCCGCCGCGCTGCGCCTGCCCAAAGGAGGCGCCGCGTGAGAAATCCGTTTATGACGAGGGAGCGGCTCGCCCGCTCCTCCGTAAAGGAGAGCTTCGACAACCTCCCGATGGGGATGTGCTTTGCCAACCCGCACGGGTTTGTCCTGCTGCTCAACCGGCGCATGAGCGGTCTCTCCCACGCCGTCACGGGGAGCGCGCTCCAGGACGCGGAGGCGTTTTGGACGGCCGTGACGGAGGGCGCCCCGGCACCGGGCGCGGAGCGCATCCGGTACGGGACCGCTCCGGTGATCCGCCTGCCGGACGGGACGGCGTGGGCCTTCTCGCGCCATGTGCTGACGCTGGAGGGAAAGCCCGTCACCCAGCTCGTCGCCTCCGACGTCACGGAGCTGGACGACGCGCGGCTGAAGCTCTGCGAGGCGAACGCGAAGCTGAAGGTCATGAACGACCGGCTGAAGCAGTACGGGAAGGACCTGATCGAAGTGACGGCGCGGGAAGAGCGCCTGGACACGAAGGTGCGTATCCACGACGAGCTCGGCCGCGCGCTGCTGGCGACCCGGCGCTGCCTCGGCGAAAACGAAGGGGACGAAGCGGCGGCGCCCATCCTGGAGCTGTGGCGCCGGGATATTTCCGCCCTGCGCGGCAGCGCCGAGGCGAAGCCGCGCACGACCATGACCGTACTCGCGGACGCGGCGAGGACGCTGGGCGTCTCGCTCCGCGTGGAGGGAGAGCTTCCGGCGGAAAAGGGCGCGGAGACGCTGCTCCTCTCCGCGGTCAGCGAGGCGCTGAACAACGCCGTCCGCCACGCCGGGGCGAAATCCCTGACCGTCGTTCTTTCCCGCAGCCCCGGCGCCGTCTGCGCCGGGATCACCAACGACGGCGCGCCGCCGGAGGGGGAAATTGCCGAGGGCGGCGGCCTCACCGCGCTGCGGCGCGTGCTGGAGGCGAACGGCGGAACGCTGGAGATCAGCTCCGCGCCCGTATTCAAAATGACCGTGACCCTACCGCTTTCCGAGGAGGTGGCTTCCCGATGACGAAGGTGCTGATCGTCGAGGACGACCCCATGGCCCAGAGCCTTATGGAGCTCTTCGTAAAAAACAGCGGGCGGTACGAGCTGGCCGCCTGCATCGAAAGCGCGGCCTTCGCGCTGAGCTACTGCATGCAGAACCGGGTGGACCTGATCCTGATGGACGTCTGCACCGCTCTGGACGCCAGCGGGCTTATGGAGGCCGCGAAGATCAAGGCCAGGCTGCCGGATATAAAGATCATCATCGTCACCTCCCAGCCGGAGTGCGATTTCATCCAGCGGGCCCGCATGGGCAGCGTGGACAGCTTCTGGTACAAGACGCCGCGGGAGGGCGAAATGCTGGGCGTCATGGACCGGACGATGGCCGGCGAGCACATCTATCCCGACACGACGCCGGAGGTCATGGTGGGCGGGCTCTCCAGCAGGGAGTTCACGGCCCGGGAGCTGGAGGTCCTGCGGGAGCTGCTGACCGGCGACTCCAACGCCCAGATCGCCGAGCGGCTGGGCATCAGCGAGAAGAACGTCCGCAACTACGTATCGTCGATGATGGCGAAGACGGGACTGGACACGCGCACCAAGCTTGCGGTGGCCGCCGACCGAAGCGGGATCGTAAACAAGGATTTCTGAATTGAATATGCCGGAGAATACCGCGCAGAATTGTTCTGCGCGGTATTTTTTTACGAAAAATGAAGTTTCTCCCCTGTCATTTGACACGGGCGCGGGAGGGGGCGCAACGCTATAATTTTTCCAGAAGAGGATATCTGTGCCAGGTTTTGAAAAGAACGGAGGGGACGGGGCTTGAGGGCAGCCGTACTGCATATGCAGAACAATCTGCTTTCCGGCGCAATCGCAAAGTACCTGCGCGAGCGGGGCGAGCTGATGCCCCAGCGCGTGATCCGGAACAGCGGCGACGAGCCGCTTCTGAGCTGCAGGTCGGTCAGCGCCTCCGTGCTGCTGATGGAAGTGACGCGCATACCGCCTTTTACCATCGGGGAGCGCAGGGCGGTCATCGCGAAGGTCAGAGCCGCCTGCCCGGAGTGCAGGATCGCCCTGCTGTGCGATGAGAACGCGGACCGGGACACGGCCGAAAAGGTGGCGGACCTGAAAAAGGCCGGCGTGATCGACAACTTTTTCTATTCTTCCGTCTCCGGCGACTATCTTGCCGCCGCGCTGGAGTCCATGTGAGGCTCCGATCCGAAACGGGAAACAGGGAAACGGGAAAGACGACAGGAGGAGTGAATCCGTGAAAAAAACCGAAAAAGTCCTGGGGCTGTTCCTGGCGCTGACGCTGATGCTGGCGCTGCTGACCGTGCCGGCGCTGGCCGACACGACGACGGAAACCAAGAGCTACACCATGAAGGTTTACACGACGGAGACGGCGAATACGCTTATCTGCGAAGGCCCGCTCTACAACACCGCCAGCGCAGAGGTTTCAGTTTCCCTGCCTTTGCCGCAGAACGGGCTGAGCGTCAAATCGGTCGAGAAAGCGACCGGAACGGTCGATACAAACCAGATAAATTTCTATCTTGTCGGGAAAGCGGGCGGGGCCGGCACGTTTACGTTCCGCTTTTCCAGCACCGTCACCGTCACATATGCGGGAGGCAGCGACAAGCGCGTCGTAGAATACACGCTGACGGTCAATGCGGAGGATATTTCCAAGGAATACAGTTACGGAAAGCCGGTCTGGGACGTAAAGCCGCAGTCGGGCTATTCGGTCGCAAAGGACGAGGACGTGGTAATAAGCTATAAGGTCCACGACCCCAACGGCGCCGATCCGGCCCCCGACGTGACGCTCATTTTCCCGAACGGGGAGTATGGGACGTCGGACGACGACGGCACTTTTACGATACCGAGCGGATATCTCAAAGATTATCCCAGCGGCAGCAGGTGGGGGCTCGTCCCGAAATGCGGCATTTACAATATCTATTCCATCCCGGATGCGTGGATCGGCGAGCCCGTTTACTTTACCGTGACGGAAGCGAACCCCGCCGTCATCTCGCAGCAGCCGCAGAGCGCCTCGGCTGCGGTCGGCGGCACGCTGACCTTCTCCGTGACCGCGAGCAATGCGGCGGCCTACAGCTGGAGCGTCTGCGACGCCGAGTACGGCCAGCCCTACGGCTGGACGACAGTCAAAGCGCACGCCGCCGTCTCCGGCGAGGCGACCGCCGCGATGACCCTCAAGCCGACGGACACCTGGCTGAACGGCCTTGCGGTCTACTGCGACATCAAGGGCACGGACGGAAAATGGTACTCGAGCAGCGTCGCGGACATCACCGTGACCGCCTCCGCCGTCCCGAAGCCGACGATCACGACCCAGCCCGTCGGTAAGACGGGCGTCAAGGCCGGCACGCCCGTGACGCTCTCCGCCGCGGCCAGCGGCACCGGGACGCTTTCCTATCAGTGGTATCAGACCACGGTGAACGACATATCCGCCATCAAGGCCGTCACATCGGCGCTTTCGGGCGCCTACACGGTCCCGCAGACGCCGGGCACGGTCTACTACTGCGTGGGCGTCACGAACACGGTGGGCGGAAAAGAGAGCGAGATGGTCTATTCCGACCTCGTGGCCGTGACGTACAGCGGCGCGCCGAAGATCACCGCGCAGCCGGAGAGCCTCGACCTGCGGACCGGCGACAAGGCGATCTTCGATGTGACGGCCGAGGGCGACGGGCTCCACTACCAGTGGTATTACGTGGACGCGGGGGCCCCGCAGAAGACCGGCACCGACAGCAGCGAGCTCATCATCACGAACGTGCGGCCCGAGGTGCACAGCGGCTACGATTACTACTGCGTGGTGACCAACGCCTACGGTTCCGTCACGTCGGCAAAGGCGCACCTTACGGTGAGCGATACGCCGTACAGGTTCCCGTTCACGGACGTGCCGGAGGGGATGTGGTATTACGGCAGCGTGAAGAACGCGCACCAGCTGGGACTCGTGAACGGCAAGACGGACACGACCTACGAGCCGGAGGCGAACATGACGTACGCGGAGGCGGTCAAGCTGGCGGCGTGCATGTACCAGAAGTATCACGACGGGGAAGTGACGCTCACAAACGGGACGGAG
>Ga0268360_1002009_pt1 | contig 17648 bp, 10 predicted proteins | sample BioMet11_FD_192465 | JGI IMG/M metagenome (GOLD analysis project Ga0268360, IMG submission 192465) | Sewage microbial communities from Oakland, California, United States - Biofuel 11 (Illumina Assembly) | ecosystem: Engineered > Wastewater > Sewage > Unclassified | place: USA: California... | reverse complement strand
TAAAAAAGAATTTATTTCAATAAAATTAAAATTTTATTGTTTTGCACGATTTAAAGTGGAAATCTGAAGAGACCAGAAAATAATAAAAAGTCTCAAATTATATTATATAGATGAGGAGTATAAGTGTTTATAGATAAAGTTTCCAATTTTTATCACACTGTTCATTAAGGAAGTAATGTAAATATGTTTTTCGATTTTTGAGAAATATTAAATAACTGGCACTTCATTTTTTTTGCATCGCCTTTAAAATCTGCAAACTGGCTCTGGTTTATCTTGGAGCGGACGAATCAAATATCTGTTTTCCGAGTACTTTCTCTCTACTAATACATAAATTTACTAAAATATTCTAAAGTAGATAATTATTTATATGATTGACATACTCTAGCCATCCGTTAGAGGATTAAAAGCTCAAACTCCGCTCTTCTTGCAGTCTACCGATGTTTTTTATCCTTCTTTTTTCGGAAGAAGTTCTTGGCTTGACGAGTTTACTCACTCTTGTTTTTGAGAAAATGATCATTCTGGACTGAAAGTATTGAAGGCAAACAGATTAAAAATTGAAGATAAGAACACTATACAATTCAATATCGATGAATGCAATCTACCAAGTTTAAATTCAAAAAACTGGTTGTTTACTGCGGAATACTTTCACTCCGCTATATTACTCTATTAATAAAAAGTCTGCATTCTGCTGTATGTATCGAAAAACGGGGTAGCATGAACCCGAAAATTGTCATATATATGAGGAGTGAAATCAACTTCATGTAATTATCACTACTTATTTATAATAATACATGGAATTATCTGCCTGAAAAAAACTGCTTGATAAGTAAATATAAACTTCAGGTTTTTCAAAAAAGTTTCTTAAAATTCATAAATTCATATCATTTCTGGATTTTTAGATATCTAACTTAAAAATCCAGGCTTTGCTCTAATAAAATCCGGAATTTACTCTGATGTAAAAATCCAGAATTTACTCTGATGTAAGAATCCAGAATTTACTCTAACCTTATAATTCTCATCTAACCGATTCAACTGGACAAAAACCCGAGAGAAGGAAAATGAAAAATATTATTATTAAAGGGGCACGGGAACACAACCTGAAAAACATCACGTTGGAACTCCCGCGGGACAAATTAATTGTTATTACAGGGGTATCAGGCTCAGGGAAATCCACCCTGGCTTTTGACACGGTTTATGCCGAAGGGCAACGGCGCTATGTGGAGTCTCTCTCGGCTTATGCGCGGCAGTTCCTCGGGCTTATGAACAAGCCGGATGTGGACAGCATCGAAGGCTTATCTCCGGCAATATCCATTGAACAGAAAACGACCTCGAAAAACCCCCGAAGTACTGTAGGGACGGTCACTGAAATTTATGATTACTTGAGGCTGCTTTTTGCAAGAGTCGGTACGCCTCACTGCCCGACCCACAACATAAAAATTGAGGCCCAGTCGCCTGAAAAAATTGCGGACAACCTTCGCAAGGAATGTGAGGGCATGGTTACCATTCTTGCTCCTATAGTCCGCCAGAAAAAAGGGACATACCAGCAGCTCTTCAGAGAACTGAATAGTGAAGGCTTTGCGCGGATGAGGGTAAACGGCGAGATTCACAGGACTGACGACGAGATTACCCTTGACCGATACAAAAAACATGATATTGAAGTCGTGGTTGACCGGCTGGACCCTTCAGAAGACCGCTCAAGGCTTGTCGAAGCCTGCGAAATCGCTCTCAAGAAAGCCGAAGGACTCTTAATTGCAGTTGATTCTGAAGGAAAAGACCACCTTTATTCCTCGAATATGGCCTGTCCGGTCTGCGGCATGGCTTTTGAAGAACTCCAGCCCAGGATGTTTTCTTTCAATAGTCCTTTTGGGGCCTGCGAAGCCTGCAATGGGCTAGGGTTTAAGATGGAGTTTGACCCTGACCTCATTATTCCGAATAAAACTCTCTGTATTGCAGACGGTGCGGTTGCCATATACAGGAATTTCCTGGATGGTTACCGAAGTCAGTATCTGACAGCCGTGGCAAAACACTTTGGTTTTGACATATTTACTCCTATTGAAGATCTCACAGATGAACAGTATAATGTTCTCATGTACGGTTCGGACGAGCTCATGCAGTTCAGCATGAGCATGAAAAATGGTGATGCCTACTGGTCTCACAAAGGCACCTGGGAAGGTCTACTCCCACAGTCAGAGAGGCTTTACAGACAGACAAAATCCGAGTACCGTCGAAAGGAACTTGAGAAATTCATGCAGGTTAAGCCCTGCCCAAAATGTGAAGGCAAGCGACTGAAGGAAAAAGTGCTTGCAGTGAAATTCGGCGGGAAATCAATTGTAGATATAGCCAACCTCTCGATCCTGGAGTGCATCAGGTTTTTCGAAAACGTGGAGCTCTCGGAAAAGGAAAAAGAAATCGCAAAGCAAGTCTTAAAGGAAATCCGTTCCAGACTCGGTTTTTTAGAGCATGTGGGGCTCGGCTATCTTACCCTTTCGCGAGGTGCAGGCACTCTCTCAGGTGGAGAAGCACAGCGAATCCGGCTGGCTACTCAGATTGGCTCAAACCTCATGGGCGTGCTCTATGTGCTCGACGAGCCTTCAATAGGGTTACATCAGAGAGATAACGAGCGACTAATCCAGACCCTTCAGACCTTGCGGTATCTGGGAAATACTTTGATAGTCGTGGAACATGATGAAGATACTATTCGGGCTGCGGACTATGTGTTTGATATCGGGCCAGGTGCAGGCGTTCATGGAGGTTATGTAGTAGCCGAAGGCACACCTGAAGAAATTGAACAGAACCCGGAATCTCTGACAGGCCAGTACCTCTCAGGAGAAAAACAGATAAAACCGCCTGCTCTTCGCCGGCACAGCGATGCATTCATCAGGCTTAAAGGATGCAGGGCAAACAACCTCAAGGGCATAGATGTAAATATTCCCATAGGGGTCCTGACCGTGGTTACAGGTGTTTCTGGCTCCGGAAAGTCTACGTTAATTTACGATACCCTGTACAAGGCCTTGACGAAGAAGATTAATAAATCAAATGTAACGCCAGGAGACTATGATGAGCTGGTTTTTGATTCCGAGATCGATAAGGTAATTGTTATTGATCAGAGCCCTATTGGCAGGACTCCCCGCTCAAACCCTGCCACCTATATCAAGGTCTTTGATACAATAAGACAGACCTTTGCCGAAACCAAGGAAGCAAAAATCCGGGGTTATAAAAGTGGGCGTTTTTCTTTCAACGTAAAAGGAGGACGCTGTGAAGCCTGCCAGGGAGACGGGCTGATAAAAATCGAAATGAACTTCCTGCCCGATGTATATATAGAATGTGAGGAATGCAAGGGCACACGCTACAACCAGGAAACTCTCGAAGTAAAGTACAGGGGCAAGTCGATTGCAGAAGTCCTTGATATGACTGTGGAAGAGGCTGCCGAACACTTTGCAAACATCCCTGCAATCAAACGCAAACTTGATACTTTAATAAGAGTTGGACTGGGCTACATCAAACTCGGCCAGAGTTCAACAACGCTTTCAGGAGGGGAAGCCCAGAGGATCAAGCTGACAAAAGAACTCTCTAAAATGTGTACCGGAAAAACGATTTACCTCCTTGATGAACCTACAACCGGGCTTCACTTCCATGACGTCAAAAAACTCATTACAGTTCTCAACAGGCTTGTGGAAAAAGGAAACACAGTAGTTGTAATAGAGCATAACCTGGATGTAATCAAATCAGCAGACTATATAATCGACCTGGGTCCCGAAGGCGGGAACGCAGGCGGAGAAATTGTTGCCGAAGGAACCCCGGAAGAAGTGTCCACAGTTCAGGGAAGCTATACTGCACGCTTCCTTGCTCCTAAACTTTCACAGTCTTATCTCGATATCTCGGGAGAAGAGCCTTATGAGGCCGTTTTCGAAGAAGGAGAAGAGTTTGAGGCCGTTTTCGAAGAGGGTGGAGAATTTGAGGTTGATTGTGAAGATCTTAATGACGATCAGAATGAGGAAGATTCCGAAGACTTTGAAGAAGGCTCGGAGGAAGATTCCAAAGGCTCCAGAGGTTTCAAGCACAGTAAACACAAGGCCAATAACACGTTTCAGGAGCAGTTGATTTAAACTGCTTAAAGTTGATTTAAACTGCTTAAAGTTAATTTAAACTGCTTAAAGTTGATTTAAACTGGTTTAAAATTGATCTGGGTAATTTAAGCTGATTTAAGCTCTCTGCAAAGATTTCATAACTTGAATAAGAGGTTTAAAAATGATTGACCTGGAAGCTCTTCCTCACCTGCCTGGCTGTTATCTTTTCAAGAACGAAGAAGGGACTGTGATTTACGTAGGCAAGGCAAAGGACCTTAAAAAGCGGGTGAGCAGCTATTTCCAGAAACGAGACCACGACCCAAAAACCGCGAGCCTTATAGAGGCTGTAGTGAGCCTTGATTTTATTATCACGAATACTGAAGTAGAGGCTTTTCTTCTGGAAAACACCCTGATCAAAAAACACTGGCCAAGGTATAATATTGCTCTTAAGGACTCAAAACGGTATGCCTGCATTCATTTAACTGATGAAAAGTTTCCAAGGATCAGGCTTGCCCGGAAAAGGGCCGATACTGGAAGTTTTTTTGGGCCCTTTGTCTCGGCGAAGGAAAGAGATTACATTTTTGAGGTTGTAAGAAAGACCTTCCAGCTCAGAACCTGCAAACAGATGCCGAAACGGGCCTGCCTCAGATACCATATCGCGGCATGCAGCGGTCCCTGCATAGGTGCAATTTCTGCGGAAGACTATGCTGAGAAAGTAAAGAAAGCTGCTTCTGTTCTTAAAGGCAATATCAAAGAGCTCATAGAATCCATGGAAACAGAAATGAGGGAATTGGCATCGAGGCAGCAATTCGAGCAAGCCATAGCTCTCAGGGATGAGATTGCAGCCCTTGAGTACCTTCACGAAAAACAAAACATGGAGAGGCAGAAAAAGCACAACGAGGATATCCTGAACTATATTGTCAGGGATGATACTGTTTATCTCATGCTTTTCAAGGTCTACAAAGGTACGCTTGAGGACAAGCAGGATTTTGTTTTTGCCTTCGGGGAAAATTTCCTGGAAGAATTCCTGGTGCAGTATTATTCCGAGAACGAGCCGCCTGAAGAACTGATCCTGCCCGAACCTCTAGAAGAGTCGCTTGTCGATTTCTTTTCTCATGTAAAAGGAACAAAAGTGAAAGTTACGGTTCCGAAGCAGGGAGAGAAAAAGGAACTTCTCGACCTTGCCCTGAAAAACGTTGAGATCGGTTTCTTTGGAGACCGGAAAAAGTTAGAAGCCTTGCAAAGTAAGTTATCCCTTCCGAAACTTCCGAATGTAATAGAATGTTTTGACATCTCCCATCTCTCAGGCACGGCTACGGTCGGTTCAATGGTCCAGTTCCGGGGGGGCAGGCCTGATAAACACAATTATCGCCGCTTCAAGATAGAGAGTGTTGAAGGAATTGATGATTTCGCTTCCATTGCCGAGGTTGTACGAAGGCGTTATTCCCGCTTGCTTGAGGAAAAGCATGACCTGCCTGATCTTATTATTATAGATGGGGGAAAAGGACAGCTCTCTTCAGCTTTTCAGGAACTCAGAAAGCTCAAAATCAGGGTTCCTCTTATTTCGATAGCCAAGCGGGAAGAAGAAATCTATGTGCCCGGAATCAAGTCTCCTCTTCCCATCAAAAAAGACGAGAAAGCCTCCCTTTTTGTCCAGGAGATCCGGGACGAAGCCCACAGATTTGCAATTACCTATAACCGCCTGCTGAGGCAAAAATCTATGATTCCTAAAAATGATTGATTCCTGAAAATGATTGATTCCTGAAAATGATTGATTCCTGAAAATGATTGATTCCTGAAAATCATTAATTAGTTACTGCTACTGTTGGTATATATGTCCTTCATTTAAATCTCCGGAATTTTAAGGTTTTGGTTCTATGAAATCTTCTGATAAGACATCCCAAGCTGTATCTAATAAAATATCCGAAACACTACGAGATGCCCGATATTGGGACAGCCCGCAGTTCAAGCTGGTTTCCGATTTTGAGCCTAAGGGTTCCCAGCCGCAGGCAATCGAAAAACTTGTGGAGGGGCTGAAAGAAGGAGAGCGATACCAGACCCTGCTTGGGGTAACAGGGTCAGGGAAGACCTATACCATTGCAAACGTTATAAACCAGGTCAGGAAACCGACCATTGTTATTGCTCACAATAAAACCCTTGCCGCCCAGCTTTATAATGAGTTCAGGGAGTTCTTCCCTGAGAACCGGGTGGAGTATTTTGTTTCCTATTACGACTATTATCAGCCTGAGTCCTATCTTCCTACCAGGGACCAGTATATTGAAAAGGATGCTCAGATTAACCCGAAGATCGAGCAAATGCGGCTTGCTACTACTGCTTCCCTGATGTCGCGCCAGGATGTTATTGTAGTGGCATCCGTATCCTGTATCTACGGGCTTGGCAATCCTGAGAATTTTCAGAAAATGGGGTTTGAATTAAAGGTTGGAGATAAGGTTCCTAGAAAAGAAATCCTGCAAAAGCTCGTTGAAATCCAGTTCGAACGGAACGACCTTGAACTTATGCCAGGGCGCTTCAGGGTAAAAGGAGATACCATTGATATTATTCCCGGATACTTTGACAATATTATCCGGATTGAGCTTTTCGGAGATGAGGTCGACCGGATTTCCGAGGTGGACAAGCAGACCGGTCAGCGAACGGAAGAGATGGACTATTTCTTTGTTTATCCTGCCAGGCACTATGTAATTCCTGAGGAAGAGCAGAAAAGTGCAATTCAGTCCATCCTCGAAGAGCTTGAAGAACATCTTCCTGAGCTTGGTCTTCTTGAGTCGCACAGGTTGAAGCAGCGCACGATTTATGATATGGAAATGATTCAGGAAACCGGCAGTTGCAAGGGTATTGAAAACTACTCAAGACATTTTGACCACAGACAGCCGGGAGAACAGCCTTTCTGCCTACTTGACTATTTCCCTGAGGATTTCCTGATGGTAATCGATGAGAGCCACCAGACCATCCCTCAGCTTCACGGGATGTACAACGGGGACCGCTCAAGGAAGAAGAACCTTGTTGATTATGGGTTCAGGCTTCCGAGTGCCTACGATAACAGGCCTCTGAAGTTCGATGAATTTGAAGAGTACATGAAAAACGTCATTTTTGTTTCGGCGACTCCCTCAGACTATGAACATGAGCATTCAGCTCAGATCGTGGAGCAGATTATCCGTCCTACAGGACTTCTCGACCCTGAAGTGGAAATTCGTCCTCTTGAAGGTCAGGTAAGGGACGTTATGCAGGAAGTACGGAAGATTGTTGAAAGGGGAGACCGTGCTCTTGTAACTACCCTGACAAAGAAGCTTGCAGAAGAACTGACTGAGTACCTTGCCAGGAATGAAATCAAAGCCCGTTACCTGCACTCGGACATTAAAACGATGGAAAGAACTGAGATTATCCGCGAGCTCCGCCTTGGCAAATTCGATGTCCTTGTCGGGATCAACCTGCTCAGGGAGGGACTTGATATTCCGGAAGTGGGTTTCATTGGCATCCTGGATGCGGACAAAGAAGGCTTCCTTAGAAACTCAAAAAGCCTGATCCAGATCATAGGCCGCGCAGCCCGGAACGCCAGCTCGAAGGTTGTCCTGTACGCCGACAATATGACGGATTCTATCAAAAGTGCCGTTACAGAGACCGAACGCCGCCGCTCCATGCAGATTGCCTATAATAAGGAACACGGCATCGTCCCGGAAACTATCAGGAAACCCATCAGGGAAAAGGTCGTGGATATCACTGACACCAAACACATCCCGAAAACCGATATTCCCAATATGATTATCGAACTGGATACCGAAATGAGGGAAGCTGCTGACAGGCTGGACTTCGAACGGGCAATCCAGGTAAGGGAATTGATAAAGAAGCTGGAGAAAGAGATAAAAGTAGTCTGAAACGAAAGCGACTTGAGGAGAAAAATATCCTGAGAGGAAAGTAGCTTGAGAGGAAAAAGTAACAATGATGTCAGACTGCCCATGAAGTCCGCGCTGTGGGCATTAGAATTAGTTTAAAACGGAATGTAAGGGTTTTTATTCGAGGACTTGGATCATATGTGAGCGAACCAGTAAGTTTACATAAGAACCATAAAAATCAATTGACTGCTATATAACTCAATTTTAATGCTTCAGCGACTTGTGAAGTAACTTCACATTTTACTCATTTTATTATAGAATTCAGTGTATGATTAAGACTTAATTCACATGGTCTCAATAATCTTAAATGCCACTTTAACATAAATATGTAAAAAGATGTCTGATGTGTGAGGTTTTCGTTATCTTTGCTTTTTAGTCTAGAATATATATTTTGGAACGGAGTTCTGACGATATTGATTAACGAAATTGGGTGCAAAAATGATCAAAGAGTTGCAACTTATTAATTTTAGGTGTTATCGAAAACACAGTATCCCTTTTAAAAAAAATACAATAATTGTTGGAGAAAATAATGCTGGGAAATCGACTATAGTTGAAGCTCTTAGAATCGTTTCAATAATAGCATTGAAATACAAACATACAAATTATAATAAACCTCCAGATTGGTTAGATCTCCCTATTGGACACAAAGGAGTTACACCTTCCCTAAAAGAATATGATTTCCATTTTGAGAGTGTAAGTTACCGTTATAATAAGCGCCCAGCTCAAATTAAAGTTAGTTTTACAACAGGAGAATCAATTGAAGTATATATTGGAGGGGAGGGAAAAATATTTGCTGTTATAAGAGATAAAAATAAAAATGCAATTAAAACAAAAAATGAGGCATCAGTTACAAATCTTCCGGCAGTCTTGATCTTACCAGAAATTTCCCCTTTACTTTTAGAAGAAAAAAAGCTTATTAAAGACTACGTTAAACAAAACCTTTTCTCACGACTATCCTCCCGTCATTTTAGAAATCAAATATTAATTTACCAAGAACAACATGATAAATTTAGAGAACTTGTGGAAACTAGTTGGAAAGGGTGTCAAATCGGAAAAATATATACAGATGGCAGTCCAGACGAAGAAAGAATATCACTAATTGTAAGAGATACTGATTTTTCTGCAGAAGTTGGCTGGATGGGACACGGGCTGCAAATGTGGCTTCAAATTATGTGGTTTTTATCTTTTACTGAAAAGGACAACATTGTTATCGTAGATGAACCAGATGTTTACATGCATGCTGATTTGCAGAGAAAAATAATTAGATTGCTATTGGGAGAACAATACCAGCAATTAATTGTTGCGACACATTCTATTGAAATTATTTCTGAAGTAGAGCCAGAAAATATATTGGTAGTTGATAAAACAAAGCCGATTTCGAGATTTACAAATACTATTCCTGCTGTACAAAGAATTATAGATACTATTGGTGGGGTTCACAACATACAACTCACGAGGCTTTGGAAGTGTAAAAAATGTATTTTAGTAGAAGGAAAAGACTTAAAAATTTTAAGACACTTTCATAATACCTTGTTTCCAAAGTCCGAGATTCCAATTGAAACAATACCTAACATGTCCATAGGAGGTTGGAGTGGGTGGAATTATGCAATAGGGTCATCAATGTTTTTAAAAAACAACGCCGATGAAACAATATATACATATTGTATATTGGATAGAGACTATTATACCAAAGACGTAATTGAGAAAAGATTAAAAGAAGCAGAGAGTTGCGGTGTAAAACTCCATATTTGGTCACGAAAAGAGATTGAGAATTACTTAATAGCCCCTAAAGCTATAAGCAGAATTATTAATTGCGAAACAAATCTGGGGATATATACTGATGAATCAAAAATAATTAAACAAATAGAAAAGATATGTAACGATCTTTATGATGAGACATTTGACTGCATAGCCACTCAAATATCAAATGCGAATCCAAGAGAATCCCAAAAAGCAAATTCAAAAGCTAGAACTGTAATGGCAGAGTATTGGGAGTCAATAGATGGAAAACTAACTTTAGTTTCAGGGAAAGAAGTATTAAAAAGATTATCTGCTTGGTGTCAAGAAGAGTATCATGTATCGTTAAACAGAGAGAAAATAGCAAAAGAAATGAGAAAAGAAGAGATATTACCAGAAATGAAGAAAGTAATCCAAGTAATAGAAGATAGGCTTGATTCAATATAACAGATTACATAGAACCCCAGTTTGACAGCATAAATCAAATCACATATATTGTGAAATCTGTTTTCGCCAAATATCATTTAGCAGTACACGAAAGTGTGCCGGCTTTTCTGTAAATTTCTATTATTACTGGTTTTTAAGGCAAACATCACGCTACGCTTCTTTTAACGAAATTTGGAGCGGTGGCGCAACATTAATTCCTAAAACTTTTTTGTATATTTTCCATAGAATTTCTGGAGAACTTTTGCCTTTTCGTTTCGCAATCTTATATCAAAAAATGGGATATTCTCCGGCTCTCTATTGAACATTTAGGAGACGGCTAGATGAAGGGCTTTAGTGCAAAAATGATATTTTCGCAGTTTGATACTAGTATTTTTGTCTTTGTGTGCCAGTTTACCCGTTATGAGAAGAATTAAATTTCCTAATTGTAAAGGTTTACACTGATTTTGAAACAAGGCCAGATTTTTTGCACCATAACCTTCAGGAATACATATTGGCATAAATTTAGAAAGATATATAACAAATTATTAATATTCATGTTTTAATACAATATACAAAGTTACTTCTAAAAAATACTGAATATATACCCTGGAATTTTGGCAGTGTGCAGATTTTTCTGTAAAATCATACATTTAAAAAGGTAAGGAGTCAAAATTCTATATAGTAAAGTTAATTCCGTCGTTCGTGTACGAAAACTTAATTCAAAATTTACAGCGAATTCGTGATACTGTCAAATTTTGTAAGATTGAACCATAAATTCGGGAATGCATAGAATGAAAAGAAAAATCAAAAATACACTGGCTATTTTGCTTGCAATCTTATTTGCATTGACACTATCAGGTGCAGTAGCAGGTGCCGACTCCGTTTCAACTACCGACAACGTTGCGTCACAAAACATTTCTCCAGTTTGGAGCAAGTGGGAAGATCTGGGCGGCGACCTTACTGAAGGTGTAGCTGTCTCCTCCTGGGCACCCGGTCGGTTGGATTGTTTCTCAGTTGGACCTAATCGGACACTGCAGCACAAGTGGTATGATGGTTCCTGGCATGACTGGGAAGATCTGGGCGGTGAACTGTATTCTGCACCTGCAGCCGTCTCATGGGATTCAAATCGTATTGATGTTTTCGCGATAGGTAAAAATAAAACTATGCAGCATAAGTGGTTTGATGGTTCCTGGCATGACTGGGAAGATCTGGGTGGCGACCTTACTGAAGGTGTAGCTGTTTCCTCCTGGGCACCCGGTCGGTTGGACTGTTTCGCAGTTGGAGCTGATCGGACACTGCAGCATCAGGTGTTTGATGGCTCCTGGCATGGCTGGGAAGACCTGGGCGGTGAACTGTACTCTGCACCTGCAGCCGTCTCGTCTGATTCACGTCGTATCGACGTTTTCGCTTTAGGCAAAGACAAATCTATGCAGCATAAGTCGTTTAATGACACCTGGTATGACTGGGAAAGTCTAGGTGGAGAATTTAATGACGGTGTAGCTGCCTCCTCCTGGGCGTCCTATCGGTTGGATTGTTTCGCAGTTGGAAGTGATTATAATACACTGAAGCATAAATGGTATGACGGTTCCTGGCATGAATGGATTTGTAGAGGCGGGGAATTGTACTCTGCACCTGCAGCCGTCTCATGGGATTCACAGCGTATCGATGTTTTCGCTATAGGTGAAAATAAAACTATGGAGCACAAGTGGTATAGTCTGTAACTCAATTAGTAAAAGTCTGTAACTCAATTAGAAATAATCTGTAACTCAATTAGTAATAGACTGTAACTCAATTAGTAATAGACTGTAACTCAATTAGTAATAGACTGTAACTCAATTAGTAATAGACTGTAACTCAATTAGTAATAGTCTGTAACTCAATTAGTAATTAATTATATCCTGGATTGGCAGGTAAACGTAATTATATGCACATTACAAACCCCTGCCAATTTGGGATGATAATCACTTGATGTTGGCTATTTTGTTAATAGGTGACCGTCATAATTATTATTTTATGATTTTTAATTGTACAAAAATCTCAGAAATCGGAATGTGAGATTTACTAAAGTAAGTATTGTAGTAATGTTTCTACAGGTAGACAGCTCTTAATCAGGTCAGATTAAACTGTTCTTATTGTTTCATAGACTGAGAGAGTTCCTGGGAGTCTTCAAGCATTACGAGTTTCTGTCTGGACTGCGAGTCTACTGCCTGCGAAGATAATATATCTTTCTTTTTTACGGTAAACCTGAAGTAGCCAATCCCTATCAGAAAGAGCGGATATATGACTTTCCAGGTAAACCCTGATGCCAGAAAGCTCAAAGACAGAAGTGAAAGAACCGAAAAGATCCATTTCTGCCAGCCGATTTCTGTTTTCCAGTAAGCAATTATGATGAAGCCGCAGAGGAAAATAAAGTTCTGGTTTACGAGCATCATCATAGCCGTAATGGGAACTTTGAGAAGATAGCACCCTGTAATCAGAGAAACCGACATTGCATATAGAGTCACAAGGCTGGCTAGGGGAATATTTCTTTTAGAGAGCTTTCCGAATACGGCAGGAAAAACACCTGTTTTGCCAGCTGCATAGATTAGACGGCTTGCAGTAAAGTTCCAGGAACATGCGTTTGCTGCAAGCACTACAATTATAAGCCATATCAGAAAATTTCCGCCTGGAATGAAAAGAGCCAGGCTGGAGAGACCGGCAGCTCCCTTGAGGGAAACTCCTGTAGCACTGGCTCCTACACTTATCAGGGCAAGTAAAACATAGATGGCAGCGACCAGAACAAAGCTTAACCAGTACAGGCGGGGAACGTTTTTTTCGGGGTCTTTCATCTCTCCAAGGGAAAAAGAAAGATTTTCCCAGCCCAAAAAGGCCCAGAAAAGCAAAGCTGTTACATTCCACATTATGTTTGGAGCTACGTTTCCGTGGCCGCTCAGAGCTTCTCCAGCAATCCTCAGCCCGGAACCGACAAAATCGAAGTTAAAGACAATAATCAGCCCTATGAGCAGAAAAAGTACAGTCAGGGCTAAGTAGTTGATTAGAGTGATAGCTCTTATCCCAAACAGGTTTGAGATAAACATCAGGCTTACAAGAAGGATTGCACAAAAGGTTCCTCCCAACCCGGAGAGATTAAAAAACTGCCGCATATATTCACTGCCAATAAAAGCAATAGCAGGAAGCCCAAAAAGATATGAACCGCTTACAAGATAAGAAACCGAATATCTTCCCCAGGGGCCTACTGCTTTTTCTGCGTAGCCGGCAAGCCCGGCTGTTGAAGGGAATCTCAGGCCAAGCCTGGAACAGATCTGGACTCTCGGAATGGTAACGAAGGTTATAAGGAGCCATCCAAGGATTGCTTCATGGACATTTCCCACGCTGAGAGCCAGGCCGGGCAGTGCGAGGATTCCTGTACCTATGAGCATGCAGATTGCAAGCCCTATACCTCTCTTTAAGGTGATTGTTTTTTCGAGATCTGTCATTTTATCGTTAAGCCTATGTTTATCGTGACTACTCCCATCAATGAAGTGACGGACATCTTCCGATTTTACGGTCAAATTGTAATCTCAATCTTAGAATATTTATAGCAGCATTAAGATCACGGTCAATAGACAATCCACAGAAGAGACTTTTTAATATCTTCTGGGATGGCCGAAATTTGACATTGATTTCGAGGACAGTTTACCTACATATTCAATAAACCTGAAAATAATAAAAAGTCTCCAAAACAGCGAAGAGCCAAAGTTTCAAGGCAAAAATATTTAAAATGGGGAATTACTTGGAAGAAATATGTAGTAACATCTCCAAATAAGAATTAATTTGACAATGCCAGGGAAATAATGCCAATAAATTAAATTGGAACTAATCCTTCATTCTAATGGACAAACTGTAAAAATTTCGAAATCAGCTTTTTAGACGCAGCCGATGTCCCCAATAGTGGCTTCAATGCATTCACGACACATCATTCTGGGAAGATCTTTCTTTAGTGTCAAATGGGGAAGCGGATATCCTCCTTTCATAGGTAACTCTACTTCTTTGATATGATCCATGCAGAGACCTTTTCCACAGACAATGCAAACTCCTACTGCCTCACTCACTTTATTTTCTTCAGAGCAATCATAACATTTCAGCATTTTTTATCACCTCAACAAACTCCATTATCAACAAACTTCATTAAATAGACAGTTTTCCTTCAGGGCTTCATGGCAAGAATAGCACATAATTCTTTTAATGTGCTCAATGTCAGGCTTCAGTTCAATTGGATAACTTCCTTCCCAGACAGGAGTTTCCTCGCGGATAAGATGCTCTTTGCAAACCCCTCTACCACACGCAATACAAATCCCAACGGCGTCCGTGTCTTTACCTTCTTTAGCGCATTCATAGCATTTCATAAGCTTTCCTCCAGGTAAGAAAAAGTTGTTTATTTATCTGAAAATTTGGTTAAGGAATGATAAAAATATAACTTCAAATTTTCAGCTTGGGAATTGATCAGTTCCATTTCCCTAAATAATCATTTTTGGCAACAAAAACCTTTGATATTATATTTGAATCATTCCTAAATGCATGAAAGTATAATTTATTAATTAAGTTATACGGATGATTTTATTCCTCAACAAGAGTCATTTCCTGGCCACAACAAACAAGAGTTCCTCCACCTACTTCTTCTACTACAACTTCGTTACCGCATATCTCACAAAGATATCTTTCCCCTTTAGCAGATACACCCATAAACCTTTCACTCCTGTTCCTTTAAGTTATTATCTCAAAGCAATTTAATTAAACTTTCCTGTTGCTAGACTTATTCAGTTTTTAGAGAACAATCCAAAAATTCAAAGCCAATTCTCTGAAAACTTTAATGACAAAAAATTAAGTTTGCTATGGGTGAGATCTTAAAAGACATATGTCTTTATGTACCGTAAAAAGGTTATCAAAGAACAAAGCACTGATCTCTTTTTATGTTTTTCATAAATATGGAACGTGTTTGTTTTCTGATTTTATTAAAGACTCACCCACTAGCGAGAACCTGCTTACTTGCAGGTGTCAAGAAGCCCTTTCTTTTTACCTCCCCTTTGTTCAGAGGGGCGTATCGGCTCAACTTTTGCTTCTTCTTCCTTTGTTTCTGCCTTCTTTTCTTTTTCATGATGGGTCATAGATTCAACTCCTAAATCATTTATACTTTTAACAATTTTTATAGATTAGTATAGTTTGATCAAATTTATCAACTTTCAAATGATTCCCAATTTTTATGATTCTCAATTTTCATGTTATGTTCAGATTGCTCCTGCCAACTTTTTTAAATACATTGACAGTTTTTTCCCATCCCTCCTTATGACCAATAAGACATCAACTGAATCAAATTTGAGAATATATACACAATTTAGATATTTCATTATCCTGGGATCACAAAATTTGAGATTGATTCTGCTAGTAATTAACTGAAATCAATCAAATTCTTTTATGTTACAATAAATAATTCTCCCAGTAGTTACTCAATTATCCTCTTAATTATTTTAAATTATTTATATGAAAAATTGTTTCTTAACAAAAGACAGTTTAGCACAAAATATTTTAAAGCCGGAAAATAATTTTATATTAATAAAGTATGCTGATTATCTGTATAAAATAATTTTTTCCTTATGCGCAGACATTACAACAAAACCTACGTATTGAGATTTTTTAAAACAAATCTTATGTAAAGTGGGTAAATCAAAGTTGCGCTGGCGCATTCCGCAACAAGTTATTGGGATATTCGACTGAAATAAAAAGAGGAACAGGAGAGGAAATACTTCCGATCATAGAACTAACAGAGTCTTATATCTTACAGATTGTTTTAACTAAAAATGCTCAAAAAACATACATGATATTCTTCGAATAACATGCCGCAAAAATAAAAGTACTTGAGAGCACTTTCATGCCAAACGTACAATACTCTTCGAATAACATGCCCCAAAAATGAAAATGCTTGCAGATGGCAGCATTTTCATGCCAAATATAAAGAAATGAGTAAAGAAGAACAGACCTTTTCGATGAAAATGCCTCCAAAAATTAGAGAGTTTTTTTGGAAGGGAAAACTTTTGCGCTGAAATTTTTTGATGGCTAACCAGTAGCTACTTTTACGACTCTATCTCCTTCTGAAGTTACATGAATTTTCTCACTAACAAGTAAAATAGAACAATAAAGCAAAGGATAAGGAATAAGTGCATCAATGCTCCAAGCATCACTTCAGAACTTACTTCGTGGTCTTTAAAATAAGGAATATTTTGTTTCAAAGTGGAGAGGAGATTGCCAATCGAGTCTGTCATGGTTGTAAAATAATTTTTCCTATATATAGAATTATAGTTTTGAGTTTCTTGCAACTTTCCTAATAATACGGCAGTGTTGCGAATTTGCTGTAAATTCAAAGTTCATTTTTTGTGTACTGATTATAGTTCCGTTCGTTTGATATTAGATTTTCAAACTACCAACTTTTTAAGATTTATAATTTTACAGAAAAATCAGCACATTGCCAAAGAAGAGTGAAGACGAACAATTGTACTGTCCTGAATGAGAACATCCTGAAAGTTTTCGAGTTTTTTATTAAGTTTTCTTCCATGAGTTTTCTTCCATGATCTTTTGCAAGCTCCTCTACCATGAATAACACAAACTTCAAGGCAAATACATACCTGAATTTCAGAATAATTTTCGATCTGAATTTAAAGTCAACAATTCAAATTATCCAATTGTAGAAATGGGTCGAGTTTTGGACAAACTGACAAAATAGTTGTTTAACGCTTACTCGATGAAGCATGAGATCAACTTTCCAAACTCAATAGATCAAGAAGTGGCCTGCAAACTACAGTTCAAGTATTGAAAATTTCCATGTAAAGTTAGGATAAAATCAAAAATTCCCAAAACCAAAAGCTATTATATAAATAGCCACAAACCTTAACTGTTGTTTTTACCTAATTTTAGTTTCTTAACAATTATTTTTTTGCTCAGCCAGTAAAGGTGGAACTATGCCTCATATAATGGAATTACTTGGAAAAACAAGAGTCGTCGTAAAAGATGGAAAGGTTATCGAAGTAGGAGAGCCTGAAGTCGAATGGTGCCCCCTCTTTGCCAAAATCCGCGGAATTAAGAAGATCACCCCTGAAGAAGTCAAGAAGAACATGGAATTCAGGATCAATGACTTTGGAATGTTCACCGACAAGCGCCTACTGGAACTCGAGGATTTTGTTGGATTTGGAGCATCGGAAGTTATGATGACAGGCCTGAGTAGAGGTTTACTCGACACAACAGTAACAGCCTGTGAAGGTGCAGGCACTGTAATTTCCAATAACCCTATTCTCGTTCAAGGCATGGGTGGCAGGATGTCCGGTCTGGTCGAAACCGAACCAATAGATGCCATCATAAACGGTATTCAGGAGCGCGGCGGAATAGTGCTTGACCCTTCAACTGCAAAAATGGATTCTGTTGCAGGTGTTAAAAAAGCAGCAGAACTCGGGTACAAAAAAATTGCAGTAACCGCAGCTTTCGC
>Ga0268360_1002007_pt1 | contig 17671 bp, 10 predicted proteins | sample BioMet11_FD_192465 | JGI IMG/M metagenome (GOLD analysis project Ga0268360, IMG submission 192465) | Sewage microbial communities from Oakland, California, United States - Biofuel 11 (Illumina Assembly) | ecosystem: Engineered > Wastewater > Sewage > Unclassified | place: USA: California... | reverse complement strand
CCAACAATATCCCCAAGATTTAAATTTTTTGCAAAAAGATTATTCGCTCCATAATTTTCCGGCTGAACAAAACTGTCGGGAGAAAAATGAGGAGCCATTGTACGTGCCTCAGCCACAGTCAGTTTGCTGGCGTTGCGCCATTTGTAGTTGCGACGAATTTCACGTTGTTCATGCTTAATGATTGCAGAATAATTTCCGGGCAAGTAATTATCAGGAACATGATTATTTCCGCAATTACCCGGACCGGAATTGGCTAAGGACTCATTGCATAACTCCGCAGCAGAGGACAAATTTGCAAACACGCGGGCATGCCCTCCAAAATCGTTGACAAGTTTCTTGTAAACAACTGCGGCCTTTGAAGCGTCTCCGCCATAAACAACTGTACCACTGTATAATGGGGCAATATTAACTGCAGTGTGAACTGCAGAAGTAGTGGCGCCGCCAACCGCAAGCGGAATCAGATATCCCAACTCTTTACGCATTCTCCCCTTGTTCTCCTCCAACAGCGCGGCAAGATTTTCCATCTGTTTTAGAGACGGAGTAATCAATCCGCTCACCCCTATCAAATCAGCTCTATTTTTTATTGCTTCATCTACAATTTTCTGATTATCAACCATTACCCCAAGATCAATCACCTTAAAATTATTGCATGTCAAAATAATTGAAACAATATTTTTACCAATATCATGAATATCACCCTTTGCAGTCGCCAGCACAATTACAGGCTGAGACAAAATATTTTTATTCTCGACAGATGACGTACTGCTTCTGTATTCAACTGATTCACAATCCATACCTTCAACCGCATTTTGGGGCAAGTCATGATTTGCCGCCTGCTCTTGATTATTATATTTTTCAATAAACGGCTGCAAAAAATTCACGGCGGCTTGCATAACGCGGGCACTCTTAATCACCTGTGGAAGAAACATTTTTCCCTCTCCAAACATTTTCCCTACAGCTTCCATTCCGCTCATCAGCGGACCCTCAATCAGAGAAACCGGAGAAGAAATTTCTTTTAGTGCCTGCGTCAATATGTCTTCAATACCCGTAAAATCTCCCTTGATTAGGTTGTGCTTTAAAATTGCTGCAATATCCTCAAGCTCTGCTGATTTGGTGATGCCTGCTCGATTAAAGTCACTGCGCTCCATACGCTCGCCGGGCACAGCGGCATCCTTAGAACCTTGCAAGCCCAAAGCAGCATGTTTTGCGGCAAGCTCCTCCTCTTTGATTTTTGTAGCAAGCTCCACAAGCAATTCAGTCGGCGTACGTGATGAAGCGGAAGCAGAGCCGGAAACTATCGGGAGCTTAGAAGAATCATTCATCACAACTGCCTCCACGCAAGAGAGTAAATCGGGTTCTATGTCATCATAAACCTGTAACATGGAGGGATTTACAATAGCCATATCCAGACCGGCAGCAATGGCGTGATATAAAAATACGGAGTGCATTGCCTCACGCACTTTGTTGTTTCCTCGGAATGCAAAAGACAAATTTGAAACGCCGCCGGAAGTCTTTGCACCCGGCAAGTTCTCTTTAATCCAACGTACCGCCCGTATAAAATCAACAGCATAATTATCATGCTCCGGTATTCCCGTTGCAATGGTCAAAATGTTGCAATCAAAAATTATATCGCTTGGAGCAAAACCTACGCGCCGGGTTAAAATATCATAAGCCCTCCGGCAAATCTGTATTTTGCGTTCATACGTAAGTGCCTGTCCCTCTTCATCAAAAGCCATTACAATCACAGCCGCGCCAAGATAGAAAAGTTCAGTTGCACGGTGCACAAATTCCTCCTCACCGTCTTTCAAACTTATAGAGTTGACAATACTTTTCCCGCTGCAATTTTTCACACCGGCAAGAATGGTGTCCCAGTTTGAAGAGTCAATCATCAGCGGCACTTTTGCAATCTCCGGCTCGCCTGCAATATAGCGTAAAAAGCTCTGCATAAGCTCACTACCATTGAGCATTGTATCATCCGTATTGATGTCAATCACAGTTGCTCCATCCTCAATTTGCTTTACCGCAATCTTTGCCGCCTCGCTCCAATTTTGCTCCCCTACCAGCTTTGCAAACTTTGCGCTGCCCGCAACGTTTGTCCTCTCGCCTATATTGATGAAATTGTTTATCTCTCTGTTTATTAGTAAATTCTCAAGACCGCTGACATATAAATTTTCATTTTGGCTCCGGACGGATTTTTCCTTCTTTTCTCTCACGTCTCCCACGCCTTTAATCTCCGAAGTTATAACTTCACTACAAGAAAAAATTTCTCTTGGCTTGCAATCTCTTAAGGAATTGGCAATTGCACGGATATGTTCAGGTGTTGTACCGCAGCATCCGCCCGCAATATTTATGCAACCTTTGGCTGCAACTTCTTTTATACATGCCGCAGTATACTCGGGGGTTTCATCATACTCTCCCATCTCATTGGGCAGTCCCGCATTAGGGTAAATACTTATACCACAGCCCTTATAGAGGGTAATGTCCTCTCTGCCATTCTCATTCTGATATCTGCTATTCCCATTCTGATAAAAGTTATTGCAAAACTTGCTAAGCTCCTCCACAAACGGCATCAAATCTTTTGCGCCAAAGGAACAGTTAAGACCAAAGGTTAACAATTTATAGTGTGAGATTGCCGTAAAAAATGCTTCGGTTTTTTGTCCCGTCAGCAGACGTCCTGTCTTATCATTGATTGTGGCTGAGACCATTACGGGAATATCCGTACCCTTTTCCTCTTGAGCCTGATGGATTGCATAGAGAGCCGCCTCTGCGTTGAGTCCGTCATAGCAGGATTCCAGCAACAAAACATCAACTCCTCCGTCTATCAGACCTTCAGCTTGTTCCCTGAACGCAGCCGCCATCTCATCAAATGAGATGTTGCGGTATTCCGGTTTGGTGACATCCGGGGAAAGGGATAATGATTTTATTGTCGGACCAATTGAACCTGCAACAATTACGCGGCGTGCAGAATCTCCGGACTTGCAGTTACCTGCCTCTTCTGCCGCTTGCATGGCAATTTGTGCCCCGCATTTGTTGAGTTCATAAACCTTGTCTGCGGTTCCGTATTCCTTTTGAGAAATACCGGTGCTGCTGAATGTATTGGTTGTTATGATTTCAGCGCCTGCGGCAATATAATCCCTGTGTATCTGCATGATACCATCGGGATTAAGAAGGTTCAATATGTCCATATTGCCGTCTCTCGACAGCTTTCGGCGCTGAATCATTGTGCCCATAGCTCCATCCAGAATCAAGATATGACTCCGCATACGCCTCTCTATTTCTGCGCGTGAAATCCGTTCCATAAGTTCAAAGGCTATTTTATAATTGCGATGTTCATTGTAAAAGATGCCGCAAAGTTAATGATTTTAAGCCGAAGGCTTTACCTCACTTTGTGCGGCAAAATATAAAAAAACGCCGGCAAGTTCTTTGTCGGCATTTTTTTGCGCGGGTGAGAAATGGGGCTCGAACCCACGACCCTCGGTGCCACAAACCGATGCTCTAGCCAACTGAGCTATTCTCACCATATAATCAGCCTCAGCGCATTGCTGCCGCTTCCGCCGAATTGGGCTGCAAATATAATTCCTTTTTAGCAAAGTACAATCCTTTTTCCTAAATTTGCCATTCGTTCTCGGCGGAATATCTGTCGAGATAAATTAAGATTAATAATATGGCTAGAGAAATAAAGTTCTCCCTGGTTTACAGGGATATGTGGCAGTCTTCCGGCAAGTATGTGCCAAAAGTATCTATGTTAAAGCAAATTGCGCCGGTCATCATAGATATGGGTTGCTTTGACAGAATTGAAACTAACGGCGGCGCTTTTGAACAAGTAAATTTGCTGTTTGGCGAGAATCCTAACACGGCTGTAAGAGAATGGACTGCACCTTTTAATAAGGCCGGTATTCAGACGCATATGTTGGAGCGCGGACTTAACGCACTTAGAATGTTCCCCGTCCCTGATGACGTGCGCGCACTTATGTGCAAAGTTAAAAAGGCTCAGGGTGTTGACATTATGCGTTCTTTCTGCGGATTGAATGACCACCGCAATTTGAAAGGTTCTGTTATTCACGCAAAAGAGGCCGGAATGATTTCTCAAGTTGCTTTAAGTATTACACACTCACCCATTCACACAGTTGAGTACTATATGGATATTGTAGACAAAGTTGTTGAGTACGGTGCAGATGAAATTGCTCTTAAGGATATGGCGGGCATTGGACGTCCTGTATTTTTAGGCAAACTTGTTAAGGCTATTAAAGACAAATATCCTCATATAAAAGTCCAGTATCACGGTCACTCAGGTCCCGGATTTTCAGTGGCTTCCATGCTTGAAGTTGCAAGAGCGGGTGCTGAGTATATAGATGTGGCAATGGAACCTCTTTCATGGGGAAAGATTCATCCCGATGTTATAACCATTCAGGCTATGTTAAAGGATGCCGGATTCCTTGTTAAGGACATTAACATGAAGGCTTATATGGAGGCACGCCGTTTAACTCAATCATTTATAGATGATTATCTTGGATACTGGATTGCTCCGGGCAACCACATGATGACATCACTTCTTGTTGGCTGCGGACTTCCCGGCGGAATGATGGGTTCAATGATGGCAGACTTGAAAGGTTTCCAGGGAGCTATCAACGCTTCATTAAGAAATCAGGGCAAGCCGGAACTTAATATAAACGACCTTGTTATAAAGCTGTTTGATGAGGTCGCTTATGTATGGCCTAAGTTGGGTTATCCTCCTTTGGTTACTCCGTTTAGCCAGTATGTAAAGAACACTTCTTTGATGAACTTGATGCATATGCTTAAGGGTGAGCCGCGTTGGGGCACCATAGATAAAGATACAATGAACATGATTCTTGGTAAGATGGGCAAATTACCCGGGCCATTGGCTCCTGAGATTGTGGACATTGTAAAGCAAAAAGGTCTTGAGTTCTACACAGGCATTCCTCAAGATGCTTTCCCTAACGAACTTCCTAAATATGAACAGATGATGAAGGAGAAAGGCTGGGAACGCGGACAAGATGATGAGGAATTATTTGAACTTGCAATGCATGAGACTCAGTATCTTGATTATAAGAGCGGAGTTGCTAAACAGCGTTTTGAGAAAGAACTGGAAGCTGCTAAAGCTAAGGCAAATGCGCCAATCATTGTTGAGCGTCCTGTTGTTGAGATGCCTACATTTGATGTCAATAAGATTGTTGAGCAGCATCCAAACGCAAAACCAATTCAGACAACAGTCAAAGGACAAGTTGTTTGGCAGTATGATGTTGCAGATAAATCAATGGCGCCTGTTGTTGGAACAGCCGTAAAGGCCGGACAGACAATATGTTTTGTTCAGGCATTCTATGGCCAGGAAGAGATCAAAGCCACCGCCGACGGCAAACTTGTAGTCATTTGCGCAAAACAAGGTCAGCATGTAGAGAAGAATGAAATTATTGCGTTTGTAGAGTAATTTCATTTTCCTAACGTCTCTCACGATAGCTAAAAAAGCCGCTTATTTTAAGCGACTTTTTTTTTATGTAACAGGCTACAGGATGCAGGATGATCAGGATGCAGGATGATTGCTAAATACTTGCCGCAATTACAAGGTGGTATTATGCTAAAGAGCTTATTACATGAGACTTGCAGATGAAGGCCCTCAGATTTCGCCCCCCCTGCCAATGCACATTGTTGATTATCTGAGCATTAACACACCACCACCACAATTTCTAAAAACTCTTGCATTCAGGTCAAGCTGATATTATATTTGTGATAGGAAATAAGAGAAGGTAAATGAAGGATGTAGTGGAGGGTGATTGTGAAAGATGATTGTGAAGGATGATTGTGAAGGATGATTGTGGAGGGTGATTGTGAAAGATGATTGTGAAAGATGATTGTGAAGGATGATTGTGAAGGATGATTGTGGAGGGTGATTGTGAAAGATGATTGTGGAGGGTGATTGTGAAGGATGATTGTGAAGGATGATTGTGAAGGATGATTGTGGAGGGTGATTGTGGAGGATGATTGTGGAGGGTGATTGTGGAGGGTGATTGTGAAGGATGATTGTGAAGGATGATTGTGAAAGATGATTGTGGAGGGTGATTGTGGAGGGTGATTGTGAAGGATGATTGTGAAGGATGATTGTGGAGTGAAATGGTGAAGTAGGATGGTGAAGTAGGATGAAAGAGGAAGTGGCATAAACTCAGTTCTCTTATTATCAATCTATTACATAAGCAGGGGTCTAAAAATTCAGCCCCCTATCAGCACAAACAACTAATTATCTGCCACTTAGCCTACCACCACCAAATAAAAAGTGGGAGGGAAGATGAGAACTGTCGTGAATGACACCAATAACACTGGTGCAGCAAAAAACTTAAATGCGGCAAGCGCAAGCGCAATAAGTACAATAAGTGCAAACGCAATAAGTGCCACAAAGACTGTGAAGCCCGGAGAAGACATAAGTGCCACAAAGGCCATGAGGGCCGGAGAAGACATTAACGCCACAAAGACTGTGAAGCCCGGAGAAGACATAAGTGCCACAAAGGCCATGAGGGCCGGAGAAGACATTAACGCCACAAAGACTGTGAAGCCCGGAGAAGACATTAGTGCCACAAAGGCCATGAGGGCCGGAGAAGACATTAACGCCACAAAGGCCATGAGGGCCGGAGAAAACACAGGTGCCACAAAGGCTATTAAAAAACCGGACAAAACTATCGAGAACGAGAGCAAAAAGAAACAAGCTTATCACTTGATAATGAGGGGATATGACAGGAAAAAAGTTTTTGGAGATGATAAAGATTATAAAAAATTTTTGAGCCTACTCAACAATCTCATGCAACGGTTTGATGCTGTGCTATATGCATTCACGCTAATGACCAACCATATTCATCTTCTGGTAAAAATTGCTGATATAGAGCTTTTTACTGAATACCTGACAAAAGCGTATACTGGATATTTTTACTATAGATATAAAAAACCGGGCCGACTATTTGAACCTTCTTTGTTTTATCCAAAAAATTCCGTCTACCTAAAGATGAATATTATAATCTATATACTTAATAATCCGGCACTTGCAAATATGAGTACACAACCTTGGACCTACAAATACAACTCTTATTTATTTTATACCACAGCATATAATGAACTTACAAAATATGTTAAAGTTGAACCAAGTATTATCAGAAAAAATTTTAGTTCTCTCGACAGTTTTAAGGATTTGCTTAGGTCTAAGATGGTTGTAGAGAGAGCAGAAAAAAGGTTCAAGTATATGGAGGACGAATGGTAAGATGTGGCAGCGGAAGGTAGTAATAGAGAGTGGTAGCGGAGGGTGGTAGCGGAGGGTGGTAGCGGAGGGTGGTATGGGGCTGTACCGCTGTGTATGAGAAATTTACATAACACGGGGTCATAAAACACGATGTCCCGCCACCGCAATAACTTTATTATTAATATATTAGCAATGCACCACCTATTAGCGTCCTGTTCTATAACTCTTCCCCACTGTGATTGACAAACACCCACCATGCCCAAGCATCTATGAGCTCATTATCATCTGATTTCCATGCTTTTAGGTAAAGGGAGCGGACAACATCAAGCCATTTTAATGAGCGGGTTTCATGACTGTCTCCTGTGCCAACATTGATGATTTTTCCGTAAGAATTTTTTATACAGCAAACGCCTTGGGAATCCTTGGAACTTGCCGCAACTTGAAAATCTCCGGAACTTGCAACGCTTTGAGAATCCTTGGAACTTCCAGCAACTTGAACATCCCCGGAACTTGCCGCAACTTGAACATCTCCGGGACCTGCAACGCCTTGAGAATCTCCGGAACTTGTCGCAAAATTGGAATCTTTGGATTTGAACGCATCTTTATAGTTAGTTACTCCGTTGTATTCATAGTACATCTCACGGGTAGTGCTGGAAATTCTGGCAAAGCGGCCGGAGTATGGTTTCAACTGTGAGTTGTCCAACTTCAAATAATATTCAAGCATGGCATCCGTGCACCACTTTAAGGTAGAATCTGTCGCAACCATTTTATGGTCTGCCACATAGACAGTTACGCCATCTTTAAAAACGTATGGCTCATAGTAGCCGCGGGTGTACATGTCTTCATACACAACTCCGCGCACGGCAAATTGTCCGCCGTTTTGCGACATGATATAGTTCAACAGCTTCTGAGTGTTCTTGTAATCAAGGTTTTGTACGGCCCTCCAGCAAGCGGAAATTGTCCAGCGCGCAAGCTTCTGAGCATCAGGCATCAGCAGCATCACCCTGCCCTTCTTGTCAGCACGAGTCTTAACATCTGAACGCATATAATAAGTATATAACTTCACGGGGTATCCCTCATATCCGGGCACATCCGTTACCGTCTTCTCCAGCTCCTGTGCCATGTACGCTGAGTTCAGCACTTTCTGGCAGCGCGCCACAAGCACAGCCATACTGTCTTTAACATATTGTTTGACAGCTTTTTGTTTGAACACATTCACTCTCCTGGCATCTTTAAGTGTCCATGTCTTTTTCTCACCGCTCTGTTGAAGTTTTGCTGCAGTGTTTTCTTTTTTATTCCCGACAGTTTGCACATTTGATTGATTTGGCACAGTTTGCTGATTTAATTGACCTGATACAGCATGCGCATTTGATTGGCTTGGCATGGCACGTACATTTAACTGTTTATCAACTTGTTGCGCATTTAAAGCGAATACAGGACAACAAAGCATTAAAGAGGATGAAATTGCAACTAACATCTTCCAGGAAATTTTTATCAAGCTTAACTTATTATGCATATTAATAATTATAAGACTATTGGCATTAAAGACGCGACACATATTTGTGCCCCCCAGCGGAATCGAACCGCTACCGCGAGAACCGGAATCTCGAATTCTATCCATTAGACTAGGGGGGCGGAGTGCTGCCGGAACTCAAGAAGCCGGCCGTATGGCACGATCTGCAGAGCAGTACCGCGCGGCAGGCAAAGTTATATATTTTATTTATCTTTGTCAGACCTCAGTAATGAGCATTTTTAAACTTAATAAGATTCTCATAGCAGACAAAGAGATATTTCTTAAAAAAAAGAGTGAAAAAATATCGAGTAAAAGAATTTAAAAAACATTAAGAAAAAGAATTAAAAAACTGTCGAGAAAAAAATAAAAATATGAAAGCATACGTTTTCCCCGGACAAGGGGCACAATTTACAGGAATGGGATTGGAACTGTATAACAGTAATCCGCTGGCCAAGAAACTGTTTGATGAGTCAAATGATATTCTGGGGTTCAATCTTGTGGACATTATGTTCAATGGAACCGCGGAAGAGCTTAAGCAGACAAAGGTTACGCAGCCCGCAATTTTTGTTCATTCTGTTACTCTTGCAAAATGCCTGGAAGATTTTAAGCCCGATATGGTTGCTGGTCATTCACTCGGAGAATTTTCTGCGCTGACCGCAGCCGGCGGCTTGAGCTTTGAGGAAGGACTTCGGCTGGTTGCAAAACGTGCATTTGCAATGCAGAAAGCATGTGAGCTTAAGCCATCTACAATGGCTGCCGTTCTTGGAATGGATGATGCAAAGATTGAAGAGATTTGCAAACAGACTCCCGGAATTGTTGTAGCGGCAAACTACAACTCTCACGGGCAAGTTGTCATAAGCGGTGAAATTGAGGCAGTTGCAAAGGCCGGCGAAGCCATGAAAGCAGCTGGTGCAAAACGCGTTGTTCCATTGGTAGTTGGAGGCGCATTCCACTCACCTTGCATGGAGCCTGCGCGCGTAGAACTTGCAGAAGCAATTGAGAAAGCACAAATCAGCAAGCCTGTATGTCCTGTATACCAGAATGTTGATGCACAGCCGCACTCAGACCCTGCAGAAATCAAAAAGAACTTGCTAATCCAGCTTACCCATCCGGTACGCTGGGCTCAGATAGTTGAGAACATGATCAAAGACGGCGCCAATGAATTTGTAGAGCTTGGTCCCGGCTCCGTCCTTCAAGGACTTGTAAAGAAACTTGCACCGGAAGGCACAATCATATCCGGAAAACAATAAATTTTAAATAAAAGACGCCGTTATTAATTAAAGACAGCGTCACACTTTTAAAGACCTTGTACTTTTTGAAAATAGGAGTAATCATATCTACATACAATAACCCGGAGTGGCTGGAGAAAACTTTGTGGGGCTATCTTAACCAGACAAGGCAGGCAGATGAAATTTTGATTGCGGATGACGGTAGCCGGGATGAGACTCGGCAGCTTATTGAAAGTTTTAAAGGCACCCTTCCAATCAAGCATATCTGGCAGGAAGACAGGGGATTTCAAAAGTCAAAAATTTTAAACAAAGCGCTTGTTGCGGCCGACGCAGAGTACTTGATTTTCACAGACCAGGACTGCGTGCCGCGCAAAGATTTCATTGCAACTCATGAGCGTTATGCAGAGAAAAACTACATACTGTCGGGAGGATACCTAAGACTCCCGATGGATATCAGCAAGCGGCTCGGCCGCGCAGATGTAGAATCGGGCAACGCCTTCAGGTACAAATGGCTCAGGGCGCAAGGGCTCAAGTGGAACTTCAAGTGTACCAAGCTGATACAGTGTCCCTCTTTCTGCAAGTTCATGAATTTTATCACTCCCGCAAAGGCAACATGGAATGGATGCAATGCATCCGGATGGAGAGCAGATATGCTTGCCATCAACGGCTATAATGAGGAGATGCATTACGGCGGACAAGACAGGGAATTTGGAGAGAGGCTCTTTAATATGAGAATTAAATCCAAGCAGATACGTTATTCGGCAATTCTGCTTCACCTGGACCATAAGCGTCCTTACAAAACTCCGGAGACGCTGAAACATAACAGGGAAATCCGCAACAACACAAAGCTCAATCACATAATCCAAACTCCCAACGGAATTAATAAAATCCCATGTTCAACAAAATTCGAATAATTTTCTAATTGCTTACCTGCCACAAACGCGGCATCATCAATCATTTATTAAACTACAAATCTCTTATCAGCTTAAGCAGCCGCTCTTTAGTAAATGAATTTTTTACAATATCCCTGTTGGAAATTTTCTCAGAAGCTGTCAGCGGAGTATCCAGCTGCTCTTGTGTAATTCCCTCCAGCTCAAAGACTTTCAGACCATGAGACAGCGCCCATTCATAAACCGGATTACGCTTGGAGAGAAAAACTTTTGTCCCCATAAAAAGAAATACCAGTATGTTCCCGACAGCTTCTTGCCGCCAATTGCCATACAAAGCTACACTTATGCTCATCTGCAATTTATTATACTCTCGCAGGGGCATAAAATCCAAAAGCGGACAGAATCTGTTGCCAAACAACTTTCGCCCTCCATAAAGCACGCATCTGACATAACGCTTTATACATGAATAACTTAACGGAACGTAAATTTTTCTTGTGCCAAGATTAAGAGCCGCAATTTTGCTCATTGCATAAAGATGATTATTGGACGCGGAGCCGGAGTTTCCGATTATAATATTCCCGCCTCCATTGCAGATGCTGCCATTGCCGGCACTGCTGTCGCCATTACAGACGCTGCCATTGCCGCCGCAAGCACCGCCGCAGACGCCACCGTTATCTATCACCTCATTATCAAACTTCAGCAGGCTTTTATGCAAATCCTCCCCCAGAACAACATCCAAAGGATAGTAGAAAAAATCTTTGCGGGGCTTGCATGCAAGAGACGGGTAATACTTAACAAGATAATCATAATCATTCTCGGTGGTATCCGTAACTATATAATCCACATACTTTTGCACAAACCGCACAATGATATTTGCAGAAAACTTTCTGTTTAACCTTCCGACAAATGCAAAAAAATTTCCAACGGAGGGATGCAATCCTGCAATTGAGAGAGAGTTAATATCATAAATTTTAAACCCGGCCGGCTCCAAAAGATTATTGTACAAATCAAGCCCCCAAATAATCCAATAGATTTGAACCCCGTCCGCTTTAAGACGCTTTAGGTTAAGACTACGCAATAGACTGATTTTCCGCTTATTTAAAAGATGAATATAAATTCTGTCGGGAGTTGAAAAATCTTCAATCCCCCGCAAAAACTCACCCCTGGAATATATACAGGGAGCTCCGTTAACACACTTGAAAGGATGGTGCAGTCTATTGGCTACCACAAAGATATTCTCTCCCGGGAATTGCTCCTCAAACATTTCAACCGTGCGGTTGATTATCTTTTCATCATTTACAAAGTGTAAAATCATAAGTCACAATCAAGCGTCAGCCGCCTGCGTAAGCATCTATATCATCGCCGCAGACAAATCTGCAACGCCAAGGGCGCTCTCCTTCAAATAACTAACAACAGCATCAGCCACACTTGTAACATCTTCCGCTGTCATAGAATTATAAAGAGGAAGCCTAAGCAAACAATCCGTATATCTGTCTGCCTGAGGCAGAACACTATTCCCCCACCCGTTTTTCACTGCAAAATCACTGTGATGCAAAGATAAATAGTGAAATGTTGCATGAATTCCGCGCACTGCCAAATAGTTAATTATCTCCGTGCGCTGTTCAATTGACCGACAAACAAGATAAAATATGTGCGCGTTATTGTAGGCATAAGTCGGCAAAGACGGAATACTTATCCCGTGACTATCCAAAATAGCATCATCTGAACCATACTTAAATGCCTTATAATAGGTTCTCCATAAGATTCTTCTCTGATGCTGTATTTCATCTATCTTTTGCAGTTGACCCCACAAGAAAGCGGCAGTACATTCAGAGGCAAGAAAAGATGAACCATTTCCAACCCAACCATACTTATTAACCTCCCCACGGAAAAACTGGCTGCGGTTTGTCCCCTTTTCCCAAACAATCTCGGCATCTTTTTTAAACTTCTCATTATTAACAACTAACAGCCCTCCTTCTCCGCACTGGATATTCTTTGTCTCATGAAAAGAGAAAGCGGCAAGGTCCCCGATGCTTCCCAGAGGAATTCCCTTATAGCTTGTGTAAATTGCCTGTGCACAATCCTCTACAACAACCAGATCATATTTGCGTGCAATCTGCATTATCTTCTCCATATCACAAGCCACACCGGCATAATGCACAATTGCAATCACCTTTGTACGCTTTGTTATCAAATCTTCAAGTCTGGATTCATCAATATTTGGGTTATCCAATCTGCTATCTGCAAAGACTATTTTTGCCCCCTGCCTTGCAAAAGCCAGAGCGGTAGAGACAAACGTATATGACGGGACTATTACCTCATCCCCATTTTTTACTCCCGACAGTATTGCACACATTTCAAGCGCATCCGTGCAAGAGGTAGTGAGCAAACACTTTGGTGTGCCAAAAATGCCGGTACTCCGGAAAAGGGCACGGTGCTGATGCGGATCCTCATTCAGTTTTTTCTCAAAAAACTGTTGGCACATGCGGGTATAGTACCCGTTGCCGCTAGTATGACCCCTCCTAAAAGAGTCCTCAATAAAACCCATCTCCAAGCCCGTAAAATACGGCTTGTTGAATGGAATACTGTCAACATTTCTCATTTATAACCCCTTATCACTATCGAAAAGTTTCGAATTCCCCTTTAACTTTAACCACAAAGTCACCGATAAAACGAAGCAAGATACAAAATACTGCATAAAAATTATGCCAATGTTTTTTAACTTGTTTTAACCCTAATAAATCAGTATCTTTGGGCCTAAATTTGTAAGATTATATAGAATAACACTAATTTTTTGATATGGCAAAAGAAAAACAATTTATTACCTGTGATGGTAATCAGGCTGCTGCACACGTAGCCTATTTGTTTAGCGAACTTGCTGCAATTTACCCTATTACTCCGTCATCACCAATGGCTGAGCATATAGATGAATGGGCGGCATTTGGAAGGAAAAACTTGTTTGGAGAAACTGTTAAGGTCATTGAGATGGAGAGCGAAGGCGGTGCGTCCGGAGCTGTTCACGGTTCTCTGCAGGCCGGAGTTTTAACTTCTACATTCACGGCATCCCAGGGATTGCTGCTTATGATTCCTAACATGTATAAGATTGCAGGTGAGATGCTTCCTGCTGTATTCCACGTTTCAGCAAGAAGTCTTGCAACTCATGCTCTTTCTATTTTTGGAGATCAGCAAGATGTTATGGCAGTGAGACAAACCGGTTTCTGCATGCTTGCTTCCGCAAGTGTTCAGGAGGCGATGGATCTTGGAGCAGTAGCACATTTATCAGCTATTAAATCTTCTCTTCCTTTTGTACACTTCTTTGACGGATTTAGAACTTCTCATGAAATTCAGAAGATTGAAGTTCTTCCGGAAGATGAATTGAAGAAAATGGTAAGTACCAAGGCATTAGCAGCATTCAGAAAGAGAGCTCTCAATCCTAACGCTCCCGTTACAAAGGGTACAGCGCAGAATTCAGACGTTTACTTCCAGGAGACTGAGGCCAGAAATCCTTATTACACAGAAGTTCCTGACATCGTAGCAAGATATATGGGAGAAATCGGAGAGGCTTGCGGCCGCCATTATCTTCCTTTTGACTATTACGGAGACCCTAAGGCTGAGAATATTATAATCGCGATGGGTTCTGTAACTGACACAACAAGAGAGGTTGTTGATTACCTTGTAAACAAAGGGGAGAAAGTTGGAGTTGTAGTTGTAAGACTTTACAGACCATTCTCCGCTAAGTATTTCTTGAGAGTTCTGCCTAAGACTGTAAAGAAAATTGCTGTTCTTGACAGATGCAAAGAACCGGGATCTGTCGGTGAGCCTCTATATGAGGATATTAAGACTACTCTTGCCGAGTCTTCCAATAAGATTAAGATTGTTGGCGGACGTTACGGTTTGTCATCTAAGGATACTTCTCCTGCGCAAATTTTTGCAGTATTTGACAACCTTAAGCTTAAGGAGCCAAAGAACTCATTTACAATTGGTATCGTAGATGATGTTACGTTCTTGTCATTACCACAGAAAGAGGAAATTCCTATGGCAAGAAAGGGTACTTACGAGTGCAAATTCTTTGGACTTGGCTCAGACGGTACAGTTGGCGCAAACAAGAATACTATCAAGATTATTGGTGAGAGCACAAAGAAATATTGCCAGGCTTACTTTGATTATGATTCAAAGAAATCAGGCGGTTACACTTGTTCACACTTAAGATTTGGAGATTCTATTATCCCCGCACCATATTTGGTTTCAACTCCGGACTTTGTTGCCTGCCACGTTCCGTCATATTTGACAAAATATGATGTTTTAAGAGGCATTAAGAAAGGCGGCACGTTCTTGTTGAACAGTTTATGGAATGCAAAAGATACTTGTGACAGACTTCCGGATTTCATTAAATACCAAATTGTTAACAAGAAACTTACATTCTATATCATCAATGCAACAAAGATTGCAGAAGAAATCGGACTTGGGGGAAGAACCAACTCTATTCTTCAGAGCGCATTCTTTAAGATTGCAAACATCATCCCTTATGAGAATGCCGTTAAAGAGATGAAGAAAATGATTGAGAAGAGCTATGGCAAGAAGGGTGAGAATGTTGTTAAAATGAACTATGCAGCTGTTGACAGAGGCGGCGAGTTTGAGAAAGTTGAAATTCCATTTGAGTGGAAGAACATCTCTCCGTGCAAGTTTGTCCCTGATTCTTACAAACGCATGGCTCCGGATTGGGTTCGCAAGGTTGCCGACCCTGTTAATGCACAATGCGGCAATGACCTTCCGGTCAGCACATTTGTAGACTTCCCGGATGGGTGGATTCCTGCAGGAACCGCATCATTTGAGAAGAGAGGAGTTGCTACTCACATTCCGGAATGGAATCCTGAAAACTGCATACAGTGTAACCAATGCGCATTCATCTGCCCTCACGCTGTCATCCGTCCTTATTTAATGACTGAGGAAGAGGCTGCTAAAGCTCCAAAGGGTTTGAAAAAAGCACAAGGCAAGGCTAATCTAAAAGATTACTTCTTTACAATGCAAGTAGATCCTGCAGATTGTACAGGTTGCTCTAACTGCGCGGATGTATGCCCTGCAAAGGAGAAAGCCCTTGTTATGAAACCTGCTGAAAGTCAGCTTGCCGAGCAGGCTAATTTTGAATATCTTCACAACAAGATCGGATATAAAGATACAATTGCTCCTAAGGGTGCCAACCCAAAGAATTCACAGTTTGCACAGCCATTATTTGAATTCTCAGGCGCATGCGCAGGCTGCGGAGAGACTCCTTACATCAAACTTATCACTCAGATGTTCGGCGACAGAATCATGGCTGCCAATGCAACCGGTTGTACTTCAATATACAGCGGTTCATTCCCGTCTTCTCCTTATTGCAAGGATAAGAACGGTCACGGTCCCGCATGGGCTAACTCATTGTTTGAGGATAATGCAGAATATGGTCTTGGTCAGAGACTTGGCTTTGTAAGATTAAGAGAGACTCTTGTTAAGAGAGTAGAAGAAGCTATCGCTGATGCAAATACAAGTGCAGAAGTTAAAGAACTTATGCAGAAATGGCTTGACAATAAGGACAATGTTGACATTGCTAAAGAAGTTGCAGCCAAACTTGTTCCTATGATTGAGGGTTGCAAAAACCCTGCTTGCCAGGCGGTTTATGAATATAAAGATTGCTTTATTCCTAGAAGCCAGTGGATAATTGGCGGAGACGGCTGGGGATATGACATTGGTTACGGCGGACTGGACCACGTTCTTGCTTCCGGTGAGAATGTTAACGTTCTGGTTGTTGATACCGAGGTTTATTCAAACACAGGCGGTCAGTCATCCAAGGCTACTCCTGCAGGCGCAGTTGCAAAATTTGCAACCAGCGGCAAGAAGATTAGAAAGAAAGACCTTGGAATGATGGCTATGAGTTATGGTTATGTATATGTTGCTCAGGTTGCAACAGGTTCCAGCCAGGCTCAATACTTAAAGGCTATTCAAGAGGCTGAAGCATATAACGGTCCTTCCTTAATTATCGCTTACGCCCCTTGTATAAACCACGGTCTAAAGGCCGGAATGGGTCACAGCCAGTTGGAGGAGAAAAAAGCTGTAGAGTGCGGTTATTGGCATCTATACAGATTTAACCCAAATGTTCCAGCCGGTACAAATCCATTCACTTTGGACAGCAAGGAGCCGGATTGGAGCAAATTCCAAGACTTCATCAAGGGTGAAGTTAGATATGCATCTCTTGTTAAGACCTTCCCTAAGGAGGCAGATGAGTTGTTTAAGCTAACAGAGGAGTTTGCAAAACTGCGTTATGACGGTTACAAGAAATTGTCCGGAAAGTAACAGACAATAATATTTAAAAGAGGCGTCTCAGTTGAGGCGCCTTTTTTATTTCCCCACAGTGCTTTTTTGGAAATTGGTTTTTTATTGCTTAATTTTATAAAAATGAACGGGAATATATTTTATTCCCGACAGATAATTTAAAGCAAATTTAGACCTGGATAATATTTTACAGAGATGGGAAACAAAGTACATAATTCTTTTTACACCCCAATGGGCCTTGTGGACGTTGAATTCCTAGCGCACGGCTCAATCCATATTGACTGGGAAGGAATGCAACTCTATGTTGACCCGTGCAGCACGGTTTATGATTTTACCGATGCACCAAAAGCCGATGTTATTTTAATTACTCACGCACACGGAGGCCATTATGACTGCAGAGCAATTGAAAAAATAGCTACACCCAATACCACTTTTGTGGTTAGCAAGGGCGTTGGAACTTGTATTGATAATGACCTGCCTTCTTTACACTTAAACC
>Ga0268360_1002006_pt1 | contig 17680 bp, 14 predicted proteins | sample BioMet11_FD_192465 | JGI IMG/M metagenome (GOLD analysis project Ga0268360, IMG submission 192465) | Sewage microbial communities from Oakland, California, United States - Biofuel 11 (Illumina Assembly) | ecosystem: Engineered > Wastewater > Sewage > Unclassified | place: USA: California... | reverse complement strand
CCTGCGCATCCGTTATCATTTCAGCCGGCTATCATCTTTCCAGGAGGGAGACAGCCGACAGACTCCAAGGAGGAGGATGCACAATTCTAATTGTCGCTGATGCTCAAGAATAATTGTCGCCGATCAGTCCATCCCCTGTCCAGCTAGTCAAAAAGTGCAGGTTCCGACATTTTTGATTTTTGTTGTCGCCAGCCGCTGAACCGATGCCGACTGTGTAGGACACGAAAACAGTCCATCACTCTTAGCAACTTCAGGCTGTAACCCAAGTTTCAGGGAATTGACAGAAATTGGTGTGAAAGAACCAGCCGAAAGCCGTTTTGTTGACTACTATTGTTCCGGCTTTAGCGGAGTGGACCTGTTGGTTGTAACGCTAACTTGATTATGCTTTGGTTTCTGGCGCACCATGCGATGCACAATTTTGTACTCATTAGTCTGTTGTTGTCGTATGTTTTGAATGATCCTCCCCGTTGACCTGAGTTCTTGCTTCGGGTGTTATTGCACTAGTGATTCCCCTTGCTTCAGATTTTCCAGAAATTTTTTGATCATGGGTGGCTTCTCCACCATTTTGTTGTGGTTGTTTGCGAGATTGATAGGAAATCCATGCGATCCCACCAATAAACAGTGCAAACATCACTATAACTAAGATCTCAGATTTATAACTGGGCATGAGTAAGAGCTCCAGAGAATTGATTTTTTGTTTATATTACAGAATTGAAATAAATGTCAAGTTAGTAAAGTTAGTAAAGACAGTATGTTGCAAATACCCCTGCTGATTCTTTCTTGCCTGTAATGATTTTTGAAGTTATCTAAGGCCGTTCCTGCCTGATCTCTCCATAGGGTGGGGCTGGTCTTGGTAGGGATGTCTGCACGTCTTTGCCAAGACCTTTTATTGATTAGTTTTTCTTGGAAAAAACGCGGTTTCTTTCGTTTTTGGGTTTGCCGTTCGTGCTGGATGAAAGGATTCTGCCATGGGGAAATCCTTTCGTTCCAAATCGAAAATATCCTTCAACTGTGACGTGTTTGGGCAGTATAACGAATTCCCGTGTCATCTCCACTACTTCCACTAGCGCAGGTTCCTGCGTTTTTGATTTTGGTTGTCGCCAGCCGCCGATTTGCTAGAATCCATCCCAGCTGTAGACCAGCTTTTCGGCTGCCCCTGGCCCATGGGCTCGTCCTTCTCCTGGTCCTTCCCATATCCAACTGGTCAAATACGAAATTTTTTTCGTTTTTGGGGTAGTTCAGCGGGATGATTCGCAGAGTTCTTCCATTGTCCGCGCTGAAAACCGGCAAATCAATCATTTCCAAAAAGTCCAGTAAACTGGAATTCTTGGACATCAGTCCCACGGTGATTTTGCGCCAACAATTCGATGCTTAATCAGCAGTAATTTATGAACTTTTTTAACATCAACGGTAACGCCAAGTAAACTTCCCAAGCAGAGGCCGATGGGATACTCTCTGCACCTGTCCAACTCAATGACGAAGCAGCAGAACTGATGCGGCTACGTTCAAATACGCAGGTTCCTGCTTTTTTCTGGGGACTAACAGGCTGATGCGCAGATTTCTGTCAGTAAAAACAACGTTACGATTAATGTCGTAATAACTTTTTAAACGTTTTGTGGTTCGGCATGGTAGCGCCCGTATTTTTGAAGTATTTGTATGAGGTTGTTGAACTCAATTGGTTTTGATAAGTAGTCATTCATTCCCGATTCGATGAACATTTCTTTGTCTCCTGGCATGGCGTACGCTGTTAAGGCGATGATAGGGATGTTTGCATAAGTAGTTTTGCTTGCTCTGATTCTTTGAGTAGTTTGTATGCCATCTAGTTCAGGCATCTGTATGTCCATGAGAACCAAGTCGTAGTTATTCTGTGAAAGTAATTCTAGAGCAGCTATCCCATTGTTTGCAACATCTATGAATAACCCAATTTTTTTTGCTAAATGTTGCAGTGCTATTTGATTAACTCTTTCGTCTTCTGCTAAAAGTATTTTGATTGAGTCTGTAGGTTTAAAAGTTTGTAGATCAATTAGTTCGTTTTTTTGAGGGAGTAGAGTGTCGCGCTGCTCTGAGTAATAAAATGGCAGCGTTAGATCGACGGTTGTTCCTGCGTTTTCTTCGCTTGAAATACATAATGTTCCTTCCATTGTTTTGACAAGTCTTGTGACAATGGACAGTCCGAGTCCAGTTCCAGATTTGCTTTGCGTATAAGTCCCTTTAATCTGTGTAAACGGCTTAAAAAGTCGTTTGATTTGCTCTTGTGGGATGCCAAGACCAGTGTCAGTTATGGTGAACATTATGGTGATTTTTCTAAATTCTTGACATATTTGAATCGGTGAGGCTGAAACCACAACAGAGCCATCAGATGTCGCTTTTAAGGCGTTTCCTATCAAATTAAAAAGTATTTGACGTACTTTTAGTTCGTCGCCAATCAAAAGAGGTAAATCGTTAACGATATGTGATTCATATTTTATTTTTTTATCTTTTAAAATAGATTTAAAGAGAATTTCCATGTCGGCAAGCATACAGGCTAGAGAAAATTCCGTGACACAAGATATTTCTTTTCCTTGTTCCAGTCTTGCCAAGTCTAAGATCTCATTTACTAGGGCGAGCAATTTTCTCGTAGATTCAAGAGCTAAGGAAGTGTATAATTTTTGTTCAGTTGTGAGATTAGTGCCTTCGCATAGTTGAAGCATGCTCATTATTCCATTGAATGGAGTTCTAATCTCATGGCTCATGGTCGCGAGAAATCTAGATTTAGCTAGGTTGGCTGCTTCTGCATCTTCTTTCGCTTTTATTAACTGTGAAGATGATTTAGATATCCTCTTGATCATATCGTGGAAAGAAAGCATTAGCTGAGTTAATTCATCTTGGTATATGTCTCCCGTGTAATTTTTATTAGCGATCGCGGGGTTTTGTGTTAAGTCGTGTAGGATTTCAATGCGCTTTGTTATCGTCTTTTGTGAGTAGTGTCTGAAGATTAATACAGTTAGTAATGTCGCAGCGATGGTAATGGCAAGGCTTAGATGTAAATATTTATTAGCTTCTGTATAAATTGAAGAAGTCGGTATGCCAAACAGGAAGTGCATGAATGGGGTGTTGGATTCATTTGTTGTTATGTTTATGAAGCTGTAGAATTTTTCAATGTTATCTGATCCAAGGTCAATGAAACTGTTTTCTGAATCTGAACTTGAGATTTTTTTCCAAAAATCTTCTCGAAGCTTTGAGCCTGTTTGATAATGTTTCGGATCTGGCGGAAGTCTGAGTAAACTTATGCCGTTGTGGTCAAATATTCTCATGAAAGAACCTTCTGGTAGATAAGTTTTCGAAAATATTGCGTCTAGTTTGTTTAGATTTATGGAAATTACGAGCACTCCGAGAGTTTTGTTTGAATGGTTTTTAACAGGGTAGGAAAAATGGAATACTGGGTTGTTTGTAATCCTGCCTACTATATATTCACCAGTCGAAAATTTGCCTGTTTTAATTGCATCTGTAAAGTATTTCCTGGTACTAGAATTTGTTGCGTCATGCATTTGCTTTCCAGACGCAATGACATTTCCATTTAAATCGCAAAAAAACAGATTGCTATAAATTTCGCCATTGCTTAGTAAGATGCTTGAAAACAATTTGGACATTGATGCGGTGTCAATTTGTTGTACTTCGTCTTCTTGTGAAAGTAGTGATAATATTTCTCTGGTTTTTGTTGTAAGACTAAGTTGAAAAAATTTTATTTCGTGTATAGCGTGAGATATGTTCTTTTCGGCAATGGTATAGTTTTGAGATCTTACTTTATAATTCAACAATGTTAAAATAACTAGTATGGGGACTAGAGATGCTAGCATTAAGACGATTACTCGATTTTTGATTTTTCGCATTGGAGGTCTCTGTTTATTTGTTCGTTGCGTGGTGAGCTATGTATTGGTTTTTGTAGGTTCGCTAAAAGTTAAGTCGATATCTTGTCGTAAGATTATCGATGAAGCTTGGATATTGTGTTTTTTTCCTTTAAAATCAACTGCAACACCAAGTAAACTTCCCAAGCTGCGATCGATGGGATACTCTCTGACCCAGTCCAGGTCCAGCTGCCCCATTTGGACACCAGCACCGACGCCGCTGGGACCGAATCCTGGTACAGCTTACCACGCCGTTAAAAAATGGTGAACCACCGGGTAGAGCGGTTCAAAGCGCAGGTTCCTGCATTTTTTATCGTTGTCTATGGTGCGGGATGGCAGGATTATGCCATTGGATAAGCCGTTATTGGAGCAAAATCAGCTTTTTCTGTGTATTTTCAGCTTGTTCCCGTGTTGAACCGCACATGGTAGATTTGCGCTCGCAGGATCCTGTGAATTTTAGCGCCGAAAAATCGGTAAAAACTGGATTTTAAAAAGTCCAGTAAACAGGAATCTTGGGCCATCGGTGGATGAACGGTGATTTTCGCGGCAAGCACAGGGCTATCTTGTCGACTGTAATTCTTGTACTTTTCTTCGTCAACGGTAACGCCAAGTAAATTTTCCAAGTTGCTGCCAATGGGATACCCTCTTCACCAGTGGACAGTGCCGACACCCCCACCAGGAGCGCTTCTTGTCCCGTTAGGTCGGTGGAAACTGGCCTTTCGAAACGTCTACCCGAACTGGAAATTGGTGGAAGAGTTCTACTAGCGTTATCCCTCGTGGTTAGTTTAAGCTGTTCACATGAAAACGTGCCCCTCTCTCCCCATCTGGACGATATCAGCCCCTGTGGTGTCATGGCTACTCTTTTTCGGGACGCTAATTGTCTCCAGCGGTTTTTATACTCCATTTCTTGCTATTGGTCTGCTTATGGGTGTCTTAGCTGGTGTACACCATGCCGAGGTGGTTGCTCATCGGGTTGGCGAACCCTTCGGAACGTTAGTATTAGCTGTTTCAGTAACCGTTATAGAAGTTGCATTGATTGTTTCTCTTATGGTTGCTGGGGGAGTTGAGTCTTCTGGACTTGCAAGAGATACGGTTTTTGCTGCTGTTATGATCATATTGAATGCAATTATCGGCTTAAGTCTCTTGGTCGGTGGAGCACGATTTGGGGAACAGTCATTTGGTATGCGAGGTGTAGCTGCGTCGCTCACTACTTTAATGGCCATCTCAGTTTTGACTTTGATTTTGCCAAATTACACTGTTACTGTAAGCGGGCCTTATTATAGCAAATTTCAACTAATATTTATAGCAATCGTTTCAATTGTTTTGTACGGAACATTTGTACTCGTTCAAGCAGTTAGACATCGTGACTATTTTTTGCCTAAAGAAGGCTGTGATAATGAAGAATCACATGCTACACCACCATCTACAAAAATAGCTTTTATTAGTTCTGGACTATTGATCGCTTGCCTTGGAGCTGTTGTGCTACTTGCTAAAGCACTTGCTCCTAGCATTGAGGCTGGAGTGGACGCCATAGGAGCACCTAAATCTTTGGTCGGGGTAATTATTGCAGGGGTTGTTCTCCTGCCCGAAGGTTTGGCGGCATTGCGTGCTGCTCGGGCAAACCGTTTGCAAACAAGTTTGAATCTGGCACTAGGGTCTGCCTTGGCCACTATTGGGTTGACAATACCTGCCGTTGCTATTGTTTCTTTGATTACTGGTCTTACTTTGACACTGGGAATTGATGTTAAATCAACAGTTCTATTCTTGCTTTCTTTATTTGTGACAGTGCTTTCACTCAGTACCGGACGAACTACGATCCTGCAAGGTACAGTCCTTCTTGTCGTTTTCGCTGTTTATTTACTTCTAACTATTGTTCCTTGAATGGTTTTGTCGTAGATAATCATCTTTGATTAAACATACCAAGACGTTAAAAAAAGGTGAACCACCGGGGCAGGACGGTCACTGTTCCTCCTAATGCTCCTGGTCCATCCCATATTCAGCTGGTAAAAAGTGCAGGTTCCTGCGTTTTTGGATTTGCCGATGGGGCTGGCTCATAGAGGAAAAATTGGTCAGTTCTGTTCCGGGATTGGTAACGAAATTATTACTGTTGTCCCGTCTTTTTCTGATGTAGAAAAGCTTATTTGCCCTCCGTGTGCTTCAGCAATCAATTTTGCACTATAAGTACCTAGGCCTGTCCCAGAAGATTTTCCATAAGTAATATACTTTTCAAAGAAATTATGTCTAATGCTTTCTGGTACGATACCATGATTATGGACAATAATGTGAAGGTCTTTTTCCGTAAAAATGCATGTAATCGTCACTGTTTTTTTGTCTGGCGATGCTTCTAGCGCGTTTTTCAGAATATTTGTAAACATGTCCTGGATAAGACTTTCTTCTCCAAAACAATTCGCTGTATCCGTTTTTGCAGGGCCAGTGAATTGACTTTCGATGTGAATGTTTTTTCGTTTCGTTATCGATAAAAAATAAATTTCCGTGTCATGGATGACTGTTTGAAGGCTAAACCAAGTTTTATGTGGAAGGTATTTGCCTTTTTCCTAGAGTGCAAATTTTTCAGTTGAATCCACTAAGTTGATTACGTGACGGACAGCTCTCAATAGTCCTGGTATTAAAGGGCGAAGTTCTTCATCGATTCCATCTTCGAACACGGTTTTTGCCAATACGTGAAGGCTTGCTAGTGGAGCCTTGATATCATGCCGAACAATTTTTTCTACTTCTAAACGAAACTGTTCATCAACTTTACGATCTGTAATGTCGTAAACATAGCCAATATAGCCTGCAAAATCACCGTTGAAGTCTTTGAATGGGCAACCTATGTCAAGGATCCATCGGTATTCTCCATCATACCGGCGAAGACGATATTCCATTTGGAAAAATTTTCGAGCATGAAACGCTTCAAGGTAAATGGCTAGGCATCGATCAAAGTCTTCTGGATGAACTCCTTCGGCCCATCCGTTTCCGATTTCCTGAGACAGTTGTCGACCGGTGAAGGCAAGCCATGTAGCATTGAACCAGTCACATTTCGCGTCTTTTGCTGCACGCCAGATCAGAGCCGGTGCTTCATCGAGGATTGTTAAGTAAAAATCAGCATTTTCTTTTGATCTTTTGTAATCGAGACTGTCAATAGTATGGCTAGTTATTTCTAAGTCTTTTAGCCGTTGGCGTAGAGCGATTAGTTCTGCAATCAATTCTTCTTTTGATTTGTCGTAATCAAGCATTTTATACTCCTATGGAGCGGATGCTTTTGTCTCATCGGATTGGGACGGCCATGTTATCCTGGTCTATTCCTTCTCCAGCTGGTCAAATACGAAGGAAAATTCGTTTTTGGGGGCTGCTTATTGAACTTATTCCCAGAAATCTGCCATTGGACAGGGACTTTTAGGTCAAAATCAGTATTTACTGTATATTTCCAGCTCGTTCACGGGATTAGCTGCCCATGGACGGGTCTGCACTCGCAGGATCCTGTAAATTTTAGAACCTAAAAAACGGCAAAATTCTGGTTTTCAAAAAGTCCAGTTTACTGGAATCCTGGGGCACCGGTCTCAACGTGAATTTCGCGGCAATTACAGGGCCATCTTGTCGACTGTAATTCTTGGATTTTTATGCCATCAACGGCAACACCAAGCAAACTTCCCAAGCGGCTGCCGATGGGATACACTCGCCATTACTGGCCCAGTGGGCGGCACCGGGACCAGCCCATGGCTAATCCAGGCCCAGCATACCACACCGTTAAAAAAAGGTGAACCACCGGGGCAGGGCGGTCCACCTTCGGGCTAGAAATTAAACAAAGCGGTTACACGATATCGTTGTAGGATCATCACTTTTTACTAGGGTGTCAAATCCAAGGGGTCTGACAATCCATGCTTCACCTTTGGTTTCGATAGACGCGCTCTTGGTTTCAGGCGAAGCAGGATCCTGGTCAGGGGCAAACAATCAAATCCCCTCGTCATCTCAACCATTTCCGCCAGTGCAGGTTCCTGCTTTTTTGGTTTTAGTTGTCGCCAGCCGCTGATTTGTTAGACTCCATCCCAGCTACAGTCCCCGTCTCGGCTGCCCCTGGCCCATGGGGCTTGTCCTTCGTTTCCTGTTAAAAACAAGGTGAACCTCCGTGCCATGGAAGTTCACCTTGTACATCGCATATTTAACTGTGAAAACTAAAGACCTAAACTATTCCAGAAGTCATCATCGTCTTTTTTTATCTTGCGCTTGATTGATTCGTTGTCCTGCAAGAAGTGCGAAAATGAAGTGTATAAATCTTTGACTGGTAAATAATATTTCTCATAGGCTTCGGGAGAAATTGCCCAGTTGCTACTGTTTGGACATCTAAAAGTCTTCTCAGTGAGTAGGCAAGTTCTTTCTTGCATGATCATTTCCTTTTGATATTTATTTGTTCTTTGACAATCTATCGAAGAAGGCGGGTACTCGCCAGAAGACTCGCCTTCTTCAAGTGTGTTGCGTTAAATGTTGATCGTCGTCCTTGCGAATGGTCATTCTCTCAGTTAGCTTTTGTGTTCGTTGAGAGGTCGAAGATTCAGTGATTCAATAAGATCAATGACAGTGCCAAGCTCTCTGTAAGGTCGGCCCTTCGCTACTATGGGGCAATATTTCCCAGGATATCCTCCGTTCATTGTTTTCCAAATGCGGTTCTTTCGGCGTAACTTGTCACTGTAAGCGCTGTATGTGTCGTCCATGGTCATTCCTATTCTTATGGTAGCGGGAATCTTTGGACTGATTCACAAAAAGAGTGGTGGGATACCTCTGCCAAGATATCCCACCTCCAAACACTAGCTTGCCAACAACTCAGGTAGCAAACGAACTGCTCTTTCCTTCTCTCCCTCCATATAGTGGTAATAAGTGTCAGCGGTCATCTTTACCGTGCTGTGACCCATCATCTTTGACACAGCAGCAAGGTCAGCACCTTTGCTGAGTAGAGTTGTAGCGAACAGGTGCCGAAGATCGTACATGCGTGTCGGGTAGCTGATTCCAGCGCGTTTACACGCATTCTTAAACGCCTTACGAATTGTCGTCAGCCCTCGGCCCATGTACTCGATGACGTACCCTGATTCCGATTCGTCCCGCACATGCTCCATGCGTTCCAGGAACTCGGGGTTGACGGGAACTGTCCGATAGGTCTTGGTTTTCGTCGCATAGATACGAACGGTACCGGCTTTAAAATCCACATTCTCCCAACGCAAGGACAGGAGTTCGGATTCACCAGGACGAGTCCCCAGATTGAAACACACCTCCATTGCCCATTGCAGATGCGGTTCGGCACAGGCCATGATCTTTTTCGCGTCGTCCAGTGTCAGTTTCAAATCCCAGGGCTGCACCTTGGGTTTCTTCCAATTCTTCAGCGGGTTGATACTGGTGAAGCCGTTATCGATGCCGAAGTTGAAGATGAAACTCAAATAATCACAGTACTTATTGACCGTATACTGCGACCTTGATTTCCCTGTACTTTCACTAACTCCTTTAAAGTGCAGAATGAACGGCACCATATTTTGTTGATAGGTTAAAGTGTCAATTGGTTTATCACCAATGACAGGGATAAACTGGTTCTCCAGTAACCGCTCGATATTGCGAATGTGCTTTTCCGTCCGTCCAGATGCTCGCATGTGATCCAGGTACTTATTCCCGAGATCGGACAAAGTGATCCTACCATCGACCTGATCGACAACTTGTGACGTAACTGATGGAAGTGTTCCTGCTGCCACAGGTGCCACCACCGTTGACGTAACAGTTTCAGGATCAGGAATCGGTAACCTAAGTTGAATCGCATCTTGAACAGCTTTATCGAATGCCAGTGCTTTTGCTTGAGCAAGATCACCTCTGCCAAAGGACTTGTCGTGACGCTTGCCGTTGTCGTCATGCCAATAGACCATCCATCGACTATCGCGTTGATAGACACTCATAGAAACCTCTACTTTTCAGGTTGATGTTCGATTTACAAAACCGAGGAGAGAAACCAGAAACAGGGGGATTCAAATAAAGGGGATGTGACTCCCCTTGTTAAAGGTTTAGATCGATTTCATTAAAACTTCTTCGACTTCCTCTTCCTTTACACCGATATAACGGCGTGTGATGCTCGGACTGCTATGATTCAAACGCTTGGCAATAACCTCCCACGATGTCCCATAAGTCTTCCGTTGATGGTAACACCAGGTTTTTCTCAAGGAATGCGCCCCATAGTTGCCTGGAAGGTTGATTGCATCGCACCATTGCTGCACGTACATGGTCACCGCGTAAGTTGTTAACGGTGCATTCGAACCCTTTCTGCTCTTGAACAGAAACAGTTCGTCTTTAGCCTCGATAGTCTTCAAATAGTCGTCAAGCGCCTCTTTGATTTCCTTGTTTATCATGAAAACGTTTTCTTTGCCCGTCTTCTTTTCACGGATGACAATCCTGTCACCAACATTGGTATATTTTACATCGCCAATTTTCAAAGCCAGGAGATCTTGTACACGCAGTCCTGAGTTACACCCACAAATGAAGAGTAAGCGGTCACGAGGACGATTAATCAAGAGTCTTTTGATGCACTTGATATCTTTAGCGTTAATGATCGGACTAACCTTCATAGAATCCTCCAATTAGGTTTTTCCTTTTTAGACGGTTGGAAAGAAACATTGAAAATTGCCTTGTTCAACCCGATCCCTCCCTGGGGCACTTTAACGGCTTGTAGTCCTTTGACTTATTGATTTTACTCGTCCCAATTTACGATATTGGATAAAACCGTTCTTTCCTAGAAATACTAATATCTGTAGTTTTTTGACTAAAATCGCAAATATTTTGCGCAGAATCAGGCGATGTCTATTAGATAAATATTTCCATGAATATGTCTTTCAAAAAAGAATCTCTTTTGTAAAAATAAAAGTACATTGCTATTGAATAAGTTAAAAAGAAGAAATGCCATGCAGATAAACCACATGACATTTCAGTTGGAGTGTTATGGGAGAATTTTTGTCAGGAGAATCTTTCCGTCATTGACCTCGACAGAGAATTCGTCGTTTTCCTTGACTTCAAGATCACCAAGATCATAGGCCTTCAGGTTAATCTTCAAAATGCCTTGTTGATTCACCTTCGACCGCTTCGAGTCTTTGAGATAAAGTCCCTTCACCTCGTAGAGCACATGATCCGTGCTACTGAGCTTTCCAACGTGTTGTTTGAGGGTCTGCTTGTGCTTGATGCACATACGCTCCATTATTGTAGAAGCGTCCAGACCTTCCTTGACCAGTACACGAAGAGTTTTCGGATCGTACTTCGATTCGATCTTCTTCTTCGCCTTCCCGTTCTGAACGTCAGTTGTATCAGCATTCTTGGCTCCCATAACAGCTCCTTTGCATAGAATTGTTACTTTTCATTATATATCTCTATATAACAGTCAAAAACGCGGTAAAATGCGCATTTCTGGGGTGAAAATGCATCAAATTTCTCGTGATGCTACTGTGGAAATCGTAATTTGGGGCTAGGAGCCCTTCTCCTGGGTTTTTGCCCTCGGGGGAACTTAAACCATGGGGCAAGCTCCAAACTCTCAGGAGGAGTCCGATTTGGGGCCCTGTTTTTGGGCTGGCACAGGACAAGATGCTGGAGGAGGGGAGTTGGACAAGAATTTTGCCGTTACTGAAAAAGAAAAAGGTCTCCAATGATGAAGACCTTTTTAAAAGATATACTTTGCAAGTTACAGAGTTATATTCCATCTGGATTGTTCCAAATGGAATACTAGCTCCTAAGAGTAGAAAGGAACCGTCACCAGTCCTAGCCCTCTGTTGCAACCGTACAAGTGGTTTTCCCACATACGGCTACGTCAATTGGTATTCGATGTATCAGAAATGTTTTATATTTTAAAGTAGCATTAATCTATGAAAACCTACTATAAACCTAGTAGTGGGTATTTTAATTGGGGCAAATATTTCTATAGCATTTTTTTAATTTCAATTTACTTGTTACATCGAATACCAATCGATAGTTTCTTACAAACTTCAGACACCCTTACGAAAATCAAGCTCTTCTTCTCCATAAGAATTTTCCCATAAGGGTTTCCTTTGGTCAATTTCAATCCATTAAATCCATCCCGAGTCTAATCGCATCCATGTATCCAAACATGAGTCTACTCGAACTATCATATTTTTAGAAGATTTATTTAAAATCATCAGATTTCAGTTTGCCATGAACTTCATCCGATACATAGGCCACTGTGACTTCTGTATTTCCATACATACGGGCTAGATTACATCTCAACCTTTCCCTCGTCTGGATTACTCCATAAACAAGTTGGTCATCCTTGGGAAGAAAGATTCGAGGAGAACGACGATCTTTCTTGTAAAGTTCCCAAGGTATGTTTATTTTTCGATTTGATGTCCTTTCAAGTAAAGACACCTCCTAGGTCCATATCCTAGGACTGGATTTGAAATCTACAAAGCACCCATGGCGTTATGTAAATTGCAAAGTTTTTTTCTATAGTTTATTCACCTTTGATAGATATCTATTTCAATTTTTTGAAAAGAACAGGAATATTTCTCAAATGGGTTATTAGATAATGGCTATGGGAGGTTGGTGTAGGTATATTTTATAGGGGAATAGGAGCTTTACTTTAAAAGGAACTAAAAATTATTTTTTGAATTTAAAAAATTAATTTAATCTATTTTGAAAAACATTACTGTATGTCTAGAGAATCTATCAATGTTTGGTATCTATAGAGAGTAGGAGTACTTAACTTTGTTAACTTAGAAAGCTCGTTCATGGAAACTTGGATTCCATTTGAAGTTAAGTACTGCATGGCAGCTGTTATTTTTTCTTTGGTTTTAGATTTTCTAGCTTCATGTGTATATTTAGCTCCCTGTTGCTGACGTAATTTTACTTCTTCAGTAAATCCAAGTGAACTTTTGTTAGTATCTATAGCTAAAAAGTTCATTGCTCCACGATTCTTGGTGAAATTGCTAAAGTTCGGATCATTTCTTTTGCTCCAAGTCCACTTTGCTATGGATCGAGCAATTGAATTGATTTCAGATGGATAAAATTCATGATTTTTCTTTATATGTGATAGGTATCGAGAGTAGAAGTCATTGCAAAGCTGATGGACTGCGGCGTTAAACTGGTCATAACAAGAAAATTTCTTTACAATTCTATATGCATGCTTTCTACATGAATCAAACATAGTCATATGTCTACTATTTGGATCGATGTCTAGGATTTCAAAATTTTCAGCGTTATGACAACAGAACTCGTTAAGATACTGAAGGTCATACGTTTTATCGGCACAGAAAACTTTCCATCTTTTCAAATTCCCATTGTAAGATTTTAGAAAAGGATTCTTCGTATTGAAACCAGCATAGCCTTTATCTCCCTTCATTCTACAACGCAAACCTTCTCGAACGGAGTTGTAAAATCTTATAGCTTTGTAGCTAACGCGACTACTTCTGTTTTCAATTGGTAGAAGAATGGGCACCGTAAGTTCATAATGTAGGGTTGTATGTGAATTTTCGTTATTTATGATGGTTATTGTTGGTTCGGGGAGTCCTTCATCTATCCAAACGTTGGCAGCGCATTCATAATCGAGATCAAAGCTAAGATAATGTCTTCTGTGACTAGGAAGTTCTATGTATGCTGCTTTTTCTATGATATTTTCTTTCTTGTTGATATACAGAAGCTCTTTTTCGTGTCCCCATCGTGGTTTGTTAGACAAGTAGCTATAAAACCTTATCAGTGGCAACGGTGTTTCTTCGAACATAGCAGTCTCCTTTGTTTATGTCACCTCCAATAATATCTGTAACTTTTTGAGCATTTGATAACTTTCCAAAGAAGTGTCACATTGACGCTGCCGTTAGAGTGGATAATATTTTGATTGATTTTGTATTTATTGTTGCACCTAATTTTTACGATAGGTTGGGGGTAATGCTGATGTAATATATGCCTTAGGAAAAAGTTCAAGATTTTATTTTTGATATCTTCTGTGAAGAAGGATCAATATCCTATCAGCTATGAACAGTTGAAGTGACATCCACCTGCAAGATTTTGTTGGTTGCAACGATTGCAACTTGTCGCAAGATTTGAATTTGCAGCAAAAAATCTAAAGATTTTAATTTGTTACTGCTGATTTTCAGCTGCAATTGCAAGTTTGCGGGTTGCAACTGTAACCGTTTAAAATCTTTCAGGTTCAACTGCAAAAATTTGGTTATATATTAGAGGGGGGTTGCTATACGCAACCCCACCTTTCCTCACAATGTTTAACATTGATGTTGGTGAAGGAACTTTCCATTTAAAAGAAACGAAAGGGACTTTTAACAACATTTTGAACAAAATTATCTTGTTTTTCTAAATTAAAAACAAGTTTATAAAAAGCTAGTTTTCGATGAGGCATAACTTTATGGTAAAAATCCAGTGAAGTTTTACGCCAAATTGCTGTTTCTTTTCTGGATAGTGCTGGAACTTTTTAGCTATAGCATGAGAAACTTTATTTTTTCAACATAAAATAATCATATTCTTTTTTTTGCTAGAATATCTACTTCTCTTGTGGTCTATTGGCATCAACGTTGATGTTATAGATATTATTTTCAGCAAGAGTTTTGAATACAAAATATATGCGATGGGGGTCACCCGAGTTTTATATTCCAGAGGGGTGCGTATCTATCGCAGTTGAAGTCCATGGGATCAACAGGATTAACGGATAGACCTATTGAGGCTAGTTGGGAATCCAGTCCTGGACGTCTATGGGACAGGCCCTGGCCGAGGTTTAGCACTGCGGGTGCAGCTATGACCAAATGGACGGCGCCGTTGATTCTGGCCAGGCGTGTTTTGCCACCCCCTCGGCCAACCGTAACGATGCCACCGGGTAGAAACTGGGCGCATAGTGCATCCCTGCTTAAAAAGCTGCATTATCCTAGTGAAATTTCTCGATCTGGTTGTCTCCATTGCCGAATCTCTTGGTCACAGTCCCAAAAGTCCAGGTCCCTGGAAATTTTGGGGGATGTATGAGCAAAAATACCGCCCAATTTAATCATTGGCGTTCCCCTAATCATAGTGTACGGAAAAACTAACCCAATAAAAGTAAGGATTATCGTCCTGGTCAATTATATCTGTAAAAAATTTTCAGGTTTAAAAAAGACCAAGGGATTAACTATAAGAAACTATTTGGACTATTTTGACGATAAAAATCAATTGATTTATTGTGTGTGATCAAATGCGTTTAAAAATTGTATTCAAATACTCAATTGTTCCGGCATCATCACTTTCTTCAAATCTAGGTACAATAGAAGCATTCTCCGATGAGATAAAATTTTCTAACCACCAAAAGTATATAGAATTTGAAAATGTCCTGTAGTTTGAGTCTTTAATGATATCGTCTAAGTCTATGCCGACAACTTCATCAATGAACCATACGAAGTCTTTGTATAATGGATGTCTCAGATAGTAGTGTTCTTGTTTATTCCTTTTCTTATCGAACGGCCTAAAGCAAATATCTACATCTTTTTCTTTTGCATTGTCATAAAATACACATCTTCCAGCTTTTGTCCATTGAGCATGAGAAGAGCAATCAGATGACCATGCATGCAATCCTCTTAATTCTTTAGAACTACCTATTTTAAAAGCATGGATGTTGACTCCTGCATCATAAAGCTTTTTAACAGTTGGTCGGAAATTATACTTATTTATTGCATTTGATCCAATAGCGACAATAGGATATCTGTCTTTTGTTTCACAGTAATAGTCTATAATGTCATCTTCAAGTAGATGGATGACAGGGACAGGATAAGGAAATATTCCTTCATTTTCAAGAATGCGTTGATTTTCGCCGTTCTTACTACAAAAATCACTTCTCTCTATCTCATCAAAATCTTCATCATAGCTAAAGTAAAAATCAAAGAGATTTCCGTATTTTTTCAAAAAATTCGCATAGTCATAAACAGTATGAGTTATTTTGTCAGGGTTGTTATACTTTGACCAAACACCAGAATCTAAGATGATAGAATTTATATTGTCTGAAAAATCATTTATAATACGAATTGTTTCATTGTCATTCAACCCGAAAGAACGCAAAACATTTACTTTGACATCCGGCGCATATTCTCTGATAAGCTCAAAGCTTTTATAGCTTAGAGATGATTGGTAGATTCTCATCTAGTTGCTCGCCTTGATTTTTATTTTTGATATTGGTGTAACTTTTGGGTCGTCAAATTTATCCCACTTTTTAGCCCAATAATCCATTAGGTCTTTCGTTGTATAATGTAAGACCTCTAACATGGATACAAATCTTTCAGGGCTATGGTCTGGAACGTAATTATCTGAAAATATATCTTCCATCATATCGGTAAGTTTAAGACATGTTTCTTCTAGTTGGTTGTAAGATGGAGAGAGATCGATATCTATGGTGTTTGTTGTTGGGTTGAAGGTGATGTTTTGCATAGGATCATTATCTTTCTTTTTAAGAAAACATAATTCTAGAGCTGCATAGAGTGGTGTCCCTCTTTTTAGAGATTTCTTTACTTTTTCTATGTCTTTTCCTGATACTACGCCTTTTTTGCTTGTGATATCTTCTAGCATGTTAGCAGGGACTGATATATTTGATCTAATAAATTTGAGTTTGTTTACCCCTAGTGTTATTTGTCGTATAAAATCTTTAGGGGTATCTTCTTTTTCACTATCGTATGTATATCCACCTGCGTATAAAATCTCTAAGATGGGGTTGTCTGATTTGATATTTGGTATAACCCTTGCTAGCTCTATTAATAATTCAATTCCAAGAAAGCAAAAGTTCTCGACATTAGGAATTTTAGCTACCCTTAATAGGTCGTAATGTCTATCTTTTTGCTTTACAGTCACAAATAGCTTGCTAGTAAGTTTTATGCGCTCTTGTTCTGCTTTGATGCGTGATTTTGCGTTCTTTTTTATTTCTTTGAGCGAATTTTCAAATATTACAAGAAGTTTTCCTGTTTGTATCTTTAAAAATGCCCTTGTTGCTTTGTCATAATTAGACATCTTAATTATATTTGTTTCAAAAGTATTTTTTAGATTGACAAGCTCGTCAAATTCTTGACTAGAGTTTATTTTGAGATTTTCAAAGTTAACAGTTTTCTGAAGTACTTTTGTTACTATGTCTATATCAAGAGGATGTTCCTGGAGTTTTTTGTATATGTATGACTTTATGTCTTCATTTTGAAAAGTCTCGATAATTTTGCTGAAGATAATATCATAATCTTTGGTTGTCATGTTCATATCCTTCAGTGGCTTGGTAGTCACCAGGGTGCTTTATTGAACTGCAATTAAGATAATAACCAACAATATTTTATTTGTGAAGTTAAATTAGAGACTCCATCGAGACATATTCTTTGCATGGGCAGCTATAAAAACTGCCAGTGGTGGCGCTGTTGACATGGGAGAATCCATTTCACTACCCAAGGACAAGGGGTAGCCCTGCTTTTTGCTAACCAACTGGCCCGGTGCTCAGCGTCAATTACTCTTGGGCACTGCCGACAACTATTTTTGTGCATCCACCTCGGCCTCAGCCATGTGATCATCGGGTTTGAGGTCGGCCCCGCGTCCGTCATCATCGCCGCGCGGCGGTGAGACCGCATTCCGTTTTTGGGCCTCCTGGTTCCGGTAGCTCTGGCCGTTGAGCTCCAGGATGACGCAATGGTGGACCATCCGATCGATGGCGGCTGCTGTCGTCATGGAATCCTTAAAGATTTTGTCCCATTGAGAGAAGACAAGGTTGCTGCTGATCAGTACGCTGCCGCGCTCGTAGCGCTCCGCCAGGAAGGTGAAAAGCACCTCCATCTCTTCCCGGT
>Ga0268360_1002004_pt1 | contig 17700 bp, 16 predicted proteins | sample BioMet11_FD_192465 | JGI IMG/M metagenome (GOLD analysis project Ga0268360, IMG submission 192465) | Sewage microbial communities from Oakland, California, United States - Biofuel 11 (Illumina Assembly) | ecosystem: Engineered > Wastewater > Sewage > Unclassified | place: USA: California... | reverse complement strand
GTACGGGACGCCGCTTGCGGGGGTCGATCTTGCCGCGATGCAGTTCTGGAAGGTCGAGGGCGAGGAAGGCACCTACCTCATGAACGACGGGGATGTGGATACCGGGATGGTGGACGCGACAGAGCTCTACCCGGAGATGTATATCCCGCAGATGATCGGTCACCGGATTGTTATCGACTCATTCTCCACGCTCGTGATCAAGTACGGGATCGACAACGCGCTCAAGTTCCTGCGTCTCGCACGCGATGAGATGCGCAAGCGTAAAGCGAACCTGATGTTTATCGTCTATTCTAACATTCACTCACCGGTCGAGATGACCCGGATCATGCGTTCCGCCGATATCGTGATGGAGCTCAAGACCGAGATCCGGCAGAGCGAGATCGAGCGCACGCTCATCGTCCACAAGATCCGGGACGGCCCGGTCCCCCAGCGGCTCCTGCCGTTTATTATTACGGAACGCGGGATCGAGGCTTCGACAACGTCGAGAGTTGTGTAAGGCCGGGCAGTTGCGCGGGATGATGTTACAGATGTTCGTAATTATTAAAACTAATATAAATTTTTTTATCAATAAAATAGAACTGTTCTTGTAATAAGAATTGATAGTCCTCCCGATCCTAGAAAAATTTTTGATAAATTTCGGGAGACCTCATTTCAAGATCTTTTTGAAAAAATTTATAGATACCAAGAGATAAAGGCAGTGTTATTACTCCCGAAAAAGATGGTGTTATTTATGGTTACAAAAAAAGTCCAAAAAGAAACCGATTTGAATAAGAAGATTTTGGCTGAACTGGTCGCTCACTTTCGGGTGGAACGCGAGAAACTCAGAAAGCAGTGGCTTGTCGAGATGACCGCAAAAGGCCTTGTCAGCGGTCTGGACAAAGCGGAGCTGGACCAGGAATCCGCAGCTATTTACGATACCTGTATCGGGTGTCTGGAATCCGGCAGATTTACCAGGGCGGAAGAATACGCACGGAAGAAAGCAGAACGCGGCGTCTTAAAAGCGATGACTTCGGAGCAGTTTTTCGGAGGTATTCTGACCCTGCGGGATATCTATGGAATGAGCATCTATCTCAAGTATAAAAATGATGAAACCCGATGCATAGCCGCTCTTACCCTTTATGAACCGGTGGCAAACAAGATCCTTTCTATCATTGCTCTTGCATTTATCGAGGAAAAAGAGAAGACCGTCAAACAGCAGCAGCAGTCGATCCTTGAACTCTCCACCCCGACACTTCCCATACGGCCGGGCATCATGATACTTCCGATTATCGGGATTCTCGACAGCTACCGGGCAAAGCAGCTCACCGAGCAGATGCTTAGAGCAATCCGGACGAACCGGGCAAAGGTTGTCGTTATGGATATTACCGGTGTGCCTACCATCGACTCCAAGGTTGCCAACCATATCCTCCAGACCGTTGAGGCGGCACGGCTCATGGGAACGCAGGTAATAGTATCCGGGCTTTCACCGGAGATCGCACAGACAATTGTGACGATCGGCGTTGATTTAAGCCGTGTCGTGACCGTGAGCGATCTCCAGAGCGGAATTGAAGAGGCCGATCGGGTTTCTGGATATTCTGTCCACAGCAGACGTAATGAAAAGGCGTCTTCGGGCGTCTGAAGAGTAGGGGTGGGGCCTAATAATATGCCGATCCCAATTCTCAAACAGGGACAGATCCTGATAGCAACAATGCCATCCGCATTAACTGACGAGGATCTCATCGATCTCCGGGGCAATCTTATCGGGAAAGCCGGTGCAATCCATGCCAGCGGTGTTATCATCGATGTCACCGCACTCGATATTATCGATTCATTTGCCTGCCGGCTCATCCGCAACCTTACCCTGGCACTCCGGCTTCGCGGCGCTGAAACGGTTATTGTAGGCATTCAGCCCGATGTTGCCTTTGCTATGGTCCAGCTCGGCCTTTCGCTGGACGGTGTCACCACCATGCTCGATCTGGACGATGCGCTCGGTTTCCTGTACCGACAGAATTATTCTGGTGAACAACGTGACTGAAAAAAAGGTGGCAGTCCCCATACGGAACGATTCTGATATCGTTGTAGCGCGTCAGAAAGGAAAAGAACTTTCAATCTCCTGCGGATTTTCGGGATCGAATCTCACGCTGATCGCAACGGCAATCTCCGAGCTGGCGCGGAATATTATCCTGTATGCCGGTAACGGCGAGATTGTTCTGTGTATTGTTCATGATAAGGAAAAGCAGGGCATAGAAGTCGTTGCCCGGGACAAGGGACCGGGAATCCCTGATCTCTCTCTTGCCATGCAAGACGGGTATTCGACCGGTCAGGGCCTCGGCCTTGGTCTTCCGGGGACAAAACGGCTGATGGATGAGTTCAGCATCAGGTCTGTTGTGGGAAAAGGAACAACCGTTATTACCCGGAAATGGAGTTCTTAGGATGACCTCCGGTCCACAAGCGGGAGGTGCGCTGGTAGAGTGGGGTGTTTCCCACTGGACCTATCCTGGTGAAGAAATGTCTGGGGATCTTCAGTGTGTAATCGAAACACCGGAGGGTGTGTTCGCTGCTGTCGTGGATGGTCTTGGCCACGGAGAGGAGGCCGGGGCAGCAGCAAAACAGGCTGTACAGGTCCTTTCCAAAGGTAAAATCCAAGCCCTTCCCCAGATGTTTCAGGATTGCCATACAGCGTTGCGGCGAACACGGGGCGTGGTCATGAGTGCGGCATGGATTTCTGCAATTGACCAATCCTTGACCTGGCTTGGTGTGGGGAATGTCGATGGATCCCTCCTTCGCGGTCCGATGTGGGAGGAGCGGATTTCCGAAATAAAGGGTAATGCTACAAAACGCATGGGTGATACGCACGATGCTGCAGCTCACGGAATACCGGGGAGGGAATCCCTTTTGGTCCGGGGCGGTGTCCTGGGATACCGGATCCCAACCCTTCGGGCAGTCAGCCTGCCGATACGTCCCGGAGATACCCTGATTTTTACTACGGACGGGATAACACTTGACTTTCAACGGTTTACAACAAAAGATCTGGCTCCTCAGGCAATTGCAGATGATATCCTTGCAGAGTTCAGGAAAGGTACGGACGATGCGCTTGTCCTTGTCGTAAGATATACCGGAGGAAATACCGATGACTGAAATTTCAGCGATCAAAGAAGAATACAAAAAATCCCTCCAGATGTATCTTAAAACGCAGAAGGAGGGATGTCTCGTACAGGCATTTGAGATCGGAAAACAGGGGATCCGGGCCGGCGCAGGTATTCTGGACTTTGTTTCAATCCACAGCGAGGCGATGCTTGCCATCCTTACCGAACAGAGCAGTAGAGCGGAATCTGCAGGGCTTGAGTTTTTTGCAAACAGCATTACACCGTTCGAAATGACCCAGAAGGGATACCAGGAGGCGATCCAGTCGTTAAAGAGCGAGATCACCCGACGGAAGATTACTGAAGATGCGCTCAGGATGGCACATGGAGAACTGGAGAGAAAAGTCCAGGAACGGACGCGGGATCTTTTACATACAAACGATCTGCTCACAAAAGAGATTGCAGAGCGTTGTAAAGCCGAAGAAGCCCTCCGCGAGAAGACCCAGTACCTGGAGAAACTCATCGAAAAGGCGAATGCGCCTATCCTTGTTCTCGATCCCTCGTTCCGGTTAATCCGGGTCAATCATGCCGCTGAGCAGTTGTCCGGGAGAACCGCCACCGATCTGCTCGGAAACTCATTTGAGAATTTTGTCCAGCCCAAGTGCCGCGAGCATGCCCGTTCTTATCTCAAAAAGATAATTGCCGGCGATCTGGCGGACACAATCGAAATTCCGATGTTGCATCCAGAAGGATCGCACAAAACCATCATCTGGAGCGGGGCCGCGATCTATGGCGAAGACAAGTCCCCGATAGCGGTGGTTTTCCAGGGAACCGATATTACCGAAAGGAACCGGGCAGAAGAAGAACGCCTGCTTGCCAACCGGAAGCTCGATCTGATGAACAATGTGGCGTATCAGGATATCCAGAACAAGGTAACTGCACTGAGGGGGTATTCAGAGCTTGCCCGGAATGCCGAAACCGAAACGGAACGCCGATCGTTTTTGGAAAAGGAAGAAGCCCTCCTTGGAAGTATTCATACCGTGATTAACAAAACCAAAGACTATCAGAAGATGGGAACGAATCATCCCCGCTGGATTGAACTTGAACCCCTCATCCGGCACCAGGCATCGCTTATCTCCGGAATCGGTGGAATCTCTGTGGAGGTCGACCTGCACGGGCTGGAATGTTATGCCGACCCTGAAATCGATCAGGTCTTTTCCCGGCTGATCGATAATTCGATCAGACATGGAAAGACCGTAACAAGGATCTCCGTGTCATGCTTAAAAACTCCCCGAAATGCCGTAATTATCTATGAGGATAACGGCGTTGGAATACCCCCCGGAGAAAAAGCCGGAATATTCAACCGGGTTGTATCAGGAAACGGAAAATTCGGGTTGTTTTTTGTCCGCGAGTTCCTTGAGCTGTCGGGTATGAAGATCGCCGAGACTGGTATTGAAAGTAAAGGCGCGAGGTTTGAGATAAGTGTGCCAAAGGGAAAATATCGGGTCGGTCACGCTGCGCCTCGGGAGGGTGAATCCCGATGATCCCGGGTGTTATTGAACCGGTTCTGCCCCGTGGGCCAAAAAGGACTCCGAAGTGGTTTGCGGGTAGAAGATCTCTCTTTTGCAGGAGCCCTGTCAATGAATCACTCCTGTAAATTGGAACAGTAACGACAAATTGCCACAAGATTCTGGTGAATGAAGGGATGGAACCGGCAAACGATTTCGGCAGTGATTGTTGGGGGAACATGAGACAGTATCAGGTGCATAATGGCAGGCTCGTTACCCACTAAAAATGACAAAATGCATCCGCTTATGCCGTCAGCTCCTGCAAAAGAGAGCCATAGTTCCGCAACTTCGGGAACCGCGTCCGGTATTCCCGCACAAGAACCGACTCCGGACATGCCACATCGGATGAATGCAGAAGGGTTCTGGGAAATCCTTGAAGACCAGACCGAGTTCATCTGCCGCTTTTTACCCGATGGCACGCATATTTTTGTCAACGATGCGTACTGCCGTTACTTTGCTTTGAGCGAGGACAAAGTCCTCGACCACATATTTTTTCCCATAATCCCGGAAGAAGATAAAGAGATCGTCAGGCAGCACTTTTCGGCCCTTACTCATGAGAAGCCGGTTGCAGGCATCGTCCACCGCATTGTCATGCCGGACGGTTCAGTCCGCTGGCAAAACTGGTCCGACCGGGCGATATTTGATAATACCGGCCAGGTCATCGAATACCAGTCAGTCGGCAGGGATGTCACAGAAATAAAACTTATGGAGGAGGAACTGAAAACCGCGAATAAAAAATTAAACCTCCTGACCAGTATCACCCGACATGATATACGGAATAAACTTACTTCCCTTCTTGCATATACCGAACTTGCAAAAGTAGAGGCGAACGAATCGCAGAAAAGGGAGTTCCTGCAAAAGATCGGGGAGATCGCACTTGTAATCAACGAGAGGCTCGAATTTACCTGTAATTACCAGGATCTCGGGCAGAAGGGACCGGTATGGCAGGATCTGCACAGGCATGTTTCAGATACATGCCGCCAGATTGAACTGGGAAACGCAAAGGTCACCGATACGCTGGATGGCATCTGGGTATTTGCCGATCCCCTGCTCTCCAAAGTGATATACAATCTGATTGAGAACGCGATACGCCATGGGGAGCATGTGACCGCGATCCGGTTATGGCATGAGGATCGGGAAGACCGAATGGTGATTATTTGCGAAGATAACGGTGTGGGAATCAGCGAATCCGATAAGAACAGTATATTCAAAAAGGGGTTCGGGAAACATACCGGCCTTGGCCTTTACCTGTCCCGGGAGATCCTTGAAATCTCCTGCCTGACTATTGAAGAGACCGGCACGCCCGGGAAAGGAGCCCGGTTTGAGATTACGGTACCCAAAGGGCGGTACCGGTTTGTCAGGGGCAACGGGGCCTGGCTGCCGACGAGCCCGCTATAATGTGGCACTCTCGCTTAAATGGGCATCTGTGTGAACTGTATCTCGTAGATGGGGGAGGCTGTTTCTGTTACAAGGGTAATACTGGAAATTTGTCCTGCTATCCACCAAGTGATTGGCCACTCACTCTTAAAGAAACTCCGGGCCGTGTCCCCTTCCACATGTAATCAAAAATCGGGATCAGATCGATTTATCGAAAAACGGCTCTGTAGAAAACCTATTTTTCTGATGTAAACCGAGACCGAAAGATCTAAGGTACAGTGTCTCCTTCCATTGTTATGTCGACAGTAAGAAGGAGACGAAATAATGTCAGCAAACCGGTATATCAGGTTTGTTGAATTGTCATCCGGGTTGATCCGGGATTCCCGAACACCCCTTTTCGCATCAAAGTTCTCGAAGAGAAACTATACTCAGCATCAGTTACTCATCCTTCTTCTCCTGAAAGAGTATCTGTCAGAGGGTTATCGGGACACCGTAGAGCTCACCGAAGTCATGGATACTATTCGAGAAAAAATCCACCGTGATGAAGTCCCTCATTTCACAGAAACCGGCAATCTGACCTTTATCTCATGGATAGAGGATACGACTCTAAAGATATTCACCGGTTGATTCACGAGATGCTGGATTCCAGATCCCGGTGAGAGATCGTAAACGAAAACGGATCTGGGGATATTACCGAAGATGTCTTGCCGGGTCTTTTGATGAGGAAACGTATCACCAACGCAACAAAGTTGAAACGGTCTTCTCCGTCATGAAAAGAAAGTTCGGGGAATCTCTCAAAGCCAGAAAATTCCAACTCCTGGTCAAGGAGATCAAATTCAAAGTCATCCTCTACAACATCTCTAGAATTATTTCCGGTTTGGCTTGATTCATTGAGGTTTTCTACAGAGCCAATTATTGACGTTTCGATTAATTCCTCAAGCCCAATCTCCTCTGGGAATGTTAAGAATGCTATCTTATTTGGCATATGGATGTTAGGTAAGTTTTGTAATTTACCTAGTAAAAATCCAATTTGACTTTATCCGATTATTATACACCCCAAGTAGGTTTGACGAATTACCTTCGTAATACTGTGAGAATAAAATTGTTGAATAATTTCCCGTATCGGAGTTTATGTATGTAATTGTTCCGTTGTCAGAGGATACAAACACATTGCCAATGGATCCATATATCAGTAATGTTGACGAGGTATTGATATGTGCCCCAGACATCATTGAGTTAACGGACCATTCTGCAAGGCCTTCGCTATTTAAATAAGGGTAGTATACTTGATCTGAATATTGATTGAGCTGAATGGCGAAACATGGTCCAATACTAAATACATAATTAGGTATTTTGTCATATAACTCCGAGGCATTAACAAAGAAATATGGTTTTTGTCCGATCTCAGTTGAATGGGCAGCAATTCCTTTATTAACACTATCTTGGATATCACCTGATATTACCCAATTTATTGATAAACCCTGATTTAATAGGAGACAGAGGGTAAAAACCAATACTAAAATAGTAAATCCTTCTTTAATTCGGCGGATGAGTATGTATAGAACTATTAACACAATAAAAAAATCGATAATAAGAAGATAACGGGATAATATTACTCCGTTGGCTGCGAGGGTTATGTAGGAGAGAGTAATTCCAATCAGGCAAAATATAGCAAATGGAAGAACCTTATCTTTATACTCAGGAACCCTAGTTAGCTCACTATCGAAAAGTTTTATAATGTATTTGCAGATAAGGATTGAAATTATAACATCCAATAAAATCAATAAAAGTATAACGGCAGGATTCAAATGCACTAACCCTAAAATACCATACCCTACATTGACTATAGATACTCCAAATGAGGTAATGAGATCATGCACCAAATTACCCAAAAAGTAAAAAATGTAATGAACTGTAAAATAATTCGGTGTATGATTTATTTCTTTCCACCCGTATCCAAACCAATTTGTTATTCGTATCAGCATATATGCAATTGGCGGAAGAGTAAACCAGACAAGTTTTTTTGAGAACAATTTTTGCTGTAGAATCTCATAAAAAAGAAAAACAACTGGTAATAGGATACCAATTTCATAAATAAAAACGGCTATACCATAAAATAACCAAGATAAAAACACATAATATCGGCTTTTTGCGGAATTTATGTAGAGATAAAACGAACTGAAGTAGAGGATATATGCAATATTATCATAGAACAAATCAGCCCAGTAATATAATTGGTCTTTATTAAAAAGAAGACAGAATAGGCAGGCAAAAAGGAATGCATAGGGGCCCGGTTTTAAGAAGAGGTTCTTTAACAGAGATTTTGCGGTCTCGTAAACGATAAGAAGAAGAATCGTTGATAAGATAAGATTCAAAAGATGATACCAGATTGCTACCCCGCCCAACATATCGCTGGCAATTTTCATCAGGATATACTGTCCGGATCTTTGCGATTCAAACAGTAAATGGAGATATGAATACTCGTGAAAATTTGAAAATACTAACTGTGTCCAATCATCAGAAACGAATTTGAAGTATCCAATAAAGAGGTAATGCGCAATAATGTTTAGAATAATTAAAGTGAAATAATCTTGATAATTTGCAATTATCCGATGTAGAGTGCTATTCTTGACCGTTCCCTTTCTTAAATTGAAAACCATCGAAAACGGCCTCACCCGATAAGCAACTCGTTCATTATATACATCTGAAAGTCAATTAAACTGTAACGGTGATACAAATAAATATTGTTGTTGTGGGCGGGGGTTATGTAGGTCTTGTGACCGGGACATGTTTTGCAGAGCTCGGGCACGAGGTTACCATAATTGAGATCGACCCAGAAAAAGTCGGGGAGATCAATAACGGGAAGCCCCCGATATATGAGGATGATCTTGAAAAGTTGTTAAAAAGGAATGTCTCCAGGAGACTTCGTGCAAGCACTGAGTATGAACCGGTATCATCAGCCGAATTGGTTCTTATCGCAGTAGGGACCCCACCAAAACCGGATGGTAGCGCGAATTTGTCCTATATTGAAGCAGCCAGCATATCGATAGGGAAGGCCCTGAAGAGCAACTCGGCATATTGCGTTGTCGTTGTCAAGAGTACAGTGCCGCCGGGAACCACAGAAAAAATTGTCAAGCCTGTGGTACTGAAAACATCTGGCAAGACTGAAAAGGAAGTCGGCTTTGCCATGAACCCAGAATTTCTCCGGGAGGGTCGGGCGGTTGAAGACTTCCTGCATCCGGATCGGATCGTGATCGGCTGCAGCAATTCCCAAGCGGGCGAGCGTGTTGCAGAAGTGTACAGTAATATTAGGACACCGGTCATCCACACTGGGATAACGGCAGCAGAGATGATCAAGTACACCTCCAATGCATTTCTCGCGACAAAAATCTCATTCTCCAATGAAATCGGGAATATCTGCAAAAACCTCGGGATCGATGTTTACGAGGTTATGAATGGTGTGGGCCTCGATCCGCGTGTTGGGCCATTATTCCTGAACGCGGGCGCGGGATTCGGGGGGAGCTGTTTTCCCAAGGATGTTTCGGCACTGGTTTCCTTGGCAAAAGAGACCGGGGAAACACCGGTCCTTCTGGAATCCGTTCTTGCAGTAAACGAACAGCAGCCTCACCGGATGCTTACTCTCCTGAAAAAACGAATTGGATCGCTGAAGGGTAAACGAATTGCGGTTCTCGGCCTCGCGTTCAAGGACAACACAGATGATATCCGAGACTCGCGGGCAATACCTGTGATCCGGGAATTGCTTCATGACGGGGTTCATGTCGTTGCGTACGATCCGATGGCAATCCCCAACATGCAAAAGCTGTTTCCAAAGATTGGATATTGTTCATCATCAGCCGATGCACTTCGTGGAGCCGATGCATGCCTTGTGATGACAGAATGGCCGGAGTTTTCCAAGCTCGATGGGGAGTTCGATTTGATGGCACATAAGATTATTCTCGAAGGCCGACGGATTTTGTCACACGGGGGTGCGGAGGGGATCTGCTGGTAATACCGGTAAAATCTGGTGGTTGAATGAAAAGTAGTCAGAAAGTCCGCAAAGTTGTCATTCCCGCTGCCGGGTTCGGGACACGGTTCCTGCCGATAACAAAAGCCCAGCCCAAGGAAATGCTGCCGGTGGTCGACAAGCCGGTCATCCAGTACGTGGTTGAAGAAGCGATCCAGTCCGGAATCGAGGATATCCTCATCATTACCGGCCGGAACAAGCGGGCTATCGAGGATCATTTCGACCGCTGTTTTGAACTGGAAGCAAAATTCAATAACCATAAAAAGAACGAGTTTTCAGAATCCCTTGAATCTCTTTCCGAGTTCCCGGATATCCATTTCATCCGCCAGCGGGAGCAAAGTGGTCTTGGCGATGCCGTGCTCCATGCAGAAAAGCACTGCGACAATGAACCGTTTGCCGTGTTGTTGGGTGATACCATTTGTATCTCGCCCAAAAATGCCGGTTCTTGTACCTGGCAGATGATCGATGCCTTTGACAAATACCAACGGGCTATCATTGCTGTTGAACCCGTCCCTCAGTATAAGATCCGGGACTATGGCATTATCGATGGCAGGGAACTGGAAAAGAACGTTTATGAGATCCACGACATCGTGGAAAAACCGGCGCCGGAGAACGCGCCGTCTAATCTGGGTGCGATCGGAAGATATATCCTGACCCCGGATATCTTCCCACTCCTTCATGAAGCAACTCCCGGGGTAGGGGGTGAGATCCAGCTCACCGATGCTATACGCAGACTCAACACTCCCTTGGGACTGGTCACCAACTGCCGGCGTTACGATATAGGGGATAAACTGGGTTGGATGAAATCCAGCATCGAGCTCACGCTCGAACGCGAAGAATTTGCCGGGGAGTTACGGCCGTTCCTTACAGGACTCCTCAAGCGGTGAACCTTAAATGATGTTTGACACACGGGAAGAACTTGATATCATTGATAGGAATCTTGGCGGAATTTCCTTTGAGGACCGGCGGGTGCTGGTGACCGGTGGTGCTGGGTTTCTCGGTTCTTGGATGTGCGAGTACCTGCTGGACAATGGTGCATCGGTTATTTGTATCGATAATTTTGCGAGCGGCCAGCGGTCCAACGTCCAGGCGCTCATGGATAACGAGCAGTTCCGGTTCATCGAGCACGACATCTCGGTACCAATTGCACTTGATACCCCCTTGGATTATGTCTTCCACATGGCCAGCCGTGCATCGCCGTTTGAGTTTGAGCACTACCCGATCGAGATCCTCCGGGCAAATACCTTGGGGGCGATGGTTGCCCTCGATATCGCAAAAAAGTGGAATGCACGGTTTATTTTCACCTCGACAAGCGAGGTCTATGGCAATCCAGATATCGTCCCGACCCCCGAAACCTATCGCGGGAACGTTAACCCGATTGGGTTACGTGGGTGTTACGATGAGGCAAAGCGCTGCGGGGAAGCTTATGTTGTCGCGTACCGCCGCCAGCACAAGCTTAACGCCCGGATTGCCCGGATCTTCAATACCTACGGACCTCGTATCCGCATGGACGGGATCTATGGCAGGGTCATCCCCCGGTTCATCGATCAGGCCCTGTCCGGTAAACCTGTCACTGTTTTCGGCGACGGGTCCCAGACCCGAAGTTTTACTTATGTCACCGACCAGATCGAAGGGCTCCTCCGGCTCGCCGCGTTTGATGCTGCAAAAGGGCAGGTTATCAATATCGGAAATGTCAACGAGATCACCGTGCTTGAGCTGGCCAAAAAGGTGATTGCCCTTACCGGGTCGAAATCCCCATTGTCATATTCACCGTTGCCTGAGGACGATCCTCTCAGGCGCAGGCCGAATGTGACAAACGCTAAAGAAATTTTGGGATGGGTACCGAAGACGCCTCTTGAGACCGGGCTTAAAAGAACCATTGCGTGGATAAGGATGCAAAAATAAATGTGGAGACTTCGCGTTTGCTTAAAAAAATCTGACAAGTCCCGTTGTTACTGATCACCAGTGTGAAATCTTAAATCCCTGAAATTTCCTCCGAACAAAAAATAACCTGAAGGGGACACTCTCGTCTGCCGATATGCACGAGAACCATATATCTTCGTTCTGTTGGATCCCCCTCCCCCTTCCAGGTCCGGGAAAACCCGAGTCTCTGAACGCTGCTATTAGGTGATATTTTGTTATGACGGTAAATGCCGGGAAAAACCCTGATTTCAGGTTGGTTTTTGGTGGATCGCGGTCAGATTTGGGAAAAACGTGGAGAATCCGGGTCCAGATCGGGCCCGGAATAATGCATCCCCCATAAGATCTCCTGTCGGAACGGGATCCCGTGTGGTGCAGACCGGATGTCCTAAAGACAAAAGAAGTATTGGGCAGGGATCCCGACCGTGGCCGGTGGTCTTACCTGAAGAAATCCGTGGGTGAATAAAGAGGAGTTGTGGTAAACGAGTCATGGTTGACACATAAAATTTGTGGGATTCATCAGACAACACTCTTTTATTTCAATTCATAGTGATAAATAGGATAGAATAGAACTGAAACAGGAAACCTGCATCAGAAGTGACCTTTGCATGAAGAACGTCATAATCACGGGATCCAGCGGACTCATCGGCAGCGCCTGCGTTGAAAAATTTTTAAAAGAAGGCTGGCATGTCAACGGGGTCGATAATTTCACTCGGGAAAAGCTGTTTGGGAAAGAAGCCGATACTCATGGCAATCTCGATTCCGTAAAAAAAGAAAAGAATTTCACCAATATCGAGTCGGACATCCGAAACAACGAGGTAATCACACCGCTGATCAAGGAAGCGGATGCAATAGTTCACCTTGCGGCGCAGCCGTCTCACCCGCGGTCACTTGAGATCCCAATGGAGGATTTCCAGATCAATGCGTTCGGGACGCTGAACCTGCTGGAACTGACGCGGAAATACAACCCGGACATCCCGTTTGCGTATATGTCCTCGAACAAGGTGTATGGGGATTACCCCAACTTCTACAATTATACCACCATTGAAAACGGCGTTTACCGGAGGTATGAGAACACCGCCCTTGAGTCGTTTGACGAGTATCTTCCGATAGACGGGTGTGGGCACACGCCGTTTGGGGTATCTAAGGCAGCAGCGGACATGTACTGTCAGGAGTATGCTATCAACTACGGCATGACCACGGCAACATTCCGCGGAGGATGCCTGATCGGGTCGCACCAGAAAGCGGTTGAGATGCATGGTTTTCTGGGCTTTTTCACCAAGCAGATCCTGCTCAAGAACAAGCTGTTTGTGTATGGAGGGGGATACCGGGTTCGGGACAACATCCACTCCAGCGATGTGGCGGAAGTTCTTTACCGCTGGGTAACAAAACCGGTGCCATCACAGACCGGGAAATTCGGGAAACCCTATAACCTCGGCGGCATGCGTGCCAACTCGGTCTCGATCTATGAGACTATAGCGGCAATCGAGGCAAAGACCGGATTGAAGGCGAATTTCGAAAATGCGCCAGAACGGGAAAGCGACCATCTCTGGTGGATCAGCAACATGTCACGGTTCAAGAACGATTATCCGGAATGGAAGGGCCCAAAAAAAGATTTGGACTACATCTTCAATGAGCTCCTCCAGAACTGGATCGATCTTCTCCATCTCAATGTTACCTTAAAAGAGCCGCATTATTTCCAGGAGCTCCGTAAATGAGGGTGCTGATAACCGGCGGTGCCGGGTTTGTCGGATCAACCCTTGCAATCTTTTTAAAAAAACATGTGCCCGGTACCACGGTTATCTGTTTTGACAATCTCAAACGGCGGGGCTCGGAACTGAACCTTACCCGACTCAAAGAAGCCGGGATCCCGTTTATCCACGGGGACGTAAGAAGCCCGGAGGATTTCGAGGCGGTCCCGGCATTTGACCTGATGATCGAATGTTCGGCCGAACCTTCGGTGTTGGCCGGTGTGGATTCATCCCCGGCCTATGTTCTCAATACCAACCTGCTGGGCACTATAAACTGCCTGGAAACAGTCCGGAAAAATCAAGCTGCTATTATCTTTCTGTCAACCAGCCGGGTTTACCCGATCCGGCCGATCAATGCTCTCCCGTTTTTCGAAGAGGCGACCCGGTTTACCCTTGGGGATGTCAAAGGAACGCCCGGTGTGAGTTCCCGGGGAATTGCAGAAGATTTCCCGCTCCCTGGCCCCCGCTCTATCTACGGGGTCACCAAGTTATGTTCCGAGTACCTTATTCAGGAATACTGTGCATCGTATGGCATTCATGCGATCATCAACCGGTGCGGGCTGATCTCGGGGCCATGGCAGATGGGCAAGGTCGACCAGGGCGTGGTAATGCTCTGGGCAGCCTGCCACCGGTTCAAAAAGGACCTGGCCTATATCGGGTACAATGGTACGGGAAAACAGGTTCGGGATGTTTTGCATATCGATGACCTCAGCGATCTTGTCGTGATGCAGATGCAGCGTCTTGACGAATTCTCCGGTGAGATTTTCAATGTAGGAGGGGGGTTGCACAACAGCATCTCTCTTAAGGAGATGACCGAGATCTGCCGGGAGGTTACCGGGGAGACAATTCCTGTCCGCTCTGTCCCGGAGATCCGACCAAACGATCTTATCTGGTATGTTACTGACAATTCAAAGGTTTCCCGTACATTTGGATGGACTCCAAAGCGATCAGTTAAGGAAACTATAACCGATATTACGCGATGGATCGATTCCAGTAGTTCAATGCTTGCCAATCTCATATAAGGAGTTTTTTTAACGTGACCCGCGAGAATGCCTGGTTTGTATCGTGCATTGTCCCTGCCAGAAACGAAGAGGGTAACATCACCGCCGTGATCGAGGCATTAACATCAGTTTTGCAAGGGGGGTCTCTGATCAGGGAGTATGAGATTGTTGTCGTGAACGACAACAGCACCGATCGTACCGGAAAAATAATCGATACCCTTGCGCAGGAGGATTTGCATGTACGGCCGGTCCACCGAACTACTACACCAGGCTTTGGTAATGCCATTAAAACCGGCATGAAAGAAGCCTGCGGGGAGATCCTCATTCCGTTCATGGGGGATCTCTCTGATAACCCTCGGGATATTCCGCGTCTTGTGGAACGGATCAGTGAAGGCTACGATGTGGCCTATGGGTCCCGTTTTGTTGAGGGAGGCGCGCTCTACGGATACCCGAAGGCAAAGATGATCGCCAACCGGGCGTTCAATAACTTGGTCCGGTTGTCATTCGGGATACCGTTTCGGGACGTAACCAACGCGTTCAAGGCTTATCGGAGAGAGGTCATTGACGAGATCGGGGTCGATACCTTGGAATCCAGCGGGTTTGATCTCACCGTCGAGATCCCGATCCGAGCCCACATTCTGGGATTCCGGAGTTCCGAAGTCCCGGTCCAGTGGACCGACCGGACCGCGGGAGAGGCAAAACTGAAACTATCCCGAAACGGCTCGGTCTATGGTAACCGGTTCCTGAACCTGTTCATCCATGGTAACCTTGTGGCACTCAAAGACCTCTTTAGGTATTTTGTTAAAGGATCTTGGCTGGGGATCATCCTTGCCCTGCTCTTTGGCATCCTTATTCTTGCGTTCCTCTTTACCCTGACAGGGTTTTCCACCATCTTCTCACTTCTGGAAAATGTATCCTGGCTGTGGATTGTAGCGAGCTGTCTTGCTATTCTCCTCTCTTTTGTGGTCCGAACTTGGCGCTGGAGTGTACTATTGCGAAGTGCGGGCTATGTATATCCCCGGGATATCCTCTTTAAATGCCTGATGTTCAGCTGGTTCCTCAACTATATCCTACCGGCGCGACTTGGGGATATTGCTAGGGCAGCTGCGCTCAAGACCACCTCCGATGCACCGTTTGGTATGACCCTTTCCACGATTGTCATCGAACGGATCCTCGATATGATTACCCTCGCCCTCTTTCTAGGGGTTGCATCGATGTTCTTTTTCAAGGCCTCATTTGTGTATGTAGAGGGGGGGGCATTCCTGATTATCGCTGTAATGGTCATTGTGCTCCTTTTGGTCTACAAATATGATGTAATGATTATTCGGCTGTTTGAGCGTCGCATCCCCTCCATCCGCCAGTCCCTTGTCCTACTCAAGGAAGGGCTGAAGGAGATCGTACAGAATCCCGAAGCGATGGTACTCTGTTTTGTTCTTTCCATCCCGGTCTGGCTCCTTGAAGTCGCAAGTATCTTCTTTGCGGCACGGAGCGTCGGTTATGACCTGTCATTTGTCTACGCAGCTACTGCCGGTGTTGTGGCATTCATCGCCCAGACGCTTCCCCTTACCCCGGCGGGCCTTGGAGTCCATGAGGCTTCAATTACCGGTGTCCTGATGCTCGTCTCCGTACCCAGTGCCCTCGGGATGTCCATCGCCCTTGTCGATCACTTCGCACGCGGGCTTGTTATCTATATATTCGGCCTGATCGCAACCATTCACATCGCATTTGCTTCGCGGTGGTTCTTTAGGAAAAATGTGATCAGTAGAAATCCTAATCTAAGACAAATTGTATCGGCGACCGAAAGATCTAAAGAATAGCGTCTTCTTCAGTTGCTGTGTCGTTTTATGTAAGGTGATAATAAAGAGATCAGCGAGGCGCAATATCAAGTTTATCCCATGAGAAGAGCCAAACCGAATATGATTCTTAAGATGTTGTAGAGGGCTTTGCACCTAAAGTCACCTTTTTTCGGACTTTGGGTGCAAAATTTCGATTTGGTTATGTTAGTAATATGTCTCCTTGCGAAAAACTGGCCAAGAGATTTCCGATAATATTCAAAGATCCCTTTCCGTTTGCGATCTCTCACCGGGATAGCTCTTTTCCCGGGAGGGTATTCATGATTTCCTTGAGATCTATTGTGTCCCGATTATCTTCGGGTAGGTAATTTTTCAGGAAAAGTAGGTCGATTAATTGATGCTACGATAGTTCTTATTAAAAACTTCGATGAGAATGTGGGAATCAGCGAATCCGATAAGAATAGTATATTCAAAAAGGGGTTCGGGAAACATACCGGCCTTGGCCTTTACCTGTCCCGGGAGATCCTCGAAATCTCCTGCCTGACTATTGAAGAGACCGGCACGCCCGGGAAAGGAGCCCGGTTTGAGATTACGGTACCCAAAGGGCGGTACCGGGTTGTCAGGGGTAGTGGGGTCTGACTGATGACAAGCAGTCTATGATGTGCCACTCTTGCTTAAATGTGCATCTGTGGGTACTGTATCTCGTAAACAGGGGTGACTGTTTCTGTCACAAGGGTAGTATGGGAAATTTGTCCCGCTATCCACTGGGTGATTGGCCACTCCCTCTTAAAGAAACTCAGGGCCGTGTCCCCCACCACATGTAAACAAAAAATCGGGATCAGATCGATTAATCGAAAAACAGTCACTTCGGTCTGGTTAAAAAAAGACCTGCCCTTACAGCGCGAGCCGGACTTCCTTTGCAGCCTCGGCCATGTTCTTGAGCTTCCAGAACGCGGATTCACGGGACCGCATCCGCAGGCCGCAGTCGGGATCCACAAGCATCGCTTTTGCGCCGAAAACATCGACGCCTTTCTCGATCCTTTTCTTAAGCTCCGGGACGGTCTCCACCTGTTCGGCGGTCGAATCAACGCAGCCGTACCCGATCATCCGGCCCGAAAGATCTTTTGAACCAAAGAGGGCGAGGTTCTCCGGGTTTTTGGAGAATTCGAAGTCCAGCACGTTCACGTTGACTTTCAGGATATCG
>Ga0268360_1002003_pt1 | contig 17713 bp, 8 predicted proteins | sample BioMet11_FD_192465 | JGI IMG/M metagenome (GOLD analysis project Ga0268360, IMG submission 192465) | Sewage microbial communities from Oakland, California, United States - Biofuel 11 (Illumina Assembly) | ecosystem: Engineered > Wastewater > Sewage > Unclassified | place: USA: California... | reverse complement strand
ATTCCCAAAGGCGAAGTGGCTTGGGCCAGCATCGTTTGATCCTAGGTTCAGAGATCGAATCAACAACGAAAAACAGCGACTTCACTCAAAATCCCACGGACGAAATGAGGTGATTACAAAAAAAGTTCAAGATATTTTAGATTCGACTACGTTTATATAGTGTCAATATCTATTAAGCGTTTGCAAATTACCTGCTTCTGTGCGGCTCTGAACCCATCAATCATAAGCTCTTCCTTCTCCTTAAACATGGCTCCCAATACCTTTCCAATCTGCCGGGGGGGCTGTTCGGGGGATTGATATTCAGGCGCTAAACCGGGAATCTCAATGCCTTCTTCCAAGCACAGTTCTGTCATATCGTTTTCGCATTGACACACCAGGGGCGGATTTACAGAAACGGCTTCCCTTCCCTGTAACAAAGGTAATACACTGCCCCACTATGAAGCTGAGATGGAAAACCTTCGAGCAAAACACGCTCATTAGGTTCGGTATTTCGGCCCTCGGGCGGGCTATGGCAATCGGCATCATCTGCCTCCTTGGATGGCTGAATGCGTTTGCCCAAAGTAATTCCCCAGTTCCGGCCCGTATCGTGACGCGGTACGCGTTGACATCGATGTTGGAGCCATGGATGAACAACGATCCGATGGACTGGCGTTTGCTAGGGTCCAACGATCGTGGGCAGACTTGGACAGTGCTGGATGTGCAGACTAATCAGCATTTTAGGAGGTTGCAGCGACGGCCTTTCCCAATCCGCAATCGCACACCGTATAATACCTATCGGCTTCAATTTGACCGAGCTTCCTGGGCGGAATCCGCAACTAACGGGCGGCCCTCGCTCCGGTCCGATGTAGAGCTTGCGGAGGTCGAGTTGATCGGCCCCCTGGTTGGCGGGTATGCCGAAGAGGCCGTACAGCCGAACATCACCGCTTCGCAGGGACATCCGCTTATGGGTTTGCCCGAGAACGCCTTCGATGGCGACCCTCATACGCGATGGAGGGGGTTCGACATCGGGAAATCGGGCGGCTGTTGGATTCAGTGTGAGTATGCATCGGCATCGGCATCGGAATCGATCGCCACCAACCTCAGCCAATTGACCATTCTTGCCGGGCGGGCGGGCGCCAGCGATCCACTCGGCCAGAAGGGGCTGAGCATCCTCTCGAAACTGGACGCCAAAGGCGGCGGGATGCCCCGGGTTCTGACGGGGTACGCCCTGACCTCGGCAAACGATCATCCTGAGTGTGATCCGCGCGATTGGCGTTTGCTGGGTTCGAACGATAATGGGAAGAGTTGGAACCTGCTGGATGAGCGGCGGGATGAATTGTTTGCAGGACGTTTCGAGCGGCGTGTATTTGTCCTGAAAAAACCGGCGACCTGTGCAATGTATCGCTTGGAAATCCATACAGTTCGCCAGCAGGCGTCTGACGTGCAGATTGCCGATTTGCAGATTGCTGAACTGGAGCCGTTATATGCAGTCGAGGATGATCGGGCTTACACGTTGGTTGTGTCGGCCAGCTTAGAGAATCCTCCAACCGAAGGGGTGGAGAAGGCTTTTGATCGAGACCCAACCACAAGATGGCTCTCGTTTGTGCTGTCCACCTCTACACTGCCCACTACATGGGTGCAGTGGCAATGCGTTCCTGTCGAGGACGGCCTGCCTGTGGTAAACCGCCGAGAACTGGATCACCTTGCCGAGACACAAAACAAGGCCCGGTGGCTGCGAGCCTCGGAACTCGGCACGCCCCGGACCCTCTGCGGCTATGCGCTGACGTCCGCCGATGATTATCCTGACCGCGACCCGCGCAACTGGCAATTGCTCGGCTCCAACGACGGCGGCAAGACGTGGGATGTGTTGGATGTCCGCACCAACCAGGTCTTTGCAAGTCGTTTCGAGCGGCGTGAGTTTCTTTTGGGCCGCTCTGCTACTTACGACCGCTTCCGGTTGCGGATTGATGAGGTTGCTGACGTCCAATCGGCCAACTGCGTTCAACTGGCGGAAGTCGAACCTTTGTATGCGCCGACGGATGTTGAGAAAGGCACGGCGATGATAGTCTCGGCACAGGCAGACAATGGATTCTGGGAATCGGTCGAAATGGCTTTCGATGGTAATCGCAACACGAAATGGCTGGACTACGCAGATGCATCACCCCTGCATTCGAGTTGGCTGGAATGGCGTTATGTTACCAATTTCGGGATGCCAATCATCGACTTGAATCGCCTTCTCGAAGCACGGGCTTCAAAACCACGAAAGGTGAGCGCCCGCCTGGAGGGAGTGGTTGTCTCTTGGATGCCCCAATCGGGCGAACTTGGATTCCTGGATTCGACTGGCTTTCAGATGCTGATCCTAAGCACCAATCATATGCAAATTGGCTTCTCACTCCGGGCGGGCCAAACCAACGGTTCCGGGGCGGGCTTTGACTTTACCGTTGGCGGTGAGCAGGCCCTGCGGATTAAGGCCGTTCGCCCCGGCACACGCCTTCGCTTGTCGGGTCAGGTGCAGTTTGTTGGAGAACTGCCGCAGATTCTTCACCCCTGCCTTGAAGTTACCGGGTGGTTGGCGGAGCAAGAGGCAAACGGGGCAGGCATTAGGCCAGATTCGCTGCCAGACTTTGTCATGGGGACGATCAAGGGGCAGGCCAAGACAGAGGCTCAGGGGCATTATTATACGACGTTGAGATTGACCGACGGTGGCAGCGGCATGAGTTTTGCCGCGCAGATATTGAATTCAGCCTCACTACAGCTGCCATCTTGGCTGGATTGTCCGGTGCGCGTGCGTGGGGTGATTCAGCCGTTATTTGATGAACACGGGCAGCTCGGACCTGGAAATATATGGGTTGCCTCGCCAGATGATGTCACTTTTGGACCGGTGGACGATAATCAAGGAGGTTCCCTCAGGAGAACGACTAACGGGCCCATTAACGAGACGGAGCAGGTGCTGAGAGCTCTCAAGTCTTCTGCAGGGGAGGATTATCCTGTGAAAATACGTGGAATCATCACTTACATTGATATGGGATTGGATGAGTTTTATCTCCAAAGCGGCGGTGAGGGCATTCGAATCCACTACCAGCCCAATGCGGGACTGTTTCCTCACCTGGGTCAGGAAGGATCCTACGTGGAACTACAGGGCATGGTCCGGGACCGGGGGGTCTATTGCACGAATTCGCTGAAAGTGCTCGGGCGTGGCAAACTACCCCAGCCACGACGGCATTCCTGGGACTATCTGATGACTGGCAAAGATGACGATCAATGGGTGGAACTCGAAGGAGTGGCCAGCGCCGTGCAGAAACAGCGATTGATGCTGAGGATTGGTGACAAGCATCTCATAGTCTGGATAAACGACCTGGAAAAGGGACTGGAGCATTCGCTCCCGGGCAGCTTGGTGCGCGTGGTGGGAATTTGCTCACCAGTGTTCAATGATCGTGGCCAAAGGCTGGGGTTGCGGCTGCTGACTCCCTCCAGTGAATGCATTGAAGTCGTCAACGCCCTGCCAAAGGCCCCCTTCGAACTGCCGCTGCTGCCAATCGGTCGCATCGTGTATGGGGAACAAAGCCCCACGAACCAGCCTGCCCGAATGGTCAGGACCTCCGGCGTAGTCACTTATGCAGCACCTCGGGTGCTGTTTATCCAAAGTGGCAGCAATGGTTTGTCTGTCACGGCGCGCGCCGAAATTGATGCCAAAGTTGGCGATGAAATCGAGGTCGCAGGCGTTGCCGAGGCCGACGGGTTCTCACTCAAACTGGTAGATGCGTTGGTCCGCAGGACTGGACGCGGCACACTACCCGTCCCCAGACCAGTCGGGCTGTTGACGAGCGAAGCGGCCAACGAGGGAGCGCAACATGACGCAACCCGTGTGACAATCGAGGCGGTGTTATTGACAAAGAACACTACTGATTCCGCCCATCTCCTCACATTGCAGCAAGACGACGCCCGACAGACGTTTTCCGCCTTCGTTCCACTCAAAGACAAGACAGCCGCCAGTTTGCCCATTGGCAGTCGCCTGCGGGTAGTAGGCGTTCTCAAAGCCAAATGCGACACAACGCCCGATTTCGGCCAGACCGTGGCGGCCTTCGATATGTACATCAATTCGACGGACGATATAACAGTATTGGAACACCCCTCTTGGTGGACGGCGCGGCACACGCTCTGGGCTTTGAGCGGGGCAGGCGGGGTGCTGGCGCTGGCGCTGGCCTGGGTGATTCTGCTACGGTGGGAGGTGCGCCAGCGAACGCAGGAACTGCACAAGGAAGTCGAGGAACACAAACGCACGGAAAAGCAACTCGAAGCGGAGATCGCAGAGCGCAAAGCGGCTCTACGGTTCCAGCAATTACTCATCAATAGCATCCCGATCCCTGTTTTCTACAAGAGTGAGAAGGGCGTCTACCTAGATTGCAACAAAAGCTACGAGCAGTTCATGGGCATGGAACTGAGCATGATTGTCGGCAGGACGGTTCACGAAATCACCCCCCCGGAACTAGCGCGCATTTACCAAGAGCAAGACGTACAACTGATGGCTCATCCTGGCGTGCAGATTTATGAATGCGAAGTTCTAAGCAAGACACAACCGGCCAAGCGCCACGTGGTTTTTCATAAAGCAACTTTCGAGGGGCCGGACGGCCATGTGGGCGGTATCATCGGCGGAATACTCGACATCACCGCATTGAAAGAAGCTGAACTGCAGAAGGAGAGGGTGATTGCCGAATTACAGCGTGCGCTTGAAAACGTCAAGCTGCTGAGCGGGCTGCTGCCCATTTGCGCCAGTTGTAAGAAAATCAGGGATGACAAGGGTTACTGGAATCAACTCGAAGCTTACATCTGCAAACACTCCGAAGCCGAATTCAGCCACGGCATCTGTCCCGATTGCGCAAAGAAATTCTTTGCAGGCTACTGCGATAACCTTGATATGACGGGCAATCCCAAACCGGACGCCACCGAATCATCGCAATAGCCGAGCCCACGCCCACCCACATAACAGGTATGGACACGATAATTTTCCTGTCCACCTTCTGCGCAAAATATTGGCGCAACTGAGCTGTATCCCAAAAACTGGACCAGGAGCTAAGTTAGGATTTTGACTATCTGCTATGATTGGAAAGAAGCAGAAGTCATGAAAGCAAAACGAAAACGACATAGTGCGACCTTCAAGGCCAAGGTTGCGTTGGATGCGCTCATCGGCGTCAAAACCGTGGCTCAGATCGCCCGCGAGAACAACATCCATCCCATTCAAGTCAGTCAATGGAAAACCACCCTCCGGGAACATTTGCCCGATGTGTTTGATTCCAATAGCCGTCAGGACAAGGATCAGGAGGAACTCATCGCCGCGTTGCATCAGAAGATTGGCGAGTTGACCGTGGACTTGGACTGGCTCAAAAAAAATCAAAGCAACTGGGGCTTTAACATGTCGCAAGCATGCCATCGACGCCGATTCAAGCCTAAGCCTGCGCCATCAGTGCCAGCTCTTGGGCCTCTCGCGCAGTTCGTTCTACTACGTGCCATGCCCGGAATCGCCCAAAAATCTGCGGCTCATGCGGCGGTTGGATCGCTTGCATGTGGACCGTCCATTTTACGGCGCACGCAAGCTTCTGGTAGCGTTGCAAGCAGAGGGTTTTGCTGTCAATCACAAGCGAGTGGAACGGCTCCTACGGCTCATGGGCATCGAGGCAATTTATCCCCGGCCCAAGCCCGATTTGAGCGCACCCTCCTACGGCAAATACCCGTATTTACTCAACAAGCTAGTGATCAATGGACCAGACCAAGTGTGGTGCAGCGACATAACCTATGTTCCTATGACAAATGGTTTTATGTATCTGGTGGCAGTGATGGACTGGTGGAGCCGCTACGTGCTTTCCTGGAAATTGAGCAATACGTTGGACGCCCAATTTTGCATCGAAGCCTGGAAGACGGCGCTACGGCGCGGACGCCAAAGCCCGCTGATTTGCAACACCGATCAGGGAGTGCAATTCACCAGCCCCGACTTCATCGACGCGGTGGAAGTGGTCGTTTGCTCCGCCTATTGCGTGATTCCATGCGTTTGGTGATTTATTGTGAAGTCCAGAGCGTTGACACTCGGTAAAAACGGTTGGTGGCATCTGCGGGCAGTTTATCTGTGAACTGAATCGTTTGATTTGTTGGAGCCGATTCAAAACGGCTCAATTCTTGCCATGGCCCGCTGGTGAGTTTGTTCTGATATTCCAGAGAGTAAGTGTGGTTTGAAATGGCTAGAAGTTGGATGTGGGCGATGTTGGCCTTGACATCGATGTTCACGCGCAAAGCGCTTGCCGGATTGCGAGGATCTGTTCCTGACAGAAATTCCTGAATATTTGAGGCTCCATCGCCATCAGGGTCGGCATCGGGACCCGAGATGGTGGAGTTGGTGAGTTCTGTGGCGGTAAAATGTGTAAAGCGCCACGCTTGCAAAGGCGTGTCGAGTACTTGCACGATACAATTGCTCAAAGAGCCGATTACATAATTGGTGCCTGGCTGGAGTGTGAGAATCAGTTGTTTATTTCCTTTTGGGACGAAATCATTGATTGCACGAATGCAGATGTTTGTCATGGTAACGCCTGCGGGCAGCGTGATGACTCCGGGCAAATTCACAATATCCGTACCGTTACTCGCGGTTCCGATAATTTTGTATGAAACAGTAATTGGAAACTCGGTTTGGGTTTGTGAACGCAAAATTGTGACTTTGGCCAGCTTGCCAGTTTTGCTGCAGATGGGATCTGTAGCGATGATTTGAACGACTGGAGGGGTGTCTGTTGTGGCAGGAAGCCAACGGACCGCATCTGCAATGACGTAGCCGGTGGTGGTGTTATTCTTGATGATGAGACTGTTGTTGGTTCCCTTGTCAAAATTTGTTGTTAAAAGTGTCACCCAAACACCGTTTTTTTTGGTCTGGTTGACGATTTCGGTAATGGAACCGGAGGAATGATAGATTACAACCGGCACGTTTGTGGCCCGGTTGGAATAAGCGGGCCAGCAAAGTTGAACTTTGTAAAGACCCGCCGAAGGCAGATCTGGGGTAAAGCAGACGCTTTTCGAGCCTTTGCCAGTGTTCCCATCGTGAATGTAGTTCTTGCCATAGTAAATACCAACGTTGGCCGTGCTTTCGGTCCAACTGCCGATCTGGCTTGCGTGCTTGTCCGTGTTGTCAATGATGATGCCGTTGGTATCCTGAATACTGTCCCCCCAGGTTAGAAGCTGTCCATCTGCAATGAGTTGCTGTGAGAGTTTTGTGTAGTTGACATTTTGAACATCAACGTTGTCATCAATGGCAAAGGCGGCAGCGGTTGCGGCGGATTGGCTCATCATCATGAAGACGGGTTCCATTCTAACTGAGCAGAACGCAACGTGGCTGGCCGATACAGCGAAGGTAACGAATAGGTTTTTGCATTCAGATTTCTTTGGCACGATGGATCGATAAGAAATTGGATAGGGGTGGGGAACTGGTATCTGTACATCGCCTTCATTGATGGCGTAGCCGTTTTTGACGATGCGTTGACAGTTGTGCGAGTCCATATTGTAGGAGCCGAGGCAAATGGAATCGGATGGCGTGCGGAGACTTTGGCAATCGGCCTGGGTCATGACATAATCACTGATCATCCGGCGAGCCTCGCGGACGTAGATTTGAGGAGAATATCCACCGTTGTTTGTCCATTCGTCTCGACAGGGCCCCCATGTTAGCATTTCGTTTCGGAGGGCGGTGGGGGAGCGAGGGTTGGTGGCCAGATAGTAGACGAGGCCTTGTGTGTAACGCAGGTGCTCTTGCCTGATTCGTTCGCGTTCCGTGTAGGAGTTCGTTGCGTAAGTCCAGTTCATGCCGACGTCGTCTGTGGAAAGGCCCCCGTTGTTGTTCATGTCGGTTTTCCCGTTTGGCATGTTGATGTAGCCTAGGAAGGAGATGACGTTTGGGGTGACTCCGGCTGCTGTGTAAGCATCGAGAAGGCGTCCCAATAATTCATAGCGGTTGGTGTCGTAATCGAGAGGGGGTAAGATGGGCAGCCGGTTTGTTTCATTCTTTGTGAAGCAGAGTCTGTAATTGTAAGCTTGGATGCGTTTGTCTCCATCGCCAGGGACGCCACCATCACCGGGTTGAACGAATGGCAGCAAGCCACTCGTTGGATCTCCACGTTTGACATAAGGATCAACATTGACTGTGAACTGATTTTTCGGCGTGTTGGCACGGATTCCAGTGTAGGACTCGTTGTAGGTGTTGGTGCCCTCGCGACCAAACGTGAAGCTGGCCCCGGCCATGGCCATCAGGTCCCCTTCATACGAGGCGTCGATAAATATTTTGGCACGGTAAATTGTCCCGTCTTCCATTTGAATCTCTGTCAATCGTCCCTCTGTTTTTTTGACAGAAGCCAGGCGTTGATTCCAACGGGGCGTGATTTTGACTTCGTCGAGCCAATCTTCGTAGACTTTCTTAGCAACGTGGGGTTCGAAATAGAATCGTTCTTTCAGTTGATAGTAGGCGCCAATGCGGCGATAGAATTCTCTGGATGCTCCCGCGATTGAGGCGGAAGTGCCAACATCTGTAGCCCCAAGCCCTCCGGCGGTGAGGCCTCCAAGGTGAGTGTCAAATACCGCTAACGAGACGGTTTTTCCCATTCGGACCGCCTGCACCGCAGCGATAATTCCACCTGAGGTTCCGCCGTAAACACAGATGTCGCTTTCGATTACTGTATTGGCCGAGGCGAGAAAGGGAACTGTGAGAATTAGGCTTAGAACAAGGACGATGAGTTTCATTTTCCAAGAAATTTGACGACGGCTTCTGTTCGGGAGCTGACCTGAAGTTTTTCGTAGATGTGGTGACAGTGTTTGCGAACGGTTTCGATGCTGACGCCGAGCATGAAGGCAATTTCCTTGTATGGAAGGCCTTTTGAAAGAAGTTCCAGAACTTCCCGTTCCCGCGTGGAGATCGGCTGTTCAGCGCCCGGAGGCGACGGCTGGTGATGAAAATACTGCACGATTTTTCGTGCAATCAAGGTGTTCAACGGAGATCCGCCTTGGGCAGCGTCACGAACGGCTTGCAGAATTTGCTCTCCAGAATTGGCGCGCCCCTTTAGCAAGTAGCCGACGGCTCCAGCCAGGAGAGATTTGAAAATGACATCTGCATCTTCGTAGACGGTTAACATCACAAATTGTGTTGTCGGTGTTAGGGCTTTCAATTGTCTGACACAATCTACTCCGTTCATTTTCGGAAGGTTGATGTCCATCAGAACAACATTGGGACGGAGATTGGGGATTTCCGCCAGGGCCGATTCTGCAGAGCGATGGTTACTGATGCAAATGAATCCCTGAGTAGCACTTAATTGCAAGACCAAATGATCCCTGACGATAGGATCGTCTTCGACAACCGAAACACGAATCGGTGATGTGGTGTTATCCAAAGGAACATTTTTCATTTTCCAAAGGCTGCTAGCTTGAACTGGACCCCGGTTGAGTGCCAATTCCACGATCGTGTAGCTTTTCCCGTGGCAACACCAGGTGGATAAAGGTGCCTGAGTTGATTTTTGAGGCTAATTCAAAGTGGCCGCCGATTTTTTCGAGCCGGCGACGCATATTGGAAAGGCCATTCCCTTCGACGGAGGTTGGGGGGAACCCACAGCCATTGTCTTCAACGATGATATCAAGACTTTCGTCACCGAACCGGAGTGTAACACGAACTTCTGTCGCATGCGCATGGACGACGGCATTGTTCAGTGCTTCTCGGGCGGCCATGAGTAGATTGTGGCGTATTTCGGCATTGATTTCGACTTGCGGCAACACCGTAGGCACTGTCAGAAGACAGCGGACGTTAGCCAGGGAGAGGTGTTCCAAACTGAATTGACTGAGATAATTCGCGAGACTTTCCAATGTGTCGTGTTTTGGACTGATGGCCCAAACGATTTCATCCATGGATTGAATGGTCCTTCTTGCAGCGTTTGCGATTTTTTGGTTCCAATTCCGTACTTCGCCCGGATCATTTTTGGACTTTTCGATTCTCTCGCTCATGAAGACAATCTGGGTGAGGCTGGCTCCCAGGTCATCGTGGATGTCTTTTGCGATGCGAGCGCGCTCACGTTCCAACGCGTGGCGTTGTTCGAGACGGAGCAGTCGCTGGTGGGTTTGCCAGCGTTCCAATCGGCGAACGGACCAGATCAAGGTTCCTGCTAAGCTCAGGACCACAAGTGTTTTAAACCACCAAGTTTGCCAGAAGAACGGTCTGACCAAGATCTCAATTTGCGCTCCGACGGAGTTCCAGTCCCCAGTCTGGCTGCACGCTATGACTTGAAAACGATAGTGTCCTGGTGGAACGAAACTGTAAACGGCTTTGCGAGTATCTTCAGGGTGGGTAAACTCACGTTCCAATTTGTCAAGTTTGTGCCGAAAACGAACGTGCTCTGAGGCGGTGAGATTGGGGGCGGTATAGCAAATCTCAATGCGACTTTTCCCTGGGGGAATTTCGACGGACGTGTTTGTTCTGTTGAGAAAAATGGGCTTCCCGTCGACAATCAATTGTTCCAGCCAGACGGGAGGTGGCAAGTGTACTTTTGAAATGGCGGATGGATCAATGCTGACCAATCCTCCTGCCGTTGGAAACCAAAGTCGCCCATCTGTACTTCTTGTTCCCGAAGGTTGAAAACCACCGGGGCATTCCAAGTTTGGCAAACCATCGTCACGACTGTAGCCGACGCATTGAACAAAGTCCTTTTTTCCATCGGCAAAGTCATTGAGATCGTGAAGCGATACATGAAAAACACCACCGAACGAGCTCATCCATAGGTTGCCCAAAGTATCGCATTCCAGATGCGATAGGGATGCGTGCCAGAGCCCGTTTTCCGTTTGGATAATGGTGAATTTTCCTTCGCGATATCTGCAAAGTCCTCTAAGTGTACCGATCCAAAGCGTCCCGTTAGGCTCGCAGTAAAAGCAGCGCACATAGTCGCAGGGGAGCCCATTCTTTGTTGTAAATTGTGTCCATTGTGAATTTTTATAACGACAGAGTCCGCCGTAGTGTGTGCCGAACCACATGGCTCCGTCTGGAGTTTGTGCAATTGCCCGAACGTCTGGCACCGAGATCCCTTCAATGTCTTTTAGCTTTGCGTGGTCTCCATTTGGAATGACTGAGACTCCGGCTCCCGAAGTGTAACCGACCCAGATGTTAGATTGTGCGTCTTCGAAGAGACAATTGATGACATCAGCTTGAGGAGCAATATGATCCCAAAACTCAAATTTCCCGGATTTCAACTGGTATAGCATTCCTTTTTCATTGCCAATCCACACACGACGGCTGCGGTCGCAAAGAAGGGTGCGGGGACTTGACTTCATGGTTTTTGTGTCGAAATAGCTGGAAATCTTACCATCGGATTCTATGTGTACCAGAGAGGTCTGATGGTTGAGCATGGCCCATACACTGCCGTCAGTGTCTGCGCTGACGCTAAAGGCATATCGATCGAGTCCGGCGACTGGCGGAGAATGGAGTGTGAAGAGTCTGGGGCGAAGACGGGTAAGGCCACCGCCATAGCTGCCACGCCAAAGGTTCCCTTCGTGGTCCACGTAGAGAATCAAATTTGCGCCAAGCAATCCAGCCTCTTCGGCAATGGCATGCCATGGGCCAGCGTTGGAGCGATAAAATACGCGTCCGTCTTTTGCAGCGACCCAAAGAAAATCGGAGGTTTCTTGAACTGTGATAACAGGGCATTGAATTTCAGGAGAAAGCTCGATTTCTTCCAAAGTCTGCCCGAAGCGGATTCTATAAAGGTGATGGTCGTGTGTGGCCAATATGGAATGGTTGCGTCCTTCCGAAATATTGTCCATTTTCAGCCCTTTGATGGACTCGACTTCCGGGGGAAGTTTCATTTTTCCATCAATCCAAAGTCTGATTCCATCGCTGGTTTGAACCCAAAGCCTGCCCATTGCATCGATTGCCAACCCTGGCCTCACAAGACCTACTTTGGCCACAAAGTTGATTCCGTTTGATACTATTTTTCCGAGACTACCAGTTAACGTTTGAACCCAAATCGTTCCTTGTTGATCCTGAACCATGTCGGTAATGAGCCCTTCATGTCCGACAAAGTGAACGCGAAGTACCCCGTCTTTTCTCGAAAGCAAGCGGCCATCATCCAGACTCAGCCAGAGCGTTCCACTCCGGTCTTCAAAAAGTTTAAAGATGCGTCCCTTGCCAAGCTCTGGCATTTCGTTGGCGGAATAGAAAACAAAATGGGTCCCGTCGAATCGGACGAGGCCGACGTAAGTGGCAATCCAGAGGTATCCGTCGTGAGTTTGAACGAGCGCAGTGACAATGCTGTGAGGAAGACCTTCCTCACTACGCCAGGTGGTGGCCGAAAATTCAACGGCCTTTGCTGGGAGTAAGGCGGCGAGACATGCGATAAGTCCGAGAACCTTCTTGATATGTGAAAACAGTTTCACCGATGGAGCAGCTTACCAAATTGGCCCCATCGGTGAAAAGCGAGAATCAATGCTATAGAGAGGCTTAATTACCCTTGATTCGATAATACCGCGTTGTGGAGTCGATTGTATTTGTGATGGCCGTTGTCTTGTCTGTGGCCGTGATCACGTTCCCAAGTGTAGTCCATACTGTTGTGTTTGAAAGGGTCGTTGCTGTTTCTACTTGATAGGTGTGGCCGGTAACTGTGGGCCATTTGAGAACGACATTTCCACCAGCCAAAGTTGCGATTGATGAGATCGAGAACGAGGTCAACGGTGTTGCTGCCGAATAATTCGTGTCAATCAGGAACGCCATGATGCCATTGTTGGAATCAAGGACGTAGAAGTAATTGCCGCCAAAGGCGCTGGCTCCAGTGCCGCCACCGACTGGGCCACCCGAAAAATCGGTGTAAAAGAGCTCTTGATCTCGCAGGACAGGACCAGTTGCGAGGTTAGAGATATCAAATAGAACGGCGCTGTTTGGTGATGTCAGAGAATAACCGCCCAAGAGATTCTGCTTGGAATCTGCCGCAATGCAATGCAGAGAACCAAGCAGATTTGTGTCTGTGTATGCATAGAGCACGGCTCCAGTGTTGGCATTCAGATCAAATTGGACGAGATAGAGCGCTTGACTGCCGGTTTTTGCCCAGAACGTGTTTGTTCCAGGCCCGAAAGCCAGGCCAACCTGGGCAAAGCCCGAAGGAACACCGTTGACGGCGATGACCGATGGTGGAATCTCATTTTGAAAATCAGCCCCGGTTTGGGTGCGGAGGAGAACGACGTTAGTGCCGCTTGCCGGAGCGATCAATACTTGAGTGTTTGTGCCTGAGCCGCGAACAGCTATGTTATCCCCCCAGCGCAGGCCGGGATCAATATCTCCAGCGGGATCGCCGTCAAACGCAAATGTGGAATATGTTTGAGCGGAGTCATTTTCCCAACGCAAAAGTTGATACGAGGTCGTCTGCGGATTTACCGTGAAGCTGCCGGCATAGACCACGCCATCATCCGCCACACCAATCATGTTCAATCCGAAGCTTACTCCCGTGATAGTTGGTAAGGCGTAATCCACATTCATGAAATGCTTGAAACCGCCCGTTTTTGAATTCAAGACGACAATGCTCTCCGAAGGACTGCGACTAACCAGGAGCAGATCTGTGGTGACAGGGTTGTAGGCAATTCCGCGTTCCAGACTATTGGTTCCCATATAGGTCTGGTCTCCCGGAGCCAAATGCCAGATGTTGGTCATCTGCGCCGTGTCATAGATTGGGGTGACGGTGAGTGTGGCATTGGAACTGAGAAGGCTGCTGAAGAAATTGCTGACGATAACGCTGTAAACCCCCGCTTGTTGGGGAGACACACGGTTAAGAGTCAGAGTGAAATTCGTTTCGCCAGCGATATTTGTTCCATTGAAACGCCACTGGTAATAAATCGGCTGGGTTCCCGCTGCTCCGACAGAGAACGACGCGGCTGTCTCCTGAAGCACTGTCGTGTTGGCTGGTTGCGATGAGATGGAGAGAGACGGTGGAATGTAGTTAGTATCGATATGAAATGCCTTGATGCCGTTGTTGCAATCCAGGGCATAGAGGTAAGCGCCTCCAAAAGCGATGGATGCGGGACCTCCTGAAGCAGTGTTAGCATTCTTGAGTGGAAAAACTTTTTGATCGAGAAGTTGAGGAGTGGCAGTCAAATCGCTGATACTGTAGACTTGAACGTTGTCAGAAATATCCACTGCAACACCAGCCAGATACTTTTGGGCTTTGTCAGTTCCGATGCCACGGACGTTCGATGGAACGATGTTGTTTGAGTAGACGTTCAGAACTGTTCCCACGCCTGTTGTCAGGTCAAATCGCACGAGGTAGAGGGCATCGCCAGCGGTCTTTGCCCAGAACGTGTTTGTACCGGGGCCAAATGCCAATCCCAGTTCTGCAAAGCCTGAGGGAACTCCGTTGACTGAAATGACTGTCGGGGGATTGGCGTCTCTGAAATCGAGTCCATCGGAAGTTTGGAGTAAAACCACATTGGTTCCCGTTGTCGGAGCCACCAAAATCTGTGTTGCTGCGCCAGCTCCACGGACGGCCAATGACGTGCCCCAGCGGAGTCCGGATTCAACAGCACTTGCGGGGTCGCCGGTGAAGGAGACTGTTGGCTCCGTCGTGCTTGAATCACTTGGCCACTGGTAGATGGTGTAATCAACAGTCCCAACGTTAAAGGAATCGTTAGCGGCATAGACAACACCATCATCAGCAACTGCTATCAAACTTAAACCGAAACTGTTGTCATCAGTGGTTCCGACGGTGGAGACATTAAGGGTTCGTTTTTCAATGCCAGTTGAGGAATCGAGAACGATGACGCTCTCGGAAGGAGAACGGCTGACCAGGAGCAAGTTGGAGGTGACTGGATTATAGGCAATACTTCGTTCCGTGTTGCTCGTTGCAAGGTACGTGCGATCTCCCGGCAATAGAGTCCAGATGTTCGACAACAGGGTGGTGCTCTTTACAGCGCCAACTGAGAGGGTTGCCGAAGAACTGAGGTCGGACCCAATTGAGTTGCTTGCAAAAAGTGAAAAAGTGGTGCCACTCAATGCGGTTGTGACATTTGTCAAAGTGAGTGTTGAGGTGTTTGTCGTTGTTGTCACGGTGCCAAAGTTACTCACGGCAACTCCGTTTGTGCGCCATTCCATGTAGAAGGGGAGCGTGCCGGAGACCCCTGCCGTAAAGGAGACTGTTGCGCCTTCGAGAACGGAGGTGCTTGCAGGATCTGTCGAGACGCGGGCTGGCAGATTTGTTACTTCTCCATAAAGGAGTTCAACGCAGTTGAAAAAACCTCGATATTCAGTGGAACTGGTGCCTTCGCTGACCAAATAGAGAGATTGTCCATCAGTCAATGTGACCACGAGTTGAGAATAGTTTTCACCGAAAAGAAAACCGTTGGTCGTTACTGCGGTGATGGAATTGGATACGGTGCCGGTGTTTGCAACTGTGGAAAAATCAAATGAAGTCGAGCTATCACCCGCAGCAAGGTAGAAAATCTCTGGGCAAGCATAGCCTTGATTGGAGTTTCGACCGACGATGAACAGGGTGTATGTTCCGGCGGGTAACCCGTCGATGCGCATTCCTAAAGCATAGCTGTGGCTGCTGCCGCTTCCACCAAAAATACCGTCACGACCAGGGCTTGAAGCAACATAAACGCCATTGTTGATGGCTGTGCCAGTCAGACCGGTACTGAACCCGTTGTCGGTGAAGTCAATTGTATCGACCGAATCCTGACTTCTTCCGAGATCAATGGAAATGCCAGTCGCCGCAGTCCCATCACCAAAAACGAGACTGGTGGAGTCTGCGGTCAGCTTGTTCCACGTGATTTCCGAACTGCTCAACGCTCCAACAACATGAGCGGGACTGTTTGCTGCATAAGCGGGGTCTGTTTGTGTTGGTCCGAAGTCAAACAACAACGAAGTTGCAGAAGCTTGGCTCAAACCGAAACCGGCCGCTGCGATAAGAGCCGGAATTACTGAAGGAAGTGACTTCATAATTAAACGGATTGTGACTATGGTTTCGGGTACACTTGTTCCCTATACCAATTGATTGTTTTCTGTGTTTTCTTTCTGTGTTTAAATAAACTGCCTAACGCTAAACTGGTACATTTTGATATCGTTCGGTCGTCTCCGTATATTCCACGTTAGTGGAATCCTCGTTCTGTGCCCTAAATGAAGTTTTTGGAGAGATTCACTCTCTTTATGAATGAACCAAATAAACCACAGGTCGATGTCATAATGGCAGGGGATTCAGACTCAAAATCAAGGTATGCCAAAAGGTATGCCAAAATTGCCTATGGATTCCCCTCAAAAGCAACCTGTTTGGACCCCATATGGGGTTAAAAAACAGCACTGGAATATCCGCAGTTTCAAAAATCGGCATGGGAATTTGTCTTTTATGCTCGATTTCATCTATCCGGACGGAGAGCGTGTTCGGAAGACTTTCCCTTCCCGTGGTGATGCCGATGATGAATTGCAACGCATGCTCAACGCGCTGTATGGTTGTGAGGAACCCACTTTTGCCCGAAATACGTCCCTGACACAGGAGCAGGTAAATGTCGCTGCTGAGGCTTTTTCTGTTTTACAAGGCGAGCCGGGATTCAAGTCCATTGATCTGTTGGATGCGGCCAGGGAGTTCGTCGTTAAACGCAGGGCTGCTGCTGCAATGAAGCAAATTTGTCTGCGTGATCTCATTCGGGAGTTTCTTGCGGATAAAGCCAAATCTGGCCGGGCTGAAAGAACGCTTGTAAATCTGAAGCATCGTCTAAGCAATTTTGCCAGCACTCTTCCTGACACCATTCACGTCTCGGCAGTGACGTCTGATCAGGTGCGAAATTGGTATCAACGGCACAACAATCTTTTGTCACAACGTGACGATCGGGCAGCATTGTCAAATCTCTTTTCCTGGGCCTGTCATCGTGGTTGGCTTCAATCGTCTCCCTTGGATAAGACAGAACACATCAAAGTGACATTCCCAGACCCGGAAATTTTACCAATCAAGGCATGTTCTGCTCTTTTACAATATGCGCGTTCGGAGCATAAAGGGGGTCTTTTACCATACATAGTGTTGGGGCTGTTTGCTGGGATTCGCCCCGCAGAAATATTGCGATTGACATGGGAGCAAGTTGATTTGGAGTCGAAGTTGGTGATTATCCGCGGCGGTGCGGCTAAACTGCGTCAACGACGGACGGTGGAATTACACGATACCGCAATCAAGTGGTTAACGTTGTGCAAGGGGCAACCGATTATTGCGCTTAGACGGCTTCTTGATGCGGCAAAGAGAGCCGCAGGCTATGCCGCCCGTGTCGAGGAAGGCGGAGATATGCCGACATGGCCGCCGGATGCGTTACGGCACACCGCCATTTCATATCATTACGCCTTGTATCAAAACGAAGGTAAAACAGCTTCCTGGGCAGGCAATTCCCCAGAAGTGATTCATCGTCACTACAAAGGTCTTGTTAAACCATCCGATGTGGCAAGTTTCTGGGAGCTCGTCCCTTAGCGGAAAACAGGGGTGTTATTCGATAATTTGTGGAGGTATTTCTTCGAACTTATTGGAATTGAAATCAGCGAGAAGAGTTGGTGGTTGTAATTTATCGCTGTCAAGCTTCTGTCTGAACAAACACCCTTTCTGCGCAAATAGCAAATCCCCGTTTTTATCCCAATCAGCCCAGTCTATGACACCAAGGTCCAGAAGAACCTTATTTGTGGTATTGAGCACTTGAAAATGAATGCAATACCAAGGTCCTGAAATCTGAT
>Ga0268360_1001999_pt1 | contig 17747 bp, 14 predicted proteins | sample BioMet11_FD_192465 | JGI IMG/M metagenome (GOLD analysis project Ga0268360, IMG submission 192465) | Sewage microbial communities from Oakland, California, United States - Biofuel 11 (Illumina Assembly) | ecosystem: Engineered > Wastewater > Sewage > Unclassified | place: USA: California... | reverse complement strand
GGCAAACTTTTCGGTAAAAGGAATGATAAGCAAATGGTCAAGCCCGGCTTTTTCAAGCAGTTTAATTTTTTCGGGAAGCGAATTCAATAATTTTATCTGGGCATTTTCCTTGTTTAAAACCAGTCGGGGATGAGGATTAAATGTAATTGCTAGCGTTTCACCCTGTTCGTTTTGAGCTATTTTTTTTAACCGGTCTAATATTTTCACATGCCCGAGATGAACCCCGTCAAACAATCCGATGGTTACGACGGCATTATTAATTTCCTGAAATTCGTTTATATCGTTATATATCTTCATAAATTTATCACCGTCCGGTTACCGGCATAATTTTTCCGGTAAACTCCGTATTTTGCTTTTTGTTCAAATTCATTGCCGGTTGTCCCGGATTCATTACCCTAAACCAACTGGTTTTTTATGATATACGCCGCAATTTGTATGGCATTGGTAGCCGCACCTTTGCGGAGATTATCGGAAACTACCCATAAATTCAGCGATTTGGGCTGGGAATAATCGCGGCGGATTCGCCCGACAAACACCTCGTCCTTGCCTTCGGCATATTTTGGCATAGGATATAACAATTCCGAAGGATTATCCTGAACCACAATGCCCGGAGTTTGACTCAACAGGCTCTTTATTTCTTCCGTTTCAAAATCATTTTCAAATTCCACGTTCACTGCCTCGGAATGTCCACCGAAAACCGGAACCCTGACAACGGTGGATGTCAGCCTAATGCTGTTGTCCGATAAAATTTTACGGGTCTCGTCCAGCAACTTTTGTTCTTCCGAAGTATAGCCGTCGGGTTGGAAATTTCCGCCATGAGGCAAAACATTTAAATCAATCGGATAGGGGTAAGCCATATCGCCGGAAATTCCATTGCGTTCGTTGTTGAGCTGTTTCACGGCTTTTACACCGGTTCCGGTTACCGATTGATAGGTGGAAACCACCACCCGGCGGATTTTATATTTTTTATGCAAAGGGGCCAAGGCCAGCACCATTTCAATGGTCGAGCAATTGGGATTGGCAATAATTTTATCCTTCCGGCTTAAAACCGAAGCATTGATTTCGGGTACAACCAGCGGAATTTCATCAAACATGCGCCAGGCGGAAGAATTATCAATAACCGTTGCTCCGGCTTCCGAAAAACGGGGCGCCCATTCCCTGGATGTGCCGGCTCCGGCTGAAAAGATGGCAATCTGAGGCTTACGGTCAACCGCTTCCTGCATACCCATTACCCGATATTTCCGGTTGTTAAAAACTATTTCTTTGCCTACTGACTTTTCGGAAGCCACCAATAAAAATTCAATATCTGAAATATCAGTAACATACCGTTTTTCTTCAAAAACTTTTCTCATCATATTTCCCACCAATCCGGTGGCGCCAACAATCGCAATTTTCATTTGTTATTAATTTTATAATTTATTGGTCAAATGGAATATCCATAAAATATCATTTTCGGTTTGTTTGGACATTGCCCTTATGGATATTTCATGTTTTATTAATTTTTATGACCTGCAAAAATACTATATTTACAGTTTGTTAATTTACGGAAAATTTTTCTGTTTTCGTTCCCGTAGTTAACGTGTTCTTGTAAAAATAATTGCAAATGCTGATGTTCAAATTTTCTTTGTTAAAATTGGATATCAGTAGTTTAAGAGTCAATAACTAAAAATTATTTGCGAATGAGACGATTATTTTTTTTGCTCGTATTCCTTCCGGTATACCTTCAGGCACAGGTTTCGGATGATTTTTCAGACAGAAATTTTACGTCCAATCCCCGCTGGTCGGGCGATAGTGCTCAGTTTAAAATAAATTCAAGCAATCAATTACAATTATTTTCTTCCGGCGAATCGGTTTCCTGCCTTTCAACTTACAATGCATTAATGGACAGCACGGAATGGATTTTTTGGATTAAAATGCCTTTAGATCCTTCCAATCAGAATTTTGCCCGGATTTATCTGATTTCCGATCATTCCGATCTGAAAACCAATCTGAATGGTTATTTTCTTCAGCTTGGCGAAAATGGCGCTGCCGATGCTATCCAGCTTTTCCGTCAAAACGGAACCACCCAGACGTCAGTTTGCAGGGGAAAGGATAGTTTGATTGCCCATTCTTTTGCTCTTCGAATTAAAGTTACGCGAAGCAGGGGAGGAGCCTGGAAAATTTTTGCCGATGCCTCTGGAGGAACAAACTTCATCCAACAAGCTTCCGGAACCGATAATACTTTTGCTACTACTTCATTCTTTGGTGTTTACTGTAAATATACTTCGAGCAACAGCACTAAATTCTATTTCGATGATTTTTTGATCCGGAACATTCAGCCCGACAATTCCCCGCCGGAAATAGTTTCCGCAAATGCCATCCGGGAAAACAAACTCGGCGTTTTATTCGACGAACCGGTAGAACGAACTTCCGCTCAGACAATAACAAATTTTTTCGTAGATAAAAGCATTGGCAATCCAATTCTTGCCGAAATTTCACCCGAAAATCCGGCTTTGGTTATTCTGACATTTGGTGAAAATTTTACCGCCAATTTAACGTATACTTTATCTGTAACCAATATCAAAGACCTTTCGGGGAATATTCTCGTCCGTGCGGAAAAAACCTTTGGATATTATGTTGCTAATCAGTTTTATGTGTTAATCAACGAGATCATGGCCGATCCCAATCCACCGGTCAATCTTCCCGATTTTGAATATCTGGAACTTTATAATCGCTCGGATATTCCTGTAGATTTAACCGGCTGGCAATTAGATATTGGCTCATCCCAAAAATATTTTCCGTCATCAGCCATACCTTCCCATGGTTTTCTGATCGTTGGAGATGTTGATGCCGAATCTTTTTTCAATAATTATGGGACATTCACCGGTTTCACGGGTTTTGCACTTACCAACACAGGAACAACGGTTACGCTAAAAAATCCGGAAGGAAAAATCATTCATTCGGTAAGTTATACCGATGATTGGTACCGCGACAACAGCAAGAAAGACGGCGGCTGGTCGCTCGAACTTATTGATCCCATGAATCCTTGCGGTGAATCGGGCAACTGGAAAGCTTCGGCAAGCGCCAATGGCGGCACGCCCGGAAGTGTAAATTCCGTTTTGTCCGAAAATCCGGATAATATGCCGCCAGAAATAGCTAAAATCAGCCTGCCCGACAGCACAACACTCGGAATTTATTTTACTGAACCTATGGATAGCCTGAAAATGAATGAACCGTCTGTTTATTTTGTTGATCAAAATATCGGAAATCCAGCCGGCATAAGCCTTTCTCACCCCGACTTCCGTTCGGTAACACTTCATTTTCTGATGCCTTTCCAAAGAAATACGATTTATCATATTACGATTTCCGATACCCTTTTCGACTGCGCCGGAAACCCTTTAATCCAAAACACTTCCGCACGTTTTGCCATACCGTCAGCCGTCGCATCCAACGATATCGTGATAAACGAAATATTGTCGAATCCCAAGGATGACGGGGTGGATTTTGTGGAAATTTACAATCATTCCACTAAAATTATTGATCTTAAAGAACTCATTCTCTCTTCCTTCGACACGCTGACTTCCACCCTCAAAAATGTTTGTCCCATTACCGCCGAAGGCTACCTGTTTTTTCCTTCGGAATATGTTGCGTTAACTACAAATCCCGAAAAGGTTAAAGAACAATATTATACTACAAATCCAAAAGGATTTGTTCCCATGAACTCATTTCCACCTTTTAACGATAACGACGGCATCGTGGTGCTTGCAACCAAAGGCCAAACCACCATCGACCGTTTCCATTATTATGAAGGCTTGCATTATCCATTGCTAAACAGCACCGATGGCGTTTCGTTAGAACGCATCAGTTTCGACAGGCCAACCGAAGATGCAACCAACTGGCATTCGGCCGCCGAAACCGCCGGTTTTGCCACTCCGGCTTATCAAAATTCACAGTTTATGAATTATCCTACTGAAAAAGATAATATTACGATTTTACCGGAAATTTTTTCACCCGACAACGACGGTTATAACGATGTGCTGAATATCATTTTTTCTTTTGATGATCCGGGATACGTGGCCAATATCACGATTTATGATTCGAGGGGCAGATTGGTACGCAACATGGTTAAGAACAAATTGTTGGGAACTTCCGGAAGTTTTTCCTGGGATGGAATAAACGAAAACAACGAAAAAGCATCTATCGGCATTTATATTATTTATTTAGAGGTGTTTGATTTAAAAGGAAAGGTAAAACATTATAAAAAGACGGCGGTTTTGGGTGCAAAACTTTAGCTTCTGGCAAAAGCGATGGCGGCAATACTTATTTTTACTTCCGGAATGGTGAGCAACGCATGAATGCTCGCTTCCAACGTAGCGCCTGTAGTAATCACATCGTCAACCAATAAAAGATGTTTTCCGGCAAGGTGTTCAGCATTTTTTATTTCAAAAATTTCCTTCACATTTTCCCAACGACCAAAGCGGGATTTTTTGGTCTGGGTTTCAGAGGCTTTTATTCGTAATAACGTATTGGTATTTAATTCAATATTCATCGCTTCGGCCAATCCGCTGGCAAACATTTCGCTTTGATTGTATCCGCGTTGCCGTTCTTTTTTCCAGTAAAGCGGCACCGGAAGTACACAATCCACCGTTTTAAAAAATTCCGATTGTTTTAAGTCATAACCATATCTTTTCCCGATATACGCTCCAATCTCTTTTTGCCCATTATATTTCAACTGGTGCAGAAGATGTTGTACCTTACCGCCTTTACGGAAATAATAACATGCCGCCGCCGAATAAACCGGAACCCGGCCCCAGAATGTCATGCTTACCGGATTGTCCTTTTCCAGATGAAAATTGGTTTTCGGCAAATGAAACAAACAAAAGGTACACAAAACGTCCTCATTTTTAAACAAGGTATTTCCGCAAGCCATACAAATCCGCGGATAAAAAAGTGAAAGAAAGTCAGAGAAAATGGTCATCTTCCCAATTTTTATGACGGTAAATATACAAATTTCTTCCCATTGCTCATTTAATTTCTTTTCATTTGATTCAAATTTCTACCTTTGAATCCTAAAACCGGCTTTAGCGGAATGGAAAAAAATCTTCTCGAAATTAAAAATCTATCCATTGAATTTCAATCGGAAAACAACATTGTAAAAGCCGTTGACCATATCAGCTTTACCCTGGAAAAGGGAAAAACCTTAGGCATCGTCGGGGAATCGGGTTCCGGAAAATCGGTTACGGCTCTTTCGGTAATGCGCTTGCTTCCGCCCAATGGCAGAATTACTTCCGGAAACATCATTTATCATTCCGATAACGGACAAACAGTTGATTTTCTTACCTTTTCTGAAAAAGAAATGCAGAAATTCCGTGGCAATAAAATAGCCATGATTTTCCAGGAACCAATGACTTCGCTCAACCCGGTACACACCTGCGGCAGACAAGTGATGGAAGTTCTTTTGCTGCACGCTAAACTCAACAAAAAACAGGCAAAGGAAAAAACCATTTCGCTTTTTGAAGAAGTGTTGCTGCCCCGGCCTTATGAAATTTTTAATTCCTATCCGCACCAGCTTTCGGGCGGACAGAAACAACGGGTGATGATCGCCATGGCGATGTCGTGCAATCCTTCAGTGCTCATTGCCGATGAGCCGACTACTGCACTGGATGTTACCGTTCAGAAAACCATCCTCGACCTGATGAAAAGCCTTCAGAAAAAATACGGGATGAGCATCATTTTCATCACCCACGATCTGGGCGTCATCGCCCAGCTTGCCGATGAAGCCGCCGTGATGTATAAAGGAAAAATCGTGGAACAGGGACCCATACATCAACTTTTTATCCATCCCAGCCATCCTTATACCAAAGGACTGCTTGCCTGCCGGCCTCCGCTGGACAAGCGATTACGCACATTGCCTACCATTTCCGATTTTTTGAAAAATAATCACCCGGATTCTGTGGAAACGTTCGTCTCTGATTTAATCGTTACCGAAAAAGAACGGAAATCCGGACACCAGAAAATGTATTCCCAACCACCGGTTTTACAGGTAAAAAACCTCCAAACCTATTTTCCGGTAAAAAAAGGAATCTTCGGAAAAACAACTTCTTATGTGAAAGCCGTTGATAATGTCAGTTTTGATGTTTTTCCCGGCGAAACTCTTGGTCTGGTGGGCGAATCGGGTTGCGGCAAAACCACGCTGGGACGAAGCATTCTCAGGCTGATTGAGCCTACCGGAGGTCAGGTAATTTATGCGGGTCGGGATGTGGCAACTTTGCACCGGAACGAACTTCGCAAACTCCGTAAAAACCTGCAAATCATCTTTCAGGATCCATATTCATCACTGAATCCACGAATTTCCATCGGTTCGGCCATTATGGAACCCATGAAGGTTCATAAATTATATGAAAACGATAAAATCCGTAAGGAAAAAACCATCGAATTGCTCGAAAAAGTAAACATGAATGCCGATCATTTTCACCGTTATCCGCATGAATTTTCGGGCGGTCAGCGGCAACGAATTTGTATTGCCCGCGCCTTGGCCTTAAATCCACAGTTTATTATCTGCGACGAATCGGTTTCGGCTTTGGATGTTTCCATCCAAGCTCAGGTGCTCAATTTATTAAATAGTTTGAAACAAGAATTTGGATTTACCTACATTTTCATTTCTCACGACCTGTCGGTAGTTAAATTTATGTCCGACCGCATGGTGGTGATGAAAGACGGCAAAATCCAGGAAATGGGCGATGCCGACGAAATTTATTTCAACCCAAAAACGGATTATACCCGGCGACTTATTGATGCCATCCCGAAAGGAATAAATTAAAATCTACCCTTTTTTATCTGTTATCGTTACCTTTATCTGTTTATCCGACAACTGAAAAACAACGCTTTGTCCTTTCCGGTCAATCATGCGGAAACCATCCGGCATTTCTTTAAAACCGGTAAAACGTTTCGATTGGCGGAAGGCTTCTCTGGTTTTTTGATATCCTTCGCGACAAGCATTTTCATCGGGATAATCAAATAAAAATAAGCGTCCATTTTTATACCTTGCCGCAACGCCATCCCGGTAGCCCATAACCGCATCCTGTCCAAAGGAATAAATATTCGATAATGCAATATCCCCCTTAAAATATACTTCAGAACCAATTATCGCATTCTCAACCGGAAGCCCGCTTACCAAAACAGGGACTTTGCCTTCCGTTTTAACTTTTTCAAAGATGGTTTTAGCCATATCCGATAAAGGCCTGGCAAGCTGCGTTGAATCGCCGTCGCCGGAAATAACGACAAACACATCTCCTTTCCATCCAAAAATATAATTACCACCGCTCACCGCCGCCTGGCCTAAAGCAAGCGACTTTTCCTCCGGACTTTTCTTTAACGAATAAATGCCATAAGCTGCCTGAGCATCCGTCATCCGGTAAACCTCAGCTCTTATTTTCAATCCGTCATGATTTTTATATTCTGCTTCCGAAACATCACTAAAACCATATTCGAGGAAAACAGCCGCCCCGCCATCGATCAGATAAAACAAATCATCGCCTTTATAATGGACAATGCTGTCCACCAGTTGCCAGTCGCTGCCAAATTTTGCTCCGGGCAAATAATCGTTGCCACCGGCAACAGCAAAATTGATACTCAAAGAGAGAAACCATGAAAAAATTAATCCTTTGAAAAAAACAGAACGAAGCGACATGATTTATTGTTTTATCTCTTTTATCTTAACTTTTGTAAGATCCTTTTCGCCCAGTTTATTGCCATATCCTTTTTCAATGGCTAAGGCATCATCCTGCGACCAGCCCAACTCCTGAGCACAATAGGCATCCACAGCTACCGGATCGGCAGAAGCCACAACTTTTTCCGGCTTTTTAATCTCGCCAGGACCCGAAGGTCCGTTGGTTACAATTACTTCGGTCATGTCGGCAACCACCAAACATTCTTTTTTAATCATGTGAATATCCGCATTGCATTGCGCCAGGTAACCGGGATCGTTTTTCTTCGGACCGTTAAGATGCATGGTTACATTGGTGGCTCGTGTGCAAAGACCCATATAATTTTTGATGGCACAGCTTAAAAAAGTCAATCCGTGATGTTTGGCAATAGGTATATTGATAACCACATCTACATTGAACAGTTCTTTTACCACCTCAGCATTACGCAGACATTTTGCCCCCGGGATTGTATCAAGTTTTACCCAATTTATTGAGTCGTATTTTGCCGGAAATGTATTTACGTTAACGGTTCGCACTTTGGCAAGCATTTCTTTATACTGCCCAAAAAATGAACTCCGCTGCCAATATTCCTGTTTAACATCCTGCAGGCAAATAATATCGGAAGCTCCGGCATCAAAGCACATTTTAACGACGGCAATGGAAACATCGGGATTGACATAGACGCCCTTGTCGGTAAAATCGGAATTGATCAGCAAGCCGACTTTCATCCCCTTTTTGACAAATTTCTTCATTCCGCCAAGCATATCTACCGCTTTAACCGTATTGGAAAAATAATCCATTCCCTGCACCACGGCAAGGTCGGTTTTCGATTTCTGTGAAAATAAACTCAATGGCATGGACAAAACCATGGTGCAAAAAACCATTGCTTTAATAAAATTCTTCATGGATGTAATTTGTTTTATCATGAGTATTCGATTTGATTTTTGTCAAAACAGCTAAAATTATACCATATTCCAGACATTTCTATCTTCCAAATAATTATTAAAATTTATAAGAACATCGTACATCGTAAAGTGTACATTTTCCTACAAAAATTGTTCACAAACGAACGTGCTATTGAACAATATGATTCATCGTTTCGTTATTATAATTACTTTTACGTTTTAATACGCAAGATTATGTCGAAAAAGAAAAAGTTGTCAAAGAAAGCTAAAAATCCGTTTGCTAAAACGGTACTCGAAGTTTTTACCAGCAATCCTTTCAAAGGATTTAACTTCCGGCAGGTCGCTGCCGCCTTGGGAATAAGCGACAATGCAAGCAAAGAATTGATTAAAACCATCCTCTTCCAGCTTCAATCATCCAACCTGATAGTGGAAGAAAAACGCGGAAAATTTCACCTGCACCCCGAACAATTAGCTCAACCTATGCCCAGTGCGGTCATTTCCGGCAAGGTGGATATGAAACAAACCGGCAAGGCCTATGTTATTACCAAAGATCTTCCCGAAGATGTTTTTATTTCGCCAAATAATACTCACCATGCCCTGCATGGCGATATGGTTAAGGTTCACCTGTTCCCTAAACGCAGGGATCATAAATACGAAGGACAGATCGTTGAGATTATTTCACGGTCGCATACTCAGTTTGTCGGAACCATTAAGATTGTCCGCCAATATGCCTTTTTGATTCCCGATTCGGTCAATGTGCCGGTGGATATTATTATTCCTCTGGAACATCTGAATAATGCAAAAAACGGTGAAAAAGCCGTAGCCCGCATTACCGACTGGCCCGAAAACGCCAATAATCCTTTCGGCGAAATAACCGACGTCCTCGGTAAACCCGGCGACAACAATGTGGAAATGAATTCCATTTTAGCTTCCTTCGATTTTCCGCTTTCTTTCCCAGCGCAAGTCGAAAAAGAAGCCGAACATATTGACACCACCATTTCGCAGGAGCTAATCAACAGCCGCCGCGACTTCCGTGATGTCTGGACCTGCACCATCGACCCTCCCGATGCCAAAGACTTTGACGACGCCATTTCGCTGAAAAAACTCGAAAACGGAAATTGGGAAGTCGGCGTTCATATTGCCGATGTATCGTATTATGTAAAACAGGGTTCTGCCATTGATGCCGAAGGATACGACCGCGGAACATCAATTTATATGGTTGACCGCACCATCCCCATGCTTCCCGAAAAACTGTCGAACATGGTTTGCTCCCTCCGTCCCGACGAGGAAAAACTCTGTTTCTCCGCCGTTTTCGAAATGGATAAAAACGCTAAACTGCTGAACGAATGGTTCGGAAAAACGGTGATTAAATCCAACCGCCGTTATAATTATGAAGAAGTTCAAAAGATGATTGAAGGCGGCGAGGGCGATTTTAAAGACCAATTGATGACATTGCACCTCCTCGCCTCCAAACTGCGCGCCGAACGCTTTAAAAAGGGCGCCATCGCCTTCCATTCACAGGAAGTAAAGTTTATTCTTGACGAAAACGCCAAACCTATCGGCGCTTTTGTAAAAGAACAAAAAGAAGCCAACTGGCTTATCGAGGATTTTATGCTGCTTGCCAACCGGCGCGTTGCCGAGGTTATTGGTAAAAAAAATGGCAAGCAACCACCCAAGACTTTTGTTTACCGTATCCACGACGTACCTAATCCCGAAAAGCTTCAGAATTTTGTTGAACTCGTCGGACGACTGGGATATACCATGAAAACAGGCACTCGTAAAAGTCTTGCCGATTCCTTCAACAGTCTGTTCGAAAAAATGGCCGGAAAAGGGGAGGAGAAGCTTATCGAAAGCGTGTCCATCCGCACGATGGCCCGTGCCGAATATTCCACCCATAACATCGGTCATTATGGATTGGCATTTGATTATTATACCCATTTCACTTCACCCATCCGTCGTTATCCCGACCTGATGGTTCACCGTCTACTCGAACGTTACCTCGAAGGCAAACCTTCGGTAAGCGCCGAGGAATACGAGGAAAAATGCGTCCATTCCTCCGATATGGAACGTAAAGCCGTGGAAGCCGAACGCGCCTCGGTAAAATACAAACAAGCCGAATATCTTTTGGATAAAGTGGGACAGGAATTCAACGGATTAATCTCCGGCGTAAGCAAATGGGGTCTCTTTGTGGAACTCGACGAAACCAAATGCGAAGGTATGGTCTCCCTAAAATACATGAACGATGACTTCTACTATTTGGACGAAGATAATTACCGCGTCATCGGTCAGCGTTTCGGCAAAGAATACAAACTCGGCGATCCGGTACGCATCCGGGTTAAAAAAGTGGATTTAGGTAAAAAACAAATGGACTTTGAACTGGCGTAATTAACCTTCCGTTCCATATTAAACCCTCAAGGTTTTGAAAACCTTGAGGGTTTTTATGAAACCTAAACCTTCCAAAGTTCGCCCGAGTACTCGGGACCGCATAGCCGGGTAAACAAAAAAGGAAAAACCTTATTTTTTATCTCTGAACCTTAGTAGAAATGATAAGAAAAATAAAGTTTAGCTTAATATCATAAATTAAGAAACGACAAAACAGGCAAATCCCAAAAGGATGAAATTGTTATTTCACCCCTGCTAAACGGTTCGTTATTATTCTACAGAAGCGCCGTTGTCCAATTCGGGTTTGGTAATTTGTTTAGCATTTAGCTTTGTAATAACCTTTTTACCTGTTGTTTTTTCAAGCTGAACACGTGCTACTTTTGCCACATTCCCGCCTTTTCTGGCAACCTCTTTATTTTCAAAAAAAGTTTTAGGTTCTTTTTCTTTTGAAATCTCAGTTGTAGAAGCTTCTGCTAACATGTTTAATACTAATTCCAGATTAGTCATATGATCACGAAGGTTTTCCTTTTTCAGTTCTTTGTGTTTTTTTGTATTGTTTTGTCGTAAAACCGCTCCACGCTTTAGTTATTTCGTCTGTTAAAATCGCATATTCTTGTCCTTTGTTTACGCCTCTATTGTCCCATTCATCGGTAAGTTCTTTCCTGATTTCAATACTTTTAATGCGTTGGTTTATCCATTCTTTACTATATCCTTTTCGTAAGTATGTTTCCATTAAACGGTCAATACCAATTTCTGGGTCTTCGATTTCATCAATACGTTCTCTTCCAACTTGGGCTAACCACATTTTAAAAGGTTCCGCTTTTTGTGATGGAATACTTTGTATTAATCTAAACAACTGTTCGGTATCGGCAACATCGGTTTCGCGCATTTTCCCGTCTTCGGCAAGTAATTTCAACCGGTTACAATTTGTAACCGTTTCATTGCCTTCCTTGATTAGGCGGCTTTTCAGAACCTTCCAGTAATTTCTTGCTCCTTGGTGTGTAGGTTGGTCTGTTAAAATGGAAATAATGTCAACTATTGAGAAATACCATTTCTCATCTTCATCGCTCCATAGCGAGCGAACTTCCTTTTGTTCAAAAAGTTTTATAGCTGTTTCTTTCGTCATATTCAAATCGTTCTTTTTGTAAATTAACTGTCCTATTTTTTTCGGATTTTTTCGGACAACTGCAAAACGTTGCTTATTTAATAGCCGTTTCTTTGGTTATGGATTGTCAATATTTATTTAACAAAGATAAAAAATCATTTAACAAAGCCTATTTATTGCAGAAGTCTTTTTACACAATGTTTCGAGCGGAATTGCATCACGAATTCTCGGAACCGCTCAGCCGGAAAAACCTTATTTTTTATTCTTGAACCTTAGTAGAAATCATAACCGCCACAATCCACGACCTTATTACCTTATTTTAGCGGCAATAAGGGAATAAGGTTTTTTTTCGTTTGTGCAATTTTTCTACTAAGGTTAAAAAATGATAAGGAAAATAAGGTTTAGCGTAATATCAGAAATTAAGAAACGACAAAACAGGCAAATCCCAAAAGGATGACATTGTTATTTTCCCCCCGCTGAGCATTCCCGGGTACTCGGTACTGCTTTATTGCGAGCGGAAAAACCTTATTTTTTATCCTTAAACCTTAGTAGAAATGATAACCACCACAACCCTCGACCTTATTCCCTTATTTTAGCGGCAATAAGGGAATAAGGTTTTTTTTCGCTTGTGCAATTCTTCTACTAAGGTTAAAAAATGATAATAAAAATAAGGTTTGGTGTAAACATCAGAAATTAGGAAACGACAAAATAAGCAAATCCCGAAAGGATGACATTGTTATTTCATCCCCGCTGAACGTTTCTGGGTACTCAGTACAACTTTATTACGAGCGGAAAAACATTTTCCGCTCAGCCGAGTACTACCGTTCTATTTATTACCAGTCGGATTATTTTACTTTCAAAAATGTCTCCGTATTGCTAAAACCGTCCATTTTTACAAACTTTTTAAATTGTCTTTTCGTTGGTTTGAACTGATATGGTAAGCTATCCAGAGTACTTTCTGAAATTTGTTTCAGTTTATCAATATCCTCTTTTGTCAAAATATTACCGATAGAAAGCTGGTTCTTGTTTAACCCAAGTTTTATTACTTGCCAGTTGCTTTTGTTATAACGAAAATTTAAAAAGCAATACCCTTTAAATTTTTTTAAAATATTGCTTTCAGAAATTAAGAATAGAGTGTCAATGTAATGAATATGCTGGACAATTGAGTCACCTTTTCTTTTTATAATTGTCTTTTCTTTGGTTATTGTATTGATTAGAGTGTCTGCTACTAATCTGTAATTACTGTCAAGTTGATTAATGTGTTCTATTATATCCAAGTCATAAATTCTGGAAATCATTTTGTCAGTAATTTTTAATAATGAATTGTCAGTAGTACTTTGAAATTGTCCTTGAAATCGTCTTGGAAATAAGGACAGACTATTAGTATTACTTGGCTGTGGTTCATCAAATGTTACAGGCGGTTCGCAAGCTAATAAGCTTGTAAAAATGATAAAAGTCAAAATGCAATTTAATTTTCTCATTGTTTTTGCCTTTTATAGGGCTGGTAACTCGTTTATAAATACATCAAAAATCATTCTGTTGCTCAGTTGTTTTGGTAACAATCATAATTTGTCATCGCTCAATTTTTGTACTCAGCCTTCTTACGTTAAAAGTACCCAGCTTACTCATAAACCGGGTACTTAAAATCTCAAATCTGCAATCTTAAATCTTAATTTCCATCCCCTTCCTTCTCATGTTCCCCGCCGTGTCCCCTGTCAACAATGATACGGGCGCTCTGGTATTGCTTGTAAAAATCGGGATGGGTGGTGCGGAATACGAGCATAATCTTATCGAGCTTGGTTTTCAAAAAGGCATTGGTTTCGCGGAAAAGCCCGGTAAGGTTATCGGTGGCAGTGGCAATGGTTCCCACAGCCGTACGTTTTTTAGGCATCAGCGCTCCAAAAGCTTCGCGATTGGTGTTCAGCAAGGCAATATCATCGGCGCTTACCAGCAGTCCGGCTAATGGGGTCTGCAGGGGCATTGCCAGTTCATAAACGCTTTTACCATACTCCAACAGTTTTTCTTCGCGCATAATGTTGAGCTTGCTTGCAGAAGTGTCGGCTATGGCAAGCAACTCCTTATCGTCGTTGGCTGCAGCATGGGCCAGGAGCCCGCCGGCTACTTTAAAAATGGATTTTTCGTATTCGGTACGCACCTGTTGTTTACTATCGGTGATACCGGTGGTGATTTTTTGCTGAATCCCGTACTGGATTTGTATTTCAACAATTTTACCTTTAAGAAAAACATGCCCGTCCTGAGCCGGTTTTACAGTTTTTACAATGTCGGCGTTTGCGTCCAAGGTATCATTCACCTCTTCGTACATCACCAGTTGGTTGGTTTGTTCATCATTCATGGCTAATGTTTTAGGGATTAATGAAACAAAAATAAGCACTTTTTTTTGAATAATTAACATTTCCAATAAAAAAGTTTAATTTTTTTTATTTGATCCACTGTTGTCCGATAAAAGTATTCGGACTAAAGTCCTTCAAATAGTTCCGATTTGTAACTCCAGGCTTAAGCCTGGAGTTAGTAAAACATTGAAAATGGCTTTGCTATAGATTCCTCCCTTCGGTCGAAATGACTGCCCACAAGGATGAAATATCCTCAATGGAAAGGGATGCTAACCGATTGGATTTGCTATAGATTCCTCCCTTCGGTCGAAATGACTGCCCACAAGGATGAAATATCCTCAATGGAAAGGGATGCTAACCGATTGGATTTGCTATAGATTCCTCCCTTCGGTCGAAATGACAGCTCACAAGGATGAAATATCCTCAATGGAAAGGGATGCTAACCGATTGGATTTGCTATAGATTCCTCCCTTCGGTCGGAATGACTGCCCACAAGGATGAAATATCCTCAATGGAAAGGGGTGCTAACCGATTGGATTTGCTATAGATTCTTCCCTTCGGTCGGAATGACTGCCCACAAGGATGAAATATCCTCAATGGAAAGGGGTGCTAACCGATTGGATTTGCTATAGATTCCTCCCTTCGGTTGGAATGACAGCTCACAAGGATGAAATATCCTCAATGGAAAGGGGTGCTAACCGATTGGATTTGCTATAGATTCCTCCCTTCGGTCGGAATGACAGCTCACAAGATGGTGGAAATGGGGGAGAGTGGGCGGCTGCACCGCCTACTCTCCCCACCTCTTTTTTATGGACGACCGTCATTCCGACCGAAGGGAGGAATCTCTAACAGTGTACCTTGTTCTATAAAAAGTTGACCCTATTAATCGTTCCTGTAAAGAGTTGACTATTTTTCTGCTTTTTCCCAACCTGCTTCAGGATAAGACGCTCCTCCATTGTGAAGCGGCGAGCGGTCATCCCGATTCTCCGAATGCTCATTTAGCCACGCCGAATGCTCATTTAGACATGCCGGATGCTCATTTAGATACGCCGAATGCTCATTTAGCCATAGCAAATGCTCATTCAGACACTCCGAACGGTCATTTAGATACACCGAATGGTCATTTAGCCATAGCAAATGCTCATTTAGACACCCCGAATGCTCATTTAGACACACCGAACGGTCATTTAGATACACCGAACGGTCATTTAGATACGCCGAATGCTCATTTAGCCGCTCCGAACCGCCATCATGTCAGGGGAAATGGTCATTTAGGGTTGCTGAACGGTCATCATGTCAGCGGGAATGTTTATTTAGGATAACCGAACGGTCATTTCTTTGGATAAAACAAAAAACCACCCTTTGGGGGTGGTTTTGTTGTCCGACCAGGGCTCGAACCTGGACTCTACTGATCCAGAGTCAGTTGTGTTGCCAGTTACACCATCGGACAATTTTGTTTTGCGGTGCAAAATTACAAAAGATTTTAACTATACAAATTATTTTTATCCCTATTACCCGGAATAGTTGCTTTATTCGGGCGGTTCCACGATTCCTTCAGGGTTACGGTACGGTTAAACACTAATTTATCTGTTGTGCTGTCCGGGTCAACGCAGAAATATCCAATCCGCTCGAACTGAAATTTATCTCCTGCCTTTGCTGTGGCAAGTAAAGGTTCGGTAAAACCGGTAATTTTTTTCAATGATTCAGGGTTCAGGTTGGAAATAAAATCTTTTCCTTCCTCGGTCTCTTCGGGATTTTCCATACTGAACAGGCGGTCGTAAAGCCTGATTTCTGCTTTCACTGCATGTTGTGCCGATACCCAATGGATGGTTCCTTTCACCTTGCGGTTGCTCATAGGCATTCCACTGCGTGTTTCGGGATCGTAGGTACAATGGATTTCGGTAATATTGCCCGTTTCCGGGTCTTTTACCACACTTTCGCATTTAATAATATAAGCATACTTCAAACGCACTTCCCTGCCGGGAGCAAGGCGGAAATACTTCGAGGGCGGTTCTTCCATAAAATCCTCGCGTTCGATGTATAGTTCTTTCGAAAAAGGAACTTTGCGTAATCCTTCATCCGGATTCTCGGGATTATTTACCGCATCTAATTCTTCGGTCTGTCCTTCCGGATAATTATCAATAATCAATTTCACCGGATTAAGCACGGCCAATGCCCGACGGGCACGTTTATTCAGGTCTTCGCGCAGGCAAAATTCAAGCAGCGAAACGTCAATCACATTATCACGCTTAGCCACACCTATGGTTTCGGCAAAGTTTCGGATGGATTCGGGCGTGAAGCCGCGGCGACGCAGTCCACAGATGGTTGGCATACGCGGATCGTCCCAGCCGTTGACATAACCTTCCTTTACCAAACCGAGCAGTTTGCGTTTACTCATCACGGTATACGTCAGGTTCAGACGGGCAAATTCGATTTGCTGAGGGGCAAAAATTTCGAGTTCACGAATAAACCATTCGTACAACGGGCGGTGAACTTCAAATTCGAGGGTACAGATGGAATGGGTGATGCCTTCGATGGAATCGCATTGTCCGTGGGCAAAGTCGTACATGGGATAAATACACCACTTATCACCGGTTCGGTGATGATCGGTATGCAGGATACGATACAGGATAGGATCACGCAACAGCATATTGGGCGAAGCCATGTCTATTTTGGCGCGAAGCACCCTGCTCCCGTCGGGGAACTCTCCTGCCCTCATGCGTTGGAACAAATCCATGTTTTCATCCACACTGCGGTTACGGTTAGCGCTTTCTACTCCGGGTTGGGTTACCGTCCCGCGATGAGCGCTTATTTCTTCTGCATTGGTATCGTCCACATAAGCTTTTCCTTTTTTAATCAGCTTTACGGCATACTCAAACAACTGTTCAAAATAATCGGAAGCATAATACAGGCGGTCGCCCCAGTCGAAACCGAGCCAGTGAACATCCTCCATAATGGAATCCACATATTCGGTATCTTCCTTCACCGGGTTGGTATCGTCGAAGCGGAGATTGCACATTCCGTTATATTTAGCAGCCGTACCAAAATTCAGGCAAATGGATTTGGCATGGCCAATATGCAGATAACCGTTGGGTTCCGGCGGGAAACGGGTATGAACTCTTGCTCCGTTTTTATTGTTTTTAATATCCTCTTCAATCATTTGATGAATAAAATTCAAAGGCTTGTTCTCCGGAACGCCTTCTTCTTTTTTATCTACTGAATCTGCATTTCCCATTGTAATTGATTTTTCTAATGATATGCAAAAATACGCGTAATTGTTGAAACAGGAATAATTTTTAGCAAAATGATAATTTTGAAG
>Ga0268360_1001991_pt1 | contig 17825 bp, 11 predicted proteins | sample BioMet11_FD_192465 | JGI IMG/M metagenome (GOLD analysis project Ga0268360, IMG submission 192465) | Sewage microbial communities from Oakland, California, United States - Biofuel 11 (Illumina Assembly) | ecosystem: Engineered > Wastewater > Sewage > Unclassified | place: USA: California... | reverse complement strand
GACGTAGCGGTCGGCGAGGAAGCGGCCGCAGTGATCGCAGTAGAGCTGCTCTATGGTCTTGCTTACGATCAGCCCCTTCTCGTCCAGGTCCTTGAAGATGGACTGAGTGATCTCGGTGTGCCGGGGCACCGAGGTGCGGCCGAATTTGTCGAAGGCTATGCCGAACCAGGAGTAGATGTCCCGGTGGATCGCGTGGAAGCGGTCGCAGAGCTCCCGGGGAGAAACGCCCTCCTCGAGGGCCTTGGTCTCCGTCGCGGTGCCGTACTCGTCGGTCGCGCAGATGTAGAGGGTCTCGTAGCCCCGGAGGCGGCAGAAGCGGGCGAAGACGTCCGCGGAGAGGACTTGGATGAGGTTTCCTAGGTGGGGAACGTTGTTGACGTACGGTAGGGCGGACGTGATGAGTCTACGCTTCATAGACGAGTACAATAATCGCGAACGCCATGCGCTGTCAATAATTGCGGCCTCCGAGGGCGGGACAACCCCGGGCTAGAAGGACACTACCGCGTTGAGGGAGAGGACGAATCCGAGGGTCAGCACCCTGGTCGAGTCGTCCAGGGACTGGTTCAGGTCGCTGTTCACCTTGATGGTGAGCCGCTCGGGCACCGTGAGCTTGGCCTCGTAGCCTTCGGCCAAGGACCAGCCGGGCTGGTACGAGTAGGCGTCGCTCCGGGTCCCCGATAGGCCTCCCGCTAAAGTCCAGGTGCTTCGCATTATCGGCGCCCGCGACCGCAGGTCCTGGATGTAGTAGGAGGTGACCGAGGGCTTCGGCGAGTCGCCCCCGGAGTCCTGGGCAGCCCCCTCCGCGGCCGGCGCCTCCTTCTTCGGAATGGGGTTGACCGTCGAGTTGTACATGCTGAGGAGCCAGTGCCGCTCTATCCTCCGGGAGAGGGAGAGGGACAGGGAGCCCGACCAGTTGAGGCTCGACGGGAGGGCGGCCACCGAGGCCTTGCTCTCGGCGTCCAGCCTGTTCTCCTGGGATTCGCCGGCGTAGAAGGTGGACAGGCCGTGGAAGAGGAAGTCGTAGCTCTTGCTCGACCCATCCCTGGGCACCGTGAGGTCGGCCTGGAGAGTGGACAGGTACTCGTCGCTGCTGAAGGGGAGGCCCAGGGGGTGGGCGCCCCCGGAGCCGAACACGTTGACCGCGGAGCTCTTCATGGTGGTCGTCCACACCGTAGCGTCGGTCACCGTGTCGTCGTCCCTGGTGAGGCTCCGGCCGTACGACAAGGAGAGAGCGTCGGGGGCCACGATGTCGATCGGGCGAGAGCCGGATTCCCGGGCCAGCTTGATGCCCATCTCCGGGAGGTAGGACGCGTACGGCAGGGCGGTCCCGCCGGGGGAGGACTCCGACGCGAAGACCGAAGCGGTCTCGTCGGCGAACAGCTCCTGGAAGGGCACCCCCCGGTAGATCATCGGCGTATCGGCCACGTCGGCAGCCGCGGCCTCGTAGTCCTCCACGAGGTTCCTCTCCGCCTCGTCTCTCTGGTCCTTCCAATGCCTCGAGTAGTAGGGCTCCAGGTCGAGGCCGAAGGCCGAGAAGGGGAAGGCCAGCCGCCCGTCCGCGGAGTTGACCCTCGAGCCCGAGCCGTTCCCGTCGGGGGTCGTCGTCTCGCCCAGAGACGCCGCCAGGTACTCCCCTTTGTCGGACTTGACCGACAGGCTGGACTTGGCTTCCCGGAGGTCCGAGTCGGACTCGAAGGCCGGCGCGACGTAGTTGAACCCGTCCACCCAGGCGGCCCCGTAGCCCCTGCCCTCCCCGGCCGCCTTGGGCGTCTCGTCGGGGAGGGCCCGGTTCTTCGCGGTGAGGCCGAGGGTCACCCAGGAGGGGCCGAAGACGAGGTTGTTGTCCCAATTCTGCACGAGGATGCCGGAGTCGGTGATCGAGGAGTCGGGGGTCCACTCGCTCGATTGCTTCGCGCTGAGGCTGGCGACGTCCCCCCCGGTGAGGAGGACCGAGTCGGCCCGCCCGAAGGCGCCGGAGCCGGGGTTGTAGTCGAAGTCGTCCTTGACGACCACCGGGAAGCTGCGGTTGGGCAGCTCGACGCTGTGGCCCCCCGAGAAGTTCACCTTCCCGTCGGACGCCGAGGTCTTGGCCCTGACGCCGAGGCCGAGGAAGCCGATGCCGCTGGAGACCGAGCCGCCCCCGGCGGCGTAGGGGTCTGAGTCGAGGGCTCCCTGGGCGAAGCCGTCGGCCTTGATGTTCGAGACGAGGGAGTCGTCCCCGCCCCCGAACTTGAGTTCGGGATCGTCGTAGGAGGCCTTGCTCTGGAATATGACCGCGCCCTGCCCCACCGAATCCTCGAGGACGACTTCGTCGATCCACACTTCATCGCCGTAGTTGAGGCCGTCGGCGTAGATGACGAGCCGCGAGCCCGTGCTCTTGAGCGAGGGGGAGGTCGACGTGGCGCCGGTGATCCGCCGCTCCGAGGAATCCTCGTCGTCCTGGCGATAGACGGCCTCGTCGTCCTTGCCGTAGTGGAGGACGTAGCGGTCCCAGTCCCCCTTGCGGGTGGCGTCGGCGGGCACGATAACGCCTACGCTGGCCCCGCTCAGGGACGCGGGGTCCGTGGAGGTGCCGTCGTCGAGCTTGACGGTCAGCGTGACGTCCTTGGGCACCTTGGCGTAGAAGGCGAAGGTCTTGTAGTAGGAGTAGGTGGGCGTGTCCTCGATCTTGTAGAGCTCCGCCGTCGCGGAGGGACCGACGGCGGCGATCTTGAGGGCCTTCTGGGCGCTGCCGTCCTTGTGGAAGCTCTTGACCATCTTCGGGAACTCCGACTCGAGGCCCTTATCGGCCACCTCCGAGTCGGTGTAGTTGGCCGAGGTCGACAGCTGACGGAAGGAGGTGGAATAGTCGCTCGAAGACTCCATGCCCTCGATTCGGTAGATCCCAGTGGCGTCGTCCCGGGAGTACCGGAGGGCTATGGCCGAGTCGGACTTGAAGGGTCCCGCCGTATCCCGCCAGCCGCCGGTGAGGTTGACGCTTCCCGGGCTGGCCTCGCCCCCGGAGGAGTAGCTGGTGCCCGGCACCGACCACGTCGCGCCTATGGCCGTCCAGGCGCTCCGGCCGGAGCCCAGGTCCCAGAATCCGCCCAGGGCCCCGATGACCAGGCCGGTCTTCCGCTCGTCGCTCTCCTTCAGGTACGACACCTCGATCTCCTCGGCCGCCGCCGGGGCGCTGGCCAGGGTCAGCACCCCGGAATCCGAGTCCACGGAGAAGGCGTAGTCCGGCACCCCGTTCCGCGTCACCTCCACGGAGCCGGCGACGAAGTCCTTGTCGATCGTTATCTCCGACGAGCTCGAGAAGGTCCGCACCACCACGCTCCTCGTGAACACCGGCGCGATCCCGATCTTCGAGGAGTCGCAGGCGAAGTCGGTGGTGTAGATCCAGTCCATGTCTGCCGATGAGCTGCTCCCGAAGGGTTTCCGGTACGCGTCCGGCACCCCGGATGCCCGGGCGCCCGCGGCGTCCCGCCCGGGCTTGGTCACCTCCACGTAGCCGTTGGAGCTGATCTCGGCCTGGTAGGCGGAATCCCTGAGCCCCGAGGCGTTGTTCCTCACGAAGGCCTCGCCGGTGGAGGGGCTGGCCGTCGTGGGGTAGCGGCACAGGGCCTGGAGCTTGGGATCTATCGTTGCGACGTCGTGGTCGCTCGACGGAGGGTCGTAGAGGAAGTCGCAGGCGCCGACTCCCGAGATGGTCACCGCGTCGCTCCCGGAGCCGCTCCCGGGATAGTAGGCGAGGACACGGGTCGAGGCCGCGGAGGAGAGGCTCACGAGGCCCGTGATCGCCGAGTAGGAGTACTCGCCCGAGTCGAGCTTTCTGTACTTCTTCCCGTCGCTGCCGCCCAGGTTGCCCGCGGTGCTCTGGACGTAGACCGCGACCGAGGAGCCCGGGGCCACGGCCGTGAGGAAGTACTTCCCGACTATGAAGGAGTTGGGCGACATCTCGGTCTCGGTGACCTCGGTGCTGCCCACGAATCGTTTGGTGACCCGCGAGGCCTGGTCGTAGCGGACCATGGCCTTCCCGGCGAAGGCGTCGTCGCCCACCAGGGCCGAGGCGCCGAAGGAGCGGTACGACCCTTCCCCGAACGAGAGGAAGGGGAGCCGGGGAAAGTCGATGCCGTCGTTCCCCACCCGCACCTCCTTCACGAACTCGCCGTCGGCCCCCCGGTAGCCCGCCGCGTACTTGGCCTCGGACACGTTCTGGGTAACCTTGGCCTCGACGAAGATCCGCTTGTACAGGAGGAAGGAGAGAGACAGATCCGGCTCCTGGGTGTAGAGGATGGGCTGCGTGGACACCAGGGCCAGGGAGGAGCCCTCCTCGCGCTGGAGCTGCACGGTCCCCACCACAGTCGAGGACCAGGAGCCGCTCACGAGGAGCTCGGCGTCGGCGTCGGGGCCTTGTCCTAGCTTGGCGTTGAAGATGCTGGAGGGAGCTTCCGCCGGGAGGGCCGAGATCAGGGAGGGGAAGGTGGATTCGACGTCGCGATCCTCGGCGGAGACTATCCCCCCGGTCGCCGCGAGAAGGAGCGCGAGGAGTAGGCGCGATGCGCGGCGGCTGTCATTTCCCATACTTTTCGGCTATAGTACGATAGAATATGGGTATTGAAAAGAACGGGGCGGGGGCGGACACGCGATGGTAGTCTCCATGCTCGACTTGATCATCGAGCTGCCCGAGTCCACGTCCTTGAAGGACAAGCGCCGCGTCGTCAGCTCGGTCAAGCGCAGGCTCCAGGTGAAGTTCAAGGTCTCCTGCGCGGAGGTCGACATGCTCGACTCCCTGTCCTTCGCCGAGATCGGGGCCGCCCTCGTCTCCAACTCCAAGGAGTTCGGAGAGGGGGTAATGCAGAAGGCCCTCGCCGTCGTGGAGGACGAGTACGGGGTGCGGGTCCACGACGCCCAGGTCCACTCAGAGATCTACTGACCCACCCCAGGGGGATCCCATGCGCCGCGCCCTTTTAGCCGCCTGCCTCGCCGTCGCCAGCCTCGCCGCCGCCAGGGGCGCGCCAGTGGAGGAGATGGGCGCCTACCTGTCGAAGGCCCAGGACGCCGCGGAATCCAACCACCTCGCCGAAGCCATCCGCTCCTACGTGGCCGTCCTGGCCATGGCCGAGGATACGCCCTCGGCCGCCTCGTCGGCCTTGGCCGAAGAAGCCGCGTCCAGGCTCGCCCAGATCGGCACCCGGCTCAGCCTCGAGCCTTCCGGGGAGTGGCTGGACTCGAAGGGCGCCCAGGTGGCGGGAAATTCGCGGAAGCTCGGCAAGGAGGGCGGGCTCTCCCCGTCGGTGTACCTCTTCGAGAATTTCGGCTCGGGCAAGTCCCCGGTGGGGGACGCGCCGATCTCCTTCAGCTTCGCCGCCAACTCCGGATCCCTCATAGCCACCGTGACCACCGACGCGTACGGCAAGGCCAACACCACGGTCGCCAAGCTCGACGAGCCCGGCGAGAGCGCCGTCATACGCGCCTACCCAGTCTTCAGGGCCCGGGGGAAGAGCTACGCGTTCCAGTCGGTCTACAGGGACTTCTCGTACCTGCCCCCGGCCAACGTCGTCAAGGTCGTGGCCCTCGAGCGCTCGGACTTGGGGCCCAACGGCGCGCCAGGCTCCGGGGACGCCGTGGCGGCGGCCCTGAAGGAGGCGGGACTCGAGGGCCAGATCCTCGACGCCCAGCTCGCGCCCGGCGACTTCCGCCTGGCCTACGGCGGCGACGCGAAGGCCCTGGGCGCCCTAGGAGTGGGCCCGTCCTCGCCCTACGCGGCCTTCTGCCTCGTCGAGGTGGCTCCGGCGAGGCAGCTGGAGCTCAACGGAAAGAAGTACAATATCTTCACCGCCGCCGCCTCGATCAACGTGCGGATAGTCCGGGCCGACGGCAGCGCCTTGTACTCCCTGCCCATCGACGGGGTGAAGGGACAGGGAGGGACCGGCGAGGCTGCGGTCTCCGACGCGTACCGTCGCGCCCGCGGCGCCTTAAGCTCCCAGCTCGAGAGGCGCATCGGCGAGCTCAGGGACGCCTTCGCGAAGCAGTAAGCCGGGCCGAGGCCGCTACTCGCCATAATCCGGCCCCGGCGCTCCGGGAGCGGGGTGGCCCCGCCTTCCCCGGGCGAGGAGCCGCGCCTTCGTGAGCTCCCCCAGGCCCTTCCTCTCGATCTCGAACACGGCGGTCTCGGCCTTCGACGCCCGCGCCCCTCCCTCCTCGAAGAGCTCGCCCTGCCCTCCCCCGGCTTCTTCGAGGTCGCCGAGCTTGAGGCCTAGGAGGCGTATGGCGGCGGCGCCGTCCCAAGCCCTCCCGAGGAGGGCTTGGGAGTCGCGGAATATCTCGTCGGACGAGCGGTACCGGCCCGCCCGCCGCGAGCTCCGCGAGAGGGTCGTGAAGTCGTGGAGCCTGAGCTTGAGCCCCAGGGAGGACGATGTCGAGCCCTCGGCCCAGAGCCGGTACGCCAGCTCCTTCGACAGGGCCAGGAGCACGTCCTCGGCCTGGCCCCGGTCCGAGGTGTCGCGCTCGAAGGTAGTCTCCGCGCTGATGGATCGGCTCCCGGGGTCCCCCGAGCCGAAGCCGCCCACGTCTCGGCCCCGCACCGCCCCGTAGAGGAAGGCTCCGCCGGCGGCGCCGAAGAGCCCCTTGAGCTGCGCCTCTCCCATGCCGCGGAGCTGGGCGACCGCGGCGATCCCGAGCTCCCGGAAGCGCTCCTGGGTCTTCTCGCCCGCGCCCCAGAGCTTGCGGAGCGGCAGCTCGAGCATGAAAGCCTCCAGCTCCCCTTCCTCGACGCAGACGAGGCCGTCGGGCTTGCGCAGCGCCGAGGCGATCTTGGCGACGTAGCGGTTCGGGGCGATGCCGATGGAGATCCCGAGGGAAGTCTCCCCCCGGACCCTGCGCTTCAGCCTCTCGGCCGCCGCGAGGGGGCTGCCCCAGAGCCGCTCGGTGCCCGTCATGTCCAGGAAGGCCTCGTCGATGGAAAGCTGCTCGACTCCGGGGGTGAAGGAGGAGAAGATGGCCATGACCGCGTCGGAGAGTTCTACGTAGCGCTCCATCCGCGGCTTCAGGTAAACCCCCTCGGGGCAACGCCTGTAGGCCTCCGAAATCGGCATCGCCGACCTCACGCCGAAGGCCCGGGCTTCGTAGGAACAGGTCGAGACGACTCCCCGGTGCCCGGGCAAGGCTCCGACGATCACCGGCCGGCCCTTCAGGCCCGGGTCGTCGATCGCCTCGACCGAAGCGAAGAAAGCGTCGAGGTCGACGTGGAAGTAGACCGGCCGGCTCACCCCCGCGAGCCCCCCTGGGCTTCCTTCCCGGCCGCAGGGCCGATCATGCGGCTGGCGGTCACCGTCAGCCCCCGGAACCCGAGGGGAGAGCCGGAGGACTGGTAGTAAGGCTCGGGAGGGTCCAGGTAGCGGGCCTTCGCGAAGAGCCTGGAGCCGAAGGTGTCCGGCACCGTCAGGGTGAAGGAGAGCTCCTTGCCCGGGTTCACCCCGGCGTAGATCGTCGCGCTCTTCCCGTCCACCGATAGCTTGTAGGGCAAGCTGCAGTCGTAGATGAGCATCTCGCTGTCGGACTCGAGCTGGAGCTCGAGGCTGTAGGGAGGGGTCTCGAAGGAAATTTTCAGCCCCTCGTCCAGCCGGTCGAGGAAGGGGACCCGGGTTTCCTCGATGGCTATGCGCTGGCCGGCGTCGGCGCCGGCCAGCTGCGCGCTGTCCCCCGCCGCGCTGTACCCTATCTGCGCGCCGCCCCGGTCGATGGTCCCGCGGCCGAGGCGCCGTGAACCCGCGAGGCTCAGCTCGAACCGCCCGGTGTCCTGGTCGACGCGCTCGGCTATCGTCAGGTCGGTCCTCCGGGGCCCCGAGCCCGGCACGGTCAGGACGAAGCACGCCACGGCGGCCGCCTCGGCGGCGATGGCCAAGGCGCCGAACCAGAGAGCGGCCCGGCGGTGCGCCGAGGCCTCGCGAGGCTCGGCGAGGAGGAAGGGGCTGGCGGAGAAGACGAAGAACGGGAGGGTGAGGGCCGCGAAGGACAGGACGCCCATCGGATCCGGGGCGACGACCCGGCCGTAGGCGCTCAGGTCGGGACGGACGAAGAGTTCGGCGGCGATGACGAGGAGGGGCGCGAACATGACCGCGTAGGCCAGCATGGAGGCCCAGCGCCGTCGTATCGCGAGGGAGGCTTCCACCACGACCAGGGCCCAGAGGAAATAGAAGGAGGCCGAGAGGTCGGCGACGGAGAACACTACGACGTCGAGGCCTAGGCACACGAGGCCGGCGAACTCGTAGACGTAGGGGTTCTCCGGGAGGATGCGCCGCTCGACGAGGAGGGAGAGGACCGCCAGGAAGAGGAGGAGACAGAAGAGGGTGCGCGCCACCACGAAGGTCCGGGGCAGGAGGGTCCAGGCCCTCGGGGATCCGAGGAGCGCGGCCTCGGCGAGGGACAGGCCCTTGCCGACGAGGGTCACCGCGGCCAGGGCGCAGAAGAGCGCCAGGAACTGCAACGCGAAGGTCGGCGTGCGTCTGAGGAGGGCTTTGACTGCCTCGCGCCTGACCACCGTGGCCGCGAGGATGGAGGAGGCGACGAGGGCGACGAGGGCGACGAGCATCGCGACGTAGGACTTCTCCCGCACCGCGACGACGAGGCCCCCGGCCTCGACGGCGAAGTAGTGTCGGTCCCAGTCCTCCGGGAGCCCCGCCGGCAGACCTTCCGCGAAGGTCCGGACCGTCTCGGAGAGCCAGCGCCCCGTCCCCCCGACGGAGGCTAGGCCGGAGGCTAGGCCGGAGGCTAGGCCGGAGGCTAGGCCCCTCGGCGCCGGCGAGCCCGATAGCTCGACGGCGGGGATGCCCGCCTCGAGGTAGGGCGAAGCCGAGCCGTAGTCCTTCGCGAGGCCGAGCCGGAAGGCCTCCTGCCGATTGGCCCTGGTCTCGAAGGCCATCCCGGAGCCCGCGAGGGCGCGGCGCAGGCCCTCGAAGAACCAGTGCGGAGCGAGGATGCCCTCCCCGGCGCAACGCATCTCGACTTTGGCGGTGGGAGACGGCAGGTCGAGGTAGAGAGCCGCGAGGCGGCCTTCGCCCTGCCTCCGGGCTATCCAGGTCCGGCTGCCGAGGGCCGCCGAGGGGGTCGCCGGCGCCGGGGGCGAGGCCCTGAGCCCGCGGCGCTCCGCCCCGAGGAACACGAAGCGGAGGGAGATCGGCAGGAGTCTGCCCGCCCGAGCCTCCCCGGAGAGCCGGGAAGCCGCGTCGAGGGCGAGGGCGATGCCGTAGGCCCCCTCGGAGCCGTCCTCCGAGCTGGCCCACGAGCCCATCGGCACCAGGATCGCGAGCTCGTCGGTCCCCCTGCCCTTGAGGGCCGCCTCCACGATGCTGGAGCGGGAATAGTCGTCGCGGGAGTCGTCGAAGGAGCTCTCCACGGGCTCGAGGCCGGCGGCCCGGAGCCCAGCCTCCACGAGGGCGAAGGCCTTCGCCTCGGCCACAGAGCCCTCCATCCTCGGCCCAAGGGCCGCGATGGCAGCCTCCATCTCCCCCAGGGGCTCGGGGGCGGCTCGGCAGGCCGGGCAGAGGAGGAGGAGCGCGATCGCCGCAGGAATAAGCGCGCCCGCGCGTCCCGTTTCCATGGGAAGAGCATAGGAAGTGGGCCTCGGCTTCGTCAATACTGTTTACCGCGCGGCCATAAGAACTGTATACTGTCCTAACCTAAGGACTCGATGGATGCAGGAGAAGAAGAGCGTAATCAATCTTCCGGTTAAGCTTGTGCTTACCGAGGGCGGCACATCCTTCTTCATCCGGAAGGGGAAGAATCTCAGGAAGTTCAAGCTGGCGGACAATCTCGAGGAATACGGGATAGTCCTCGACACCTTCACGCCCTCGTCCCTCCAGCGGATGATGCTCGTGGACTACCTATCCAAGATAGAGATATCCAAGAGCGAGTTCATGTCGACCCGGCAGGAAGTCATGGACATATCCAAGCTCATAGTCTACTCCATGCTCTACCGCCAGTACGACTCGTACATCTTCGCCAGGGTGCTCGCGAGCGACGTCATCAAGAAGTGGAACCGGCTGAATCCGGCCAACATCATAGACGACAAGACCCCCATCAACGACTCCTTCCTCCACACGGTGCTCAAGGAGAAGGAGAAGGACATCCGGGAGATCAAGGACGAGATCCTCTCCCCGATGTACGCCTTCATAAACAAGAGCACCTCCCTCCTGCCCGAGGAGAAGAACATCCAGCTCCTCCTCTCCGAGAAGTTCCTCAACAACCTCCGCCCTTTCACCTGGTTCATCATCGCCAAATTCCGCGGCTCCGAGGGCTACGAGCTCCTCCTCAAGTCCATCCGGACCTCCCTCGCCGAGTACATGGAGAAGTCGAAGATCGCCGAGTACGTCTCCCTCATGATCATAGAGCTGGCTATGAACGCCGAGAATTCCAACCTCAAGCGCGAGGCCAAGGCCATATTCAAGGGCGCGGTGGATATGAACGCCGTGCTCTTCGACCCCGCGATCCGCACCCAGGTGATCGAGTCCCTCGAGCGCAAGGGCGAGCTCGTGTACCTCTCGTGGAAGATAGGCTCCCGGGGAGCCTCGGTCGGCATGCAGGGCAGGCTGCAGATCACCCTGTACAACAAGGAGTCCGAGTACCAGACGACTAAGGAGACGATCGAGGAGCGCAAGAGCGCGGACCTCAAGAAGAAGAGCCTCCAGGACTTCTACCGCGAGCTCCCCGAGGGGGAGGCCAGCACCGAGCTCGGCCTGTACTACCTCTCCTACCTCTCCGAGGCCTGCGAGAAGGTCAACGTCAAGTTCGAGTCCCTGGTCAACCAGATCCCGGGCTCGGATCTGACCGTCATCACCCTCGCCATAAGCCTCTGAGCCCGCCAGGGGCCGGCTGGGAGCGCCGCTTGATCGCCTAACGCGCCACCCAGACAGCGCCCGGGGATCCAACAAAAGTTATTTTTTTATACCCAGCGGCCGCCCCGCTCCGGCCCCCGCGGGGGGAGGGGCGGAAGCGCGTCCATGAGCGGGCGCATTCCTTGACAGGTTATGGACTTTCCTATACTTTTTAGAGGTCCTGAACCCAACCAATTCGTCCTATGGAGGATTAAGTTTCATGGCAAAAGCGAAGTACGTTTACCAGTTCGGCGGCGGGGTCGCTGAGACCAGCGTCACCAGCAAGGATATCCTGGGCGGCAAGGGCGCCGGCCTCATGGAGATGACCAAGATCGGCCTGCCGGTCCCCGCCGGATTCACGATCGGCATCCCCGCCTGCGAGGAGTACTACAAGAGCGGCCGCAAGCTCCCCAAGGCCATCGTCGAGGAGGTGAAGGTCGCCCTCGCCAAGCTCGAGAGGACCACCGGCAAGAAGCTCGGCGACCCGAAGGACCCCCTCCTCGTCTCCGTCCGCTCCGGCGCCGCCCGCTCCATGCCCGGCATGCTCGAGACTATCCTCAACCTCGGCCTCAACGACAAGTCCGTCGAGGGCCTGGCCGCCAAGACCGGTAACCCCCGCTTCGCCTACGACTCCTACCGCCGCTTCATCCAGATGTACTCCACCACCGCCATGGGCCTCTCCAAGGAGCCCATGGAGGAGATGCTCTCCGAGATGAAGAGGAAGCTCGGCGTCAAGAACGACACCGACCTCAAGGCCGACGACCTCAAGAAGCTCTGCGAGGAGTTCAAGGTCTTCTACAAGTCCCGCAAGGGCGAGAGCTTCCCCCAGGATCCCCTCGACCAGCTGTGGGGCGCCATCGACGCGGTGTTCAACTCCTGGGAGGCCGAGAAGTCGGTCACCTATAGGCGCGTCGAGAAGATCACCGACCTCAAGGGCACCGCGGTCAACGTCGTCCAGATGGTGTTCGGCAACAAGGGCGACACCTCCGGGACCGGCGTCTGCTTCACCCGCGACCCCAATTCCGGCGAGAACGTTTTCTACGGCGACTGCCTCATCAACGCCCAGGGCGAGGACGTCGTCGCCGGCATCCGCACCCCGATGAAGCTCATCGAGCTCGAGAAGAAGCTCCCCGTCGCCTACAAGCAGCTCTGCCAGGTCCGCAAGACCCTCGAGAAGAACTTCAAGGAGATGCAGGACCTCGAGTTCACCATCGAGGACGAGAAGCTCTACATGCTCCAGTGCCGCACCGGCAAGCGCCTCCCCGCGGCCGCCTTCAAGATGGCCGTCGACATGGTGGGCGAGGGCCTCATCACCAAGGCCGAGGCCATCGCCCGGATCACCCCCGAGCAGGTCGAGGGCGTCTTCTACCCGGTCATCGACGTCGCCTCGGTCGGCTCCTCCAAGATGAAGGAGCTCAAGATCGCCCAGGGCATCGACGCCGTCCCCGGCGCCGCCGCCGGCAAGCTCATGTTCAACGCCGCCGACGCCGAAGTCGAGACCAAGAAGGGGACCAAGGTCATCCTGATCCGCCGCGAGACGAGCCCCGAGGACGTCGGCGGCATGTTCGCGGCCCAGGGCATCCTCACCGCCACCGGCGGCAAGACTTCCCACGCGGCGGTCGTCGCCCGCGGCTGGGGCAAGTGCTGCGTCGTCGGCTGCGAGGCCCTCGACATCGACGAGGGAGCCAAGACCGTGAAGGTCGGCGGCAGGACCCTCAGGCAGGGCGACGAAGTCACCCTCAACGGCACGACCGGCGAGGTCTTCATCACCGCCCTCCCCCTCAAGAAGCCCGAGCAGACCAAGGAGTTCAAGACCCTCCTCAGCTGGTGCGACGAGGTCCGCCGCCTCAAGGTCTGCACCAACGCCGACACCCCGCGGGACGCCGAGAAGGCCGTCGAGCTGGGCGCCGAGGGCGTGGGCCTGTGCCGCACCGAGCACATGTTCTTCAAGGACTTCAAGAACCCCGCGGATTCCGAGAAGCGCCAGCTCGCCATCCAGGAGATGATCATCTCCGACGACGTCGACGCCCGCAAGAAGGCCCTGGCCAAGCTCCTCCCCTTCCAGCGCGAGGACTTCAAGGGCATCTTCACGGCTATGGACGGAAAGCCCGTCACGATCCGCCTCATCGATCCTCCCCTCCACGAGTTCACCCCCAAGGACGACGCGGGGGTGATGAAGCTCTCCAAGGTCACCGGCATGAGCCCCGACCACATCAGGCTCCGCTGCGACCAGCTCCACGAGGCCAATCCCATGCTCGGCCACCGCGGCTGCCGCCTGTGCATCACCTACCCCGAGATCCTCGACATGCAGGTCACTGCCATCATCGAGGCCGCCTGCGAGTGCGAGAAGAAGGGCATCAAGGTCCACCCGGAGATCATGATCCCCCTCACCATCGACAAGAAGGAGCTCAAGATCCTCGTCGATCAGGCCCGGGCCATCGCCGATCCCATCATCAAGAAGAACAACGCCAAGTTCCACTACATGATGGGCACGATGATCGAGATCCCCCGCGCTGCCCTCCTCGCCGGCGAGATCGCCGAGGTCGCGGAGTTCTTCTCCTGCGGCACCAACGACCTCACCCAGATGACCCTCGGCCTCTCCCGCGACGACGCCGGCCGCTTCCTCCCGGACTACGTCAAGACGGAGAAGGAAGGCGGCAAGGCGATCTTCGCCATCGACCCCTTCGTCAGCCTCGACCAGTCCGGCGTCGGCAAGCTCGTCAGGATGGCCATCGCCGACGGCCGCGCCACCCGCAAGAACCTCAAGGTGGGCATCTGCGGCGAGCACGGCGGGGAGTCCAGGTCCGTCAAGTTCTGCCACTCCGTGGGCATGGACTACGTCTCCTGCTCGCCCTTCCGCGTTCCCATCGCCCGCCTCGCCGCGGCCCAGGCCGTGATCGAGGAGAAGGCCGCCGCCAAGGCCGCGAAGGCCCCCGCCAAGAAGGCCGCTTCCGCCAAGGCCGGGGCCAAGAAGGCTGTCGCCAAGAAGCCTTCTTCGGCGAAGCCGAAGAGCGCCAAGGCCGAGAAGAAAGCCCCCGCGGCGAAGAAGGCCGTCAAGGCCCCCGCCAAGAAGGCCGTGGCCAAGAAGCCCGTCGCCAAGAAGGCTAAGAGGTAGCTAGTCCGCTCCCAGGTGGGGGCGAAAGGCCGCGCGGCGTCTCGCCGCGCGGCCTTTTTTTCGCCGCGCGGCGGGGCGCCGCCGAATCCCGGCCAGGAGGCAGTGGCCTCGAGGGGCGAGAAGCCGCTTTCCCCCCTCGGCGGGGAGTCGGTCGGCCGGGGACTAGAAAGTTTTGCGCGAGTCTAGGAGGATGGTGACCGGGCCCTCGTTCACGTAGGCGACCCGCATATCGGCCCGGAAGACCCCGGTCTCCACGGCCATCCCCCGGGCCTTCAGGGAGGCCACGAACCGCTCGTACAGAGGCGCCGCCAGCTCAGGGGGAGCAGCTTCGGAGTAGGAGGGCCTTCGGCCCTTCCGGGCGTCGGCCATGAGGGTGAACTGGGAGATGGCCAGGGCCGAGCCTCCGACGTCGAGGACCGAGAGGTTCATCTTGCCCTCTCGGTCCTCGAAGATCCGCAGGTCAGCCGCCTTCTCGGCCATCCAGTCGGCGTCGGCCTCGGTGTCCCCGACGGCCACGCCGAGGTAGACGAGGATGCCCCGGTCGGCCCGGCCGACAGTCTCGCCGCCCACGGTCACCGAGGCCGCGGACACCCGCTGCACCACCGCCCTCAAGGCAGCATCTCGTGGATCGCCGAGCAGTCTAGGGAGAAGTCCTCCCCCGCGGTTCGGATCACCGCGAGGAGCTCGAGCGCCCGGTCGACGGGCACCTCTGCGCCGTCGATCCTCGCCTGGGCGATCCCCTCCAGCCGTTTCTTGTCCTGGTAGCCCACCAGGAAGTCGAAACCTGTGGCGGTCCCGTCCTTGCGCAGGTTGGCCGCCATGCCCCGCCAGTCGACGGAGCAGCCGTCGTAGAGCCAGCACTCGCGCTTGACGTCGGCGAAGCTCGGCACGTCCTTGACCGTCCGGAAGTCGGGCTTCCCCACGAAGGCGCGCAGGGATTTGGCCTTGGCCTTCACGCCCTCGCTGGCATTCGAGTTGAGGAGCCTGTTTATCTCGACGAGGGCCGCGTTGTCCCGGTAGGACTGGAAGTAGGCCTTGGCGCGGTCGAAGGCGTCGAGGGCTTCCTTCTCGGTCAGGACGTAGCGGAAGCTCCCGCCGGTCATCACCGGCGAGGCGGTCTCGGCCCCGCTCAAGTTGACCGCCGCCACCTCGGGCCTCGGCGCGCTCCTCCGCGCCAGGGAGTCGAGGGCCCGGGCGCCGAGGGGAGCAGCGAGGTACGCGAGGGCCGCCGCCGCGACGCAGGCGGCGGCGAGGGCCGCGGCCAAGGACACCGCCCTGGGCAGCCTCCGGGCCTCGGGATAGAGGCGATCGATCTTGCCGGTCTCCACGAGGCGGGCGAGGCCTTCGGGGCTCCCCTCCTTCCTCAGGATCGCCAGGCAGGACGCTGCCTTGCGGTCGCCGGGCCTGTCCTCCAGGACGCGGAGGTAGTACTCGATGGCCTTCTGGGTCTCGCCGCGGCGGACTTGGAGGGCGGCGAGGGCCAGCATGGTGTCCCGGTCCGAGGGCGCTAGCTGCTCGGCCCTCTTGAGGTAGGTCATGCCCCCGCCCGGATCCCCCGAGCGCAGGCAGGAGGAGCCTAGGAGATAGTAGAACCTCAGGGACTCCCGGTACACCGGCACCTGGGGTTCCAAGAGGTTGACGAGCTCGGAGTAGCGTCCGGCCTTGAAGAGCCGCTCGGCGCGGTCGAGCGCGGTGCGCGCCATAAGGCTAATACCCTTTCTTCCGCTCCTCGAGCCGGTCCAGGATCTTCTTCCAGGCGGCCAGCTCGTCGGGAGAGACGGTCTCGCCCTCGGCGAGGGCCTTGTCCATCCGCGCGATGAGGTCCCGGACCGCGACGAGGTCCGCGGCCATGGAGGTGGTCGCGTCGGGGGCGGCCTGGCCGAGGACCGTCGCGGCGAAGATCCGGTCGGCCGAGGTTTTGCCTTCGGCCTCGGGGTAGCCCTTCTCGTTCAGGCAGCCCATCACGAAGGAGAAGCTCCGGAAGCCGCCCCGCGCCACGGTCCGGGGATCCCAGTAGAGGGCGATGGCGGAGTCGTTGACGGAGTAGGGAGCCATGGTGAAATTCCGCTTCGGGTCGACGTCGAAGCCCCACTGGGCGTCGGAGAGGCGCTTCCAGTTGGCCAGGAGCGCCCGGTCCGGCCTATCGATCCCGCTCTCGGGCAGCTGGATCATGAAACCCGCCTTGGCGGCCTGGGAGTAGGCGCCCGAAGGCGTGGCTATCCACGAGTCCGCGTCTCCCCTGAGAATGGCGGTCTCCGAGGCGACCTTCGGGCGCTGGTCGGTGAAGAAGTGGATGCCCGACTTCTCCGCGAGCCAGGTGTCGACGAGGTAGCGGAGCCCCAGGGTGGCTTCCCGGTCCGAGATGTTCTCGATGGAGAAGGTCACCCGCACGCCGTCCGACAAGGTCGAGCCCGTAGACCGCGCGAAATCCATGTCCTGGCGCACGACGACGGAGGCCGAGCGGAATTCGACGCGGACGCCGGAGTCCGTCCGCATCGCCGAGCTGCGGAACTCCTGGGCGTCGCCGAGCCTATACAGCTTCCCGTCGGCGCTCAGGGTCGCGAAGGTGGTCCGCGGGTCCTGGTCGAATATGAGGGCCTCGTAGCGGTTCTTCGTGATGTCGGTGAGGCGATAGAGGGAGACCCTCGCGTTGGACTCGTTCACCACGAGCTTGATCAGCCCCTCCCTCGCCTCGAGGGCGCCTAGGGACAGGGCCGAGATTAAGACCGCGACGGCCGCGACGATTCTCTTCATTTGTTCCCCCCCTTCGCCGCGCCAGAGCCTGCGGAGAGGCGCTCCAAGTAGAAGGCGAGGAGGTCGAGGGCCTCGGCCTTGTCGGCCAAGGCTTCGGCCCTGGCGTTCAGCGCCGAAGCCTGGGGAACCTCCTGGAGGGTCGGGGCGGCGGAGGTCGCCGCCTGGCTCTGGGCGGCGGCGAGGGCCGCCCGGGCGGCGTCGAGGTCGGCCTGCAGGGAGGCTCCCTTGGCGTCGCTGGCCGCGAGCTTGGTCGCGAGGTCGGCGACCTGCCCCCGGAGATCCGCTATGAGCCGCTCCTGGTCGTTCCCGGCCCCCCGCTTCGAGTCGGCGATCTGCTTTTGGTAGATGGCGATGGATGCCTCGAAAGCCCGCTCCCTCCGGCGGAAGTCCTCCGCCGAGCGCAGGGACTCCTCGTGGCTCCAGGTGAGGAGCTTCAGGAGCTCCCGCTGCCGGTACTCGAGGCCTATCAGGGACAGCCTGTAGGTCGCGGCTTCGACCTTGACGCTGGAGGGATAGCTCTGGGTCACGGCGCCGAAGGCCCGCTCGGCCTCCTCGAGGCGCCCCAGGGCGTAGAGGCACTCCCCGCTCCAGTAGAGGGCCGAGGGATAGAGGTCGCTGGAAGGGGCCGCGGCGGCGAAGGCGGCGAACACCTTGAGGGAGCCCTCGTAGTCGCCCTTGGCGTAGAGGAGCCGCCCTTTCTGGTAGAGGAGGTCGGGGACCCTCGGGCTCTGCGGATAGGCCGATATGAAGGCGTCTATCGAGGAGCCCGCGGTGGACGAATCGCCGACGGCGAGGTAGGCGAGCACCGACCAGTAGGCGGCCTCGGGGCGCTCCGCCTTCGCCTTGGGGTCCGACACGACCTTGCCGAACAGGTCGAGGGCGTCGCGGTACTTCGCCTGGCCGAACAGCTCGATGCCCCGGTCCAGGGAATCCTTGGCCCCGGCGGCCGCGCCGGGCTTCTCCTTGGGGGACTGCTGAGCGGCCGCGCCGCCGGCCAGGGCTGCGGCGAGCAGTAAGGCGAGGAGGGGCTTGGTCGCTTGCATTGGCATATGCCTCCGGTTGATTATCGGCTCCCTCGATCGAAAACTGTAAGTCCCCGC